>ULZO01031863.1_pt1 | contig 10121 bp, 9 predicted proteins | sample 1963181 | NCBI WGS metagenome assembly ULZO01 (sample SAMEA4835891, study PRJEB28245) | human gut metagenome | biome: gut microbiome; material: fecal sample | place: Denmark | collected 2008 | reverse complement strand
GCTGCTTCTTTTGCTGCATGATATTTTTCATACTCAATATACTCACGCAATATTTCTTTTTCATCATACATAGCCAACATAATAGATACAACCTCCTTTTCCCTACTTTGCAAATATTCTCTTAACACATTTTTATCCTTGCAAATGCGAATTGTCTCCATGATTGTTTCCCTTGTTCTTCCATACTGTTTCATCTGCTCATTATAAACCTTTGTAAATGTCACATATTGGCTTATAATATCATCTTCATCCGTTCCATATAATACCTTAACTTTTGCATCAATAAATCCGGTATGTCCTCCGAAAAACTCATCTGATAAGCTGATATATTCAGGATGGTCTTTTCTTTCTCCTGTATAAATCACATATAATTCAGGCTTTGGCATCTTTATTTTTCGGCTTGCATAAAGATTTTGCTTTGTTCTTTTAAAATAATCCTGATATGTTGTCATTAAGTATATCAAACTTCTTATCACGATATTTTCTGTCCATGTTGATTGTGCTTCCACTAATATAACAAGCCGGTCTCCTACCAGAAATCCCAAATCATTGTAAATATCATCCGTTAATATATTATGAATTGTTATATCCTTTAATTCAGCTTCAGTTACATCTTTATCCTCCGGATGTATTGTCTTATATAATTGTATAAGATACTTTTTGTCCTGAAACAAATTTGTAAAGACACTATCTTTAATCGTATATTTTGCTATATCCGTTTCGTTTAATCTATCCATTATCGTATTTTCATTCTCCAAAACATCACCTCTCCTTAACTTCATACCACTTTCTACACTGTCTGCATCAACTCTTTCTCGATTTCTTTTATATCCTCTGGTGTCAGACTTGTAAAAAACTGCGGTATATCCTCTATTGATAACTTCCCTGCTTTTATCATTTTTATTGCATTTTCTTTTGCTTCTTTTGTTGCTTTTTTTGTTGCCTCTTGTGCTGCTTCTTTTGCTGCTTCTTTTGCTGCATGATATTTTTCATACTCTATATACTCACGCAATATTTCTTTCTCATCATACATAGCTAACATAATAGATACAACCTTTACAAATAAAATTTATTGTCTGTTACTCTTATATTTATTATAACAAATATAAATTTTTCTTCAATAAGATACCAATCATTTTAATTTTCTTGTGCATTTATAATACTTTTTACAACTTTTACACTTACACTGATGAAGAGTGATGAGGTGGTCGAGGTTGGAGAAATATGATGAAATTTTCGCCCGTTCCTCTCTGGATGTTGGTATTTTAATCTGGATATCAGCCATTACATTATTCATCAGCTTAGGATTACCAACATAGGAAACATATCTCTTTGCAACGTTGTTTAACGCTTCTGCTACAGCCTTACTTGCCTCAACTTTGTCGGACAACAAAACACCGCAAACATTGGTACAATAGAACCTTCCATACCTGAAATTGACTGTACTAGCATTGGCGCCGTCTGTTGTCCAAGTGATTGCATCCTCATACAAATAGTCGCTATAGTACCCCATCAATCCGTTGTCCTTCGTCTGTGATGAGTAAACGGGATATGGCATCTCATCGCTTATTTCTTCTGATGTATCCGTTGCCGGAAGTACATATCCTCTTGTAACCTTAAACATTTCATAAACCTTACGCTGTTCCCAAGTTAAAGTATCTCATCCTTATTTAACCCCTGCACCCTATCAGAACCTTTTTGCCCTTAAATGCGAAACCATACTTTTTAATATTATCTATTGGTATTCCTTTTGCACTCAGATTTGTCTCATACTGCTTTTCTTCAATCTGTATAAGAGCATTTTCTACAGTTTCTTCCAGAGAGTCTTCCTTTCTTGGATTATAGACCTTAAACTCCAAAATAAAAGCCTCTTTACTCCTATCTTTTGGCTCTATCATTACATCATACCGCCCAAAACCACTCTCACGATTTGAAGTCACATTATAGTCCTCTGCCAAATCAACAAGCAGCCCCAATACAAACCCATGGTAAAAACGCGATGACTTGCTAGTCATCGCATACAAGTTTGAACTATCGTTCAAACTTGAGCCATTAGCTACTCCCTTACAGTCGTAGCATGAGACTAATCTCTCCGGCTGTAATTTTGAAGGTTTTGTTCCAACATCAAAATTGCTGAATATTTCCTCAGAAATCACATTCATATACTCATTCATTGCTTCAACATCATTAATTAACAATGCTTTTACAAACGCATTATAGTTTCCTGCTGACTTTTTGAACCAACCTCTCACCATATCATAAAACATATCCAAGACTTCCATATTTGTCAGTGAAAGTTCATACAGTTGTCTCTTTCCAACTACTTTTTTTTCAATAGAAACTACTTTCAAATAACCACTTGCTAGCAAAAGACTCCAGACTGCTTCCGAATCATCATCCAGTTGATTATATACTATCTGCTCATCAATAGGACACAATATATTTTTGCCTTTTAACAATTCTTCAAAAACGGATTTTAAATCTGCATCTCCTTCTCTTACAAGTTTACTTACCAATCCATTACTACTGGTATTTGCCCAATATGTATCTATCTTTCCTTTATCCAGAAAGTTTAAAATAGACCACGGATTATAAATATCTGTTATTTTTCCAAACACAAACCCATCATACCATTTTTTAATTTCTTCTTTTTTATCCCCATATCCAAATTTCTCAAGCGAATTAAATACTTCTTCCTCAGTAAAACCAAAAGCCGTCATATATTTGTTTGATGTTGTTGTAACCACCTCAAGATTGTTTAAATCAGAAAAAACCGACTCCTTACTCACTCTTGTTATTCCTGTCATTATCGCTCTTTCAAGATATGGATTAGTTTTAAATGTAGAATTAAGCAGACTTCTTGTAAATGAAGCCAACTCATCCCAAAATCCATTTACATATGCCTCCTGCATAGGCGTATCATATTCATCAAGAAGAATTATTACTTTTTTACCATAATAACGATACAAGTAGTCTGATAACTGATACAAAGACAAAGAAGCATCACTGTCATCCATATTTTCCGAGACCCGCCTAAAATATCTTTTATCCGCCTCGCCCAGCAAACCGGCAAACAAAAGAAATGAATATTCTTCATAAAGTTTTGTAATCAGTTGACATATTTTCTTTCTTGTCATTGGAAAATTTTTTTCTTTTATATTCGCAAATGACAGACTAATCACAGGATATGTTCCCTGCAACTGCCTGTATTCTTTTTCCTCCCATATTGAAAGTCCCTCAAACAAATCTTCTCTACCTTCATAATCTACTGAAAAAAACTGTTTAAGCATACTCATATTAAGAGTTTTCCCAAATCGTCTCGGACGGGTAATAAGCGTTGCCTTATCTTTACTCTCCCACCATTCACGAATAAAATATGTCTTATCTATATAAAAACATTTACCATCCCTGATTTCATCAAATTCCTGTATTCCTATTCCAATTTTTTCAGTCATAAAAATGCTCCTCTCCATGAAAACATTTATCCTCTAATATAAACTAATAGTTTCCTGCTTTTCATTCTACTATAATTTCTCCCTAACCTGCATCAGTGCATATCCGAGCAGATTTTGACCTCTCCACTCGTCAATGTTTAATCTTTTTGGGTCGCTCATAGACAATCCTATCCCCCATATTTTGTCTCTCACGGCACATTCCGCAAGCATTGCATCACCTGTGTTTTTTAACATCTTTTTAAGTGAATAATTCTGAGAAAATTTTGCCAAAAGTCCCTCGTACACAATAATCTGTCTCTTTCCATTCCAAATATTATCATTATAATTTGAAATCTGCCGTCCTAATCTTTTAATTTCTGCAACATCATTTATTGAAAGAATTTCTTCTGCTATTTTTTTGTCAGAAAAGCAAACAGCTTTTTTATACATCATGTACTGCTCCATCGATGAAAATTCAATTTCATCAATAGAAAAATCTGAATGAAACCAATTACTTAAATAACCATTTTCCTCATTAGGATTGTGAAAACAAATTATCTCCATGCTTTTACCCCACTTTCTGTACTGCCAATTCAAGTTCCAAATCGTGTAATCCATAATAAGCCTTTTTCAAAAAACTCAATGGAACTTTTTTTATCGTTTCCACACTTGATACATTATAATACCACTGATAATAGGCATAAAACTCCCCAATCCAATCAGGCATAAAACCTTTAAGAGCCTTTCCCGGCTTCAATGAATATTTATCCGTATCAGAAAAATATTTCAACAATTCCTTAAAATCCATTGTATTAACATATGCCTTTGCTTCATCAATGCTCTTTCTTGTTTTGCTTTTCATATACGCATTAATGAAATCCTCTGTATCTTTGTCAGGGTAAGACTGTGCCACAAAATCAAATAACTTTCCCTGATTTTCCACAACATCTCCTAAATATGCATCTGAATAAGCTCTCATATCACTCCTCATTTCTGCACACATTTTTTGTGCATAGTGTTAAATATGATATATTTCACACTAATTCCTTTGTAACAATTTCACCTGTTATCTGTTACATTCCTTTCAAAATAATGTGCTAAATACTTTTGTTACCTTATTTGCATCTGAATCTACCAACTTACGCATATTGCTTCTTGCATCAATATCACGCTGATTGTATCGTTCATTAAATTCTGAATAATCAACTGTTATAAGTCCATCTTTTCTCTCATGAAGCCTTGAAAATGCCAGTTCCGATTTAATACAATATTGTATTCCCAACCCACCTAATGACAACAATTCTTCAAGAATATCTATGTCTATATTATCTCTGACAAACTCTTTTGCTATGTAAAAATATGAAGCATTTGCCCTCCAGCCTTTTATTACATCGTATGAGTCTGTATATACACCATATTTATCAATAAATTTAGCCGCTAACATTCTATATCTTTTAGAGTCTGCCGCATCCCTATGTTTCATAAGTTCGGCAAGCCATGACAAAACATCTTTTTTCTGAAAATCAAGAATTTTTAACCCGTCACAGTCCAATTCATACTCATGAACAAAACCATTTTTCTCATTTGGTCGACACACAGCCCATTCTTTCGCCAAATCCATATTTTCTGTAAGATAAAAACCCCTGCCATAATCATGTTTGTCATTTCCACCACCGTAAAACGGTTCTACAATTTCATCAGGAGTACCATGATACAAAATTATTTTCCCCATTTTTATCACTCTCCTTTTGCAAACATATTTTGTAACATATATTTTTTGACATTTTTCAATTCTTCGCACTTTCGTTGATGAAGAGTGATGAGGTGGTCGAGGGTATTGATAAACACCGATATTTTTCTTTGTTCCTGAATTTGCGATGGCATCTCAATATTAACATCTTTAAAAAAAGCTTTTACATCTACATTTAATAAACCATGATTTCTTGCTCCCTCAGCACATATTGCAGACACATCATGATACCAACTTAATGTGTCAAAAAAACACTCCAAATAGTCTGAATCAACTTCATCCGTTTCAATAGAAAAACAAATATACAATGTCGATAAACAGCCCTGTTCATAAACATTTAACCGCTTAATCGAACCATAATCAAATCCTTTAGAATAACTTTTGTTATATGCAAATTCACCTTTTTTCAAAAGGTAATAATTACTCATATCTTTGGCTGCAATAACTTTATTAAAAAAGTCTCTCTGGTCAATCAAACCATATTGTGATGCTATTGTAAGTGGCAAATCAGATTCATTATTCTTGTTTTTTCTGTTTACTCTTACACATACCTCCCCCAACTTACGCTGTTCCCAATCGTTCGTAAATCCATCAAATCTGATTTCCGGATTTTTCTCTCCTTTTTTCGGAAACATTTTTTGAAGCATAAATTTTTTTACTTTTTTCAACTCGTCACACTTTCGCTGATGAAGAGTGATGAGGTGGTCGAGGGTGGAGAAATAGGCTCCGATTTTTGTCTGTTCTCTGTATGATGGATATCTCTCTTCAAACTGCATCACATCATTAACTGACAAATTTGTTTGCTTATTTCCATCATCGAATTTCAGGAAATATTTATTTCTATTCATCAAAATGTGTAAGAAATATGAATCTGTATGTTCATTAGGCGTGATACCTGCTATACGTTGATTTAACGTGTATTTTCCACTTTCATCAACCAAAAAAGTTCTTGCAATAGCTCTTCCATTTGGCACATCACTTAATACAAATGCAATTTCTCCTTCATACAACGGTTCTATCTGTTCAGCTGAAAACTTTCTTACTTCTCCGTCTGTAGAAACAAATTTTGAATTTACAACAACATATTTTCCAGTTTCTGAAATATTATTTTCATGTGCTTTTCCATTTCTATATTCAGCCACTTCCCCCAACTTACGCTGTTCCCAATCGTCCTCAAACCCTGCGAACCTAATATTCGGTTTTTCCGCCATAATCACACCTCCCCAAGCACTTTGATAAGCTCGTTCACTGCATTTTTTGTTTCCTCATTGCAAAAAGTAAGCTCTTTCATCATTCCAAGCAATGAATCCGTGCTTTCTTTTATACCTTTATCTGTTTCTGCCATATCTTTTGTCAACGCATTAAGGTCTATCTCAGGTTCTTCCTCTGTTGTATCTACATATCTCGGTATATTAAGATTAAAATCATTTGATTTAATATCTTCATAAGATGCAAGATATGCCTTTTTTTCAACTGTTTTCCTGTCCTTATAAAGTTTCAGAACACTTTCTATATGTTCATCTTTCATTTCATTTTGTTTTTTCTCTTTTTCATAAAATTCAGTACCCGATGCATCTATAAACAATACATCTCTGCCCTCACGGTGCTTTTTTAATACAACGATACAGGTCGGTATTGATGTATTGTAAAACATATTTGCAGGCAATCCTATTACAGCATATATTGAACCATTTTCCAAAAGTGTCTGCCTTATCGTTCCCTCTGCTGCCCCGCGGAACAATACTCCATGCGGCAACACGATTGCCATAGTTCCCGTCTGCTTCAAATGATAAAATCCATGCAATAAAAAGGCATAGTCAGCTTTAGATTTTGGTGCAAGTTTTCCACCATAGTCCATAAATCTTTCATCCTGCTTAAATCCCTCAGCGGCAGACCATTTTGCTGAATACGGCGGATTCATTGTTACTACATCAAACTCTGTTTCTTCGTCTGTCGGCCAGTCGGCATCCAATGTGTCACCATTTCTTAAATGCTGATTTTCAGGTAAAACCCCATGCAGAAACATATTCATTCTAGCCAGATTATATGTAGACGGCATAAGTTCCTGTCCGTAGTATCTTATATAATCAGGTTCTTTTGAATAATTTTTGCAACTAAGCATAAGCGAGCCTGAACCCATACACGGGTCATATACCTGCAATCCCCTTTTTTCTTCAAGACCGTCCATTGCAATCTGGCAAAGCAACTGTGCCGGACCATGCGGCGTATAAAATTCCCCTGCTTTTTTTCCTGTTTCAGATGCAAACTGTCCGATAAGATATTCATAGGCATTACCAAGTACATCTCCTTTTGCATGAATCAGGTCGGCACCCTCAAGCACCTTGATAACCTCAGCTATCGTTGCACTTTGTTTCTGGTCTCCTGTTCCAAGACGATTTGAATACAGGTCAACATCCGCAAATAACCCATTAAACAGTTGGTCTGACTCCTGAATCCTGTTAAATGACGCTTGGAGTTTTTCTCGATTAAATGAATTATTTTTTGCACTCTTAAGCATACTTACATATGTCATATCCGAATCTAAAGTATAATGAAGTGACTCTTTTAATTCTTCAAGCAAATCTTTTGCATCCTCACTCTCCATCACTTCTTCATAACACTCTTGTGCTTCTTCAAGGCTGTCCGGTTTCTCATCGTTCATCAAATCATATGCCTTTGACAAATACGAATCTGATAAATATTTATAAAAAACCAGACCAAGAAGATATGTTTTATACTCATTTGCATCCATCTTCCCTCTGAGTACATCTGCCCCACTCCATAATACCTGTAATAAATCCTTTCCCTCTGTCATCTTTTGAACCTCCATCTTATATAAATGTAAAATAATGCAATCCATGGCATTAGTTGGGGGCAAAATACCTTTTGATCCCAACATCATTAAAATTATACCATAAATTTGCATTGTAAAATAACTTATTCTGCCAAAAACAATTTTCTCCTATCTTCCCCTGCATACCGCACATCCACCTTTGTTTCCCACGCAAAATGCACAATCCTTTATCCTCTCCCCATACTCTTTCTTCGTCACAAGATAAATCCCAACACAACTTTTTGCCGGGTGCATATTTCCGCTTTTATCAACTGACACACCCACTTTCTCTGCCCCCGTTATTTTCACAAGTTTTGGCACCGCTAATATATCCATCCCATAAAATCCCGGTCCAAATGAATCCGTCACATATTTTTTATGCCTTACGCTGTGCTTTCTTTCTATATAACTTCTAATCCAGTCTCTCAACACATCTGTTGCCGCTATCATCAGACATTCGACATAATATTTTTCAAGAAGTGAACTTTCTTCCAACACTTTTTCATCAATATCCTTTATTCCAAATGCGTACAGATAAGCACTGTCTATGTCGCCGTACGCCACATTCATTTTTTCCAGTGCGTTACATTCTATTGTCTGCTCTCCAAATACAAATCCGGCGGTTGTCACCACACTTTCGTCAATCTGTTTAAGAATGACTTTTACTTTTTTCTCACTGAAAAATTTATCATATGCTGCATTTATTATCTCCTTATGCTGTCTTTTCATCTCCGCATCCATTGACTCAAATCCACATGAATGTTCTATTTCCGTCTCCATATCCACAATCAGCTCACTTATATCCACTTCAAGAATTTCATCTTTTGACATAAGGCACTTAAGCACCTCTTCATAATTTGCCGCCCTGTGTGGAAAAGTACATTTTGAACAGTCTTTTATTTTTTCTCCATTTGCCGTCACAAAGTAAACAGGATTTCCGGGACACTTTTCTTTAAGATATAAAGGACAATAGCAGAAAAGGCAATTAAAGTCCTTTTCTGCTATCTCATCTGATACTTTGTGGCATGGAAAATACTCGCATTTCTTATTTGAAAAAAATGAATAATTTTCTGCCATCTTTATTCCTCATTTCATTTTTATTGCTTATTTATTTGCCCTTGCAATCGCTCTTGCTACATGAACTCCACTTGCCGATGCGTGTGACAATGAATGTGTTACACCGCTGCAGTCACCGATAACATAAAGTCCTTTAAGCGGAGTTTCAAGGTTTTCATCTATCTCAACTTCCATGTTATAGAACTTGACTTCAACACCATAAAGAAGCGTATCGTCATTTGCTGTTCCCGGTGCTATCTTATCGAGTGCATATATCATTTCTATAATGCCGTCAAGTATTCTCTTTGGCATTACAAGGCTTAAATCACCCGGAGTTGCCGAAAGCGTAGGTGTCACAAATCCCTCAGCTATACGAGTTGCATTGCTTCGTCTTCCTCTTATAAGGTCACCAAATCTCTGCACTAAGACACCGCCGCCTAGCATATTTGAAAGTTTTGCTATGCTCTCTCCATATCCGTTGCTGTCTCTGAACGGCTCTGAAAAATGTTTTGCAACGAGAAGTGCAAAGTTTGTATTTTCAGTGTGTTTGCTTGGGTCTTCATAACTGTGACCGTTTACCGTAACTATTCCGTTTGTGTTTTCATTTACTACAACACCATGTGGATTCATACAGAATGTACGGACAAGATCCTCAAATTTCGCTGTTCTGTAAACTATCTTGCTCTCGTAAAGTTCATCCGTGAGATGTGAAAATACTTCTGCCGGAAGTTCAACTCTGACACCAATATCAACACGGTTTGATTTTGTCGGAATATTAAGCTCTGAACAGACTTTTTCCATCCATTTACTTCCGCTTCTTCCCGCTGATATGATACATTTATCACACTGATAATCACCTTTTGCCGTCTTTATAAGATAACCGTCACCATTCTGTAAAACACTGTCTACAGGCGTGTCAAAATAGAAATCTACTTTGTCTTTAAGTTCTGCATAAAGATTTTCGAGAACAACATAATTCTTATCCGTTCCAAGATGGCGGACAGAGGCATCAAGAAGGTGAAGACCGTTCTGAACACAAAGTTTCTTT
>ULZO01009803.1_pt1 | contig 10226 bp, 7 predicted proteins | sample 1963181 | NCBI WGS metagenome assembly ULZO01 (sample SAMEA4835891, study PRJEB28245) | human gut metagenome | biome: gut microbiome; material: fecal sample | place: Denmark | collected 2008 | reverse complement strand
GGTTTGTCAGGAACATATGGATTGTCAAATATAAAATTTCATGAGAAAAATTCAAGTGAGCTGGTCAGTATATCTACTGGAACAAGAGTGGTAGACATATCAGAACCATATCAAACATATGGTGCAGTGGAATATAATAAATCAGTACAGATGGCGGGATATATGTATCAGAATTCAGTGGTATATAATATATATAGCAGTAGCAATGGAAATAGCAATTCTGTAATATATAATTTAGACAATAAATGTAATATGTTATCATTTACATATGGTCATTGTGATGATAAATATAAAGACGATTGTATATTATTGATATATGGAGATGGAAAATTATTAGCACAATATACTGATTTGAAAGCAGAAATGATGCCACGGAATGTGACAATAGATGTAAGTGGTGTATCACAGTTAAAAATAGATTGTCAGATAGCATCAGAATATGCGGGATTATCAGGAACATATGCTTTAGTAAATTTAAATATTAGATAATTAAAAATTGTAATATTTTTGTTTGGATATTTGAAAATATAATTATATTATGTGCTAAAAATTACATTTTTATTGACAAAAGTTACAATTAAATATTTTTCAAAAAAGACTTTGTTATATTAAATTAGGAATAATAGTTTAATATACAAAGTCTTTACTTTTTTTACGCAAAGGTAAAACTCGGATGGAACAAATAAATTTGTTTCATCCGAGCGAATCAGCGAGATATTTAATTTACAAGATACAAGGAGGAATTACTATATGAGAAAAAGATTTTTATGTATTATATGTTGTAGTATGCTTGCATTTTCAGGATGTGGTGTGGGTAGTTCAGTTGTAAATAGTGGAAATTATGAAAGTAAAAATCAAAGTAATACTATTGAAAAATTTAAGGGATTGTGGATTAGTGATTTAGGAGAGAATGATATTTTTATTAACAAGGATGGAAAAATGTCACGAGGTATTGCTTATTCAGGAGATTTTGATTTTGAGGGAAATGTTATAAAGTTTGAACTTAAGAATAGTAAAATATTTGTAGATAATGGAATATATTTTACGATTAAAAAAGGCAAATTGACTAGGTATGAAAACAATAGTATAGCCGGTACATACACTGCCGGAGAGAGTTTGGATAAGATTAGTTCTAGTATACATTTTTTGAATAATAAAGAGAGTACATGGGAAAAAGGAGTATTTGCTTATAGTGATTTAACTTTTAAGAATTCAGAAAATCAGGATGAAGATTATTATGACGAGGACTCACAGATATATGATGTGCAGAGCAAATATCTAAAAGCCATACAGGATTATTCCGGTACAGAGCTAAATGACTTGACACCTGATAAAAATATTGAAAATTTTGAATATCCTGAAGATGAAAGCAGTATGCAAAAAGAGCTTAATGAATTGAAAAAAACATTGCAGGAAGTGTATGGAAGTAATGTTGAGATAAGTTTTGAACAAAGCAGTTTTGAAGAATTTGATGTTCAGAAATTAAACAATGCTTTAAGTGAAGATGATGATGAAGATGGCGGAGATGTTGATACAATAGAAACATTGAACAAAACAATGAAAGATGTTGTAGAAACGGGCTGTAATTTGCAGAGATGTATAAAGTCAGATATGACATTTAGAATGAGCGGTGATAAAGGAGAGGATACTCAAACAGTTGCATCATATATTTATGAAGTTGATGGTGAGTATTATATGGATACATATGCTTTTGATAAATTATTACAAGGTCAGAAAATGGCACTTGAGGAGAAGCAGAGTGGAAATAGTGATTATAGTACGGCTGATTTAAATCTTGACCAATATGACGGTGAAGACTTAAATTACTCATCATTGTTATTAGACCAGAGATAATAAAAATAAGGAGGGTAAACAACATGAATTTAAGAAGATGTAAAAAGGGACATTTTTACAATGCGGAACAGTTTCTTAAGTGTCCATATTGTGCCGGAATAATGGAGTTTAAAGGTGACAACGATAATGATGATGATGACGAGGATACAGTAAATCCATTTATTGATGAGGAATTAGACATAGAAGATGAGGGCAATACAGAGGTTGAAACTCCGGTGAAAATTTTAGATAAAGAATATGACGCTGTAAAAACAGGGTTAATGCCTGAATATGAAATGGATATGGGAATGGGAGTACCCAATTGGGGCAGTACGGATTACCTTATTAATGACACTGATTGCATTGCTGAGATGGAATATGCGGATGTGAAAATTTTCAGAAATAGAGCTAAAATTTTGAAAAGGGGAAAGTTTGTGCCAAAAAATCAGAGAACAAATGTCCTTATCGAATTAAGTGATGCTACGAGAAATGTTAATGTAAGAACTTCAAAAGGTTTGCTTTGTTATTCTAAATCGGAAGTAAGGTGTATGAAACAGCCAGCCGGGCTGCCAAGTGATGAAGAATTGGCAAGGAAGCAAAAACAAAATAATTTGTTTAGCCGATATGAGCTGGTTAAGAAAATGCAGAAAGATATTTTAGAGTCTGATTTTACAGATAAAACGCAGGAAGAGTGTGACAAAATTGAAAAAATGTATGCTAACCTTTTGGATGAAGCAAATCAACTGGTGAATAGTATAAATAAACTTGCTCATAACATGGATGATGAAGACGAATGTAGCGATTGTTCTGATAAGTATGCAGGAAAACGGATGTTAATATTGGATATGATAGCTGAACCTGGAGGAGAATATTTCATAGAAATTGGATATGAAACATTTGGAATTTCATGGGAGCCATATTATAAAATTGATGTTAAATCAGATGAACCATATGCCACAATGACTATGTTTGCAAAAATTAATAATCAAAAGTCTGATGAAAGGTTTGATAATGTAAAAATTACTTTATCAAGTGGAATTAATACATATGAGTATAATCTTCTTGAAGATGCATTAGATACGCAATATATAAAGAAAATGCAAGATGCAGGAGATACATTCAGTCTATATACTGATGATTTTGGTGTGGATAAGCAGGAGGAAATGACGGCATTACCGGCAAATGATTCCGGGGAAAGAAGAAGGGGGCATGGAATTAAAGAAGATATGCTTGAAATGACTCCGGTAAATGTAAGAGAAAACAATTCTGATATATTACATGAATTTGAATTACCGTGGAAAATGACATTACTTCCAAAATGCGAAAATGAGGTTGCGGTCTGGCAGAAAAAAATAGAAATATTTAAAAATTATTTTGCAATTCCAAGAAAAGGACAAAATGAATATTTTTATGTTGATGTTAAAGGTTTGAAAGAATATGATATGATTTCAGGCTGGCTTGACATATATCTTGATTCTGATTATGTACGCAGATGTTTCCTGAATGTTGACAAGGCAGAAAATTTAAAGATTGATTTGGGCAGCGTTAAAGGAGTAAAAATCAACAGCAGGAAAGTGGCAGATGAAGTGAGCAGCAAAAAGCTGCAGGGAAAAATAATAAGAAGATATAAATATATATTTGAGGTCACAAATAATCTGCAATGCACAATAACACTTCGACTTTATGACAGGATACCGGTTTCACAGGTGGATGGAGTAGAAGTTATGTTGAACAGAATTGACGATGTTGTACTTGATGAAGCTACAGGCAAATGCACATGGGATATAAAAGTTAAACCGTTGTCTGTTAAAGAGATTGCATTTGAATATGCAATAACATATCCGGCAAAGGAAAAATTTGTTATAGAATAATACATAGGGTTTAAAACAAGCGTTATTTTTTTAGGAGAGTCAAGAAGAAAAACAATAATTATAATAAAACAAGCAATAAATAATAAGTGCTAAAAGTTACATTAATATTGCTAAAAAATACAATTAAATAAATTATTAAAAGACTTTGTTATACTTAAATCAAGATAAAGGATTGGTAAGCAAAGTCTTTATTTTATATAAGTAAACAGCGAAGCGGATTGAGAATACCGTTGATACAAACAAGAGGTCAGTAAGAGTACATAAGAAAGGACAGGTGGTTTTTATGAAGAAGTTTATGAGAGAAAATTTAAAATTTATTTGTTTGGCACTTATTATTTTAGCAGGTTCATTTGCTATAGGAACTAATGTAAAAAAGGCAGGAGCAGCAACCAGAAAATGTTATACGATTAATACTTCAAATACCAGAGTGTATTCAAATACAGGATTAACAAGAGGATATGGATGGATATATCCAACCGATCAGGTAACAGTTATTACGGTAACAGGAAGATATTCCAAGGTATCATATCCGGCAGGTAACAGAACAAAGACAGGATATATTTCAACAGGTGCGATACTTACGGCAACAGGTGGAACAACATACACATCCCGTGGAAAATTTAATACATATAAAAGAGATGGCGGCAGTTACTATGGTTATGTTTCAGCAAATGACAGAGTTATGGTATTAGGCACAAGAGGTGGTTATACACAGATAAAATATCCGGTTTCAGGAGGATTTAAGTATGCCTTTGCAACTACTTCAGATGTTAATATTTATCTGAAAGGTGAAGCAGGAAACAACAATGTCAACAGCAACAATAATACCACACAGACAAATACAGGTACATACAGTATTTCAGGAAATCTGCTTACAGTTAATGGAGTAGCAATGACTGATTACAGAATTGGCGGCAAATATACAAACAGTTATTATGCAAAAGTAAACGGAAAAAAGGTTTATATGGCAGGAAGCCAGTGCTGCGGATATGCGAGATATATAGCATATAAATTGTACGGATGCCATGATAAGAGTGCAACGGGAAAGTTTAAAGATGTATCAGGTCGTGTTGCACCGGGAAAATTAACGGCACAGAAAATGAAAGCTGCCGTAACTGCCGCAGGTGTAGGTGCTCACATCAGGACAAGTAACAGAATAGGTCAGAGTAAACATTCAATGTCAATAATAGCTGTTACGGATTCAGGTTTTACGGTAACTGATGCAAATTCAGACGGAAAAAATACTATAAAAGTAACGACTTATACATGGAGTTCATATGTGAGCAGTAAATATGGAAAAAGAGGATTGTACTATATCAAAAAATATGTTGGATAAAAATACGGGAATTTAGATAATAGCTTAAGTCTGACATTGTTAAAAATATTACAAAATCCTGCTTTATTTTACAAAAAAATTGATAATAATTACATCGTGATTTATAAGGAAAAATATCTGTTAAAATAAGAAAGTAGAACTGTTTTAGCAGATATTTTTTTATTTGAATTTATTTTAGAAATGAGGTGCTATAATATGAAAATTAATAGAATTAAAAAATTATTAGTATCAGTTTTGGTATGTTCTATGGCTTTCGGAAATATATCATATATTCCTACAATGGCTAAGGAAAATGTTCAGAATTATGGTTTGAACAATCCCACAACGGACAGCAGCGGAGTATCGACATGGGACTGTATATATTTCGGAAATTATTGGCAGAACGATACAAACGGAGACGGGGTAGCAGATGAGAATGATGCAAAGCAGCCGATAAAGTGGCGTGTGCTGTCAGTAAACGGAGATGATGCGTTTATAATTGCAGACCAAAATCTTGATGCAAAGGCATATAATGAAACTTATACAGAAGTTACATGGGAAAACAGTACAATAAGAAGCTGGCTTAATGGATATGGTGCGTCAGTAAATAAGGATAAAAAAAGTTTTACAAGTGATAATTTTTTAGACAATGCGTTTTCAGTGTCAGAGCAGAATGCGATAAAGACAACTAATGTGGTAAATGAGGATAATTCATATAATGTAACGATAGGAGCAAATAATACAGAGGATAAAGTGTACCTGTTGTCAGTTTCTGAGGCAAGCAATATATTATATGGGTTTAACAGTGATTTTGGAACTGCAAGTAAGACAAGGGAAGCAATTAACACAGAGTATGCAAAACAATGCGGGGCAATGACAACTACGGATATTTCATATTCAGGCAATGGATATTGGCGGCTGCGAACGCCGGGCGGCTCGGCTTATTATGCTTCAGTTGTGGATTACTACGGCTTCTACTACTTTAATATTGTGTACGATGCAACTGTAGCTGTGCGTCCTGCTTTACATATAAATTTGTCAAATATTAATTTATGGTCTTATGCCGGAACAGTCGCATCAGATGGGACGGTAACAGATGCCGCAAAGGGTAATATGGATAGATTTAATGTTGGATTTAACTATGTAGCAGATAATTGGACTGAGCAATCGTGGGCAGACAAAAATATAGATGTTATAGGTGATGGAAATTATTCTATAAGTTATGAAGCAGAAAATGATACTGATAATATATTTTTAATGATACTTTCAACGAATTTATACAAGGGAGCCTTAAATTATGATTTTAAACTTGTGCCTACTTATGTGACAGTCGGAGCAGATAAGTATAAAGTAAATGCTGAGGGGGGATGGTCTTTTGCAGGGTCAAGTGATGAATATAGTTATAGATATAATATTAAAAATATATATGAAGGACCGGTTAAGGATGATTGTTTAACACTTGTTGACAGTAAAAAAACATCTATTGATGGTCTGGGTGTCTGCCCTGTTAAAAAAGGCGATATAATAAAAGTATATTTCACTGTAACAGGGATGAATAAATATAATACAAATGCAAATGATATGCCAACAGGTGTTGCAACAGAAACACCTGTGCCAACAAAAACACCGACTTGTGCCACAACATCACCGGCAATAACAGCAAGTCCAAGTCCGACACCTACGGCAACGCCAAGTCCAACACCAACAGTAAAGCCGACACCAAGTCCTACGGCAACACCAAGCCCTACACCGACTGTGATGCCGACCAAAAGTCCTACAGCGACACCGATACCTACGGCTAAAATAACTGTACCACCGACGCAGACTCCGACAGAAAGTCCGGATGATGACAAAGAGGATGCTAAGATTTATGCAAAGAGTTCGGTGACTAAGCGTATAGGAAACTCAAAGTTTTATATTGATGAAGGAGTGACCGGCACTGGAGAGGTTACTTATTTATGTTCAAATAAAAAAGTTGTGACAGTAAGCAGAGATGGTCTTGTCAGTATAAAAGGATGCGGAAAAGCGACGATAACCATAATTGTTGATGAGACAGACGAATATTATGGTAAGGAGAAGAATGTAAAAGTTACCGTATTGCCGGGAAAGGTTTCAAAATTTAAAGTAAAGGCGTTATCCGGAGGAAAAATAAATTGTACATGGAAGAAACAAAAATATAATAATGTTAAATGCCAGATACAGGCAGCAAATAATTCAAAGTTTAAAAAATCAATGTCATCAAAGACATATCCTTACCTGAAAAACGGAAAGTGGACAGGAAAAGGGCTTAAGAGAAAGAAAACTTTTTATTTTAGAATAAGAGAAGTTGCAAAGATAGGCGGAAAGACATATACGGGTGCGTGGAGCTCGGTAAAAAAAGTAAAAATTAAATAAAAGAGTTGTCAAAAGTTACATTATTTTTGATAAAAAGAGCATTATAAATTTTTATATAAAGACTTTGTTATACTAAATTCAAGTTAAGGAATTGGTAGGCAAAGTCTTTATTTTATATGAGCAGGCAGTAAGCCGGATTGCGGCTATCCTTAACGCTAACAAACAAAAGGTCAGTAAGAATATATGAAAAGACCGGAAACACTTATATGATATGCAAAAGAGCGTGACATATTCTTATAAAAAAGGAAAGGACAGGTGGTTTTTATGAAGAAGTTTATGAGAGAAAATTTAAAATTTATTTGTTTTGCACTTATTATTTTGGCAGGTTCTTTTATAGCAGGGACAAATACAAAAAAAGCGGGAGCAGCAACCAGAAAATGTTATACGATAAATACCTCTAATACGAGAGTGTATTCTAATACTGCATTAACAAGAGGATATGGCTGGATATATGCGACCGATGAGATTAAAGTTATTACTGTTACCGGAAAGTATTCAAAAGTGACATATCCGATTGCAAAAAACAGGACAAAAACGGGATATATTGCTACTAACAGGATTTTGACGGCTACCGGTGGAAGTACATATAAATCAAATGGCAGATTTAATACATACAGAAGAAACGGTGGAAAATATTATGGTTATGTTGCAAAAAATGATAATGTTATGATATTAGGAACTAAAGGGAATTATACACAGATAAAATATCCAGTATCAGGTGGTTATAAGTATGCGTTTGCGTTAAGCAGTGATGTTGAAAATAATCTGAAATCCAAGCAGCAGTCAACGGTGTCACAAAATCCGCAAATCCAACAGCCGTCTGCCCCAAATGGAAATGTTCAACAGAATATATACAATCTTGCGGTTACTTCAGTGGGAACAGCGGGACGCTTTTATCAGAAATGGTATGGAGCAAGTTATCTTACACCATATTGCGTTATCTATGCCGATTATATTGCAAGAACGGCAATGGCAAATGCAGGATATTCAAATAGTAAGATAAATTCAATAGTACCAAAATATGCGTCTACATCATTGTGGGCTAAAGATTATAATGCATTAGGAAGATACCACAGTTTTGCGTCATGGTATAATTCAGGAACAGGTGTAAGCATGAATAAAAATTCAACAGTAAATGATTACACACCAAATGTTGGGGATTTTGCGGCGATTGATAATGATGAAGATATAACACCAGATCATACAGGCATAGTGATAGCAGTAAATGGAAATTCATTGACAATGGCAGAGGGAAATACAGGCATTGGAACTAATGCCACAAGGAAAGTAAAAATATATACATATTATAAATCATCTTCATATTGGTATCGTTCAGATTTTAAGAGAGCACATATTATGGGAGTTGCAAATCCTGCTTACTGATGTGAAAGTGTCAAAAGTTACAAAATATTTGCTAAAAATTACAAAATATAACAGATAGTAACATATAATGTAAAATGTTGATTAATAAATACTGATTTGGGCTGGTATGGCAATGATGATAAAAAGTTTAATCAAAGAAAAAAGAGGAATGATTTCAGCTATTGTGGCAGTTGTTATTTTATATATTTTTTTGGAATGTTTTGGGATAACCTGCCCGATTAAATTTATCACGGGAGTATCCTGTGCAGGCTGTGGTATGTCGAGAGCATGGTTAGCCTGTCTGAGATTTGATTTTAAAAAGGCATTCTATTATCATCCATTATTTATTTTTCCACCGTGCATGGTTTGTGTCTTTCTTATGAGAAACAAAATAAATGCAGTAATATATAAAGTATTTACAGGTTTTGTTTTGTTGTTATTTTGTGCAGTATATCTGTATAGAATGATAGCCGGAAATAATGATATTGTGGTTTTTGAACCACAGCATAATATTATATTTCAAATTTTAAAAATAATCAAAAAATGAAAATGAGGAGGAATGATATGTATTGTAAAAATTGTGGAAAACCGATTCCTGATAATACAAAGTTTTGTCCATATTGTGGGACGCAGTTTTCATCGGCGGAGTCGTTTTCAAAGGCTGCAAATGATATGTTTAATTCTACTGAAAAAGAATTGGGAAGTGCAATCAATGAGGTGCGTCAGAGTTTTAATGGTTCGAATCCAAATTCAGGGCAGGGATATTATAACGGAGAGAAATTAAAAGACGACAGAGGATTGATTTCATACATACTTCTTAACCTTATAACTTGTGGCATTTATGGTTACTATTTTCTATATAAAATGGCACATGATGTAAATATCGCTTGCGAAGGTGACGGTCAGAGTACGGCAGGATTAGTGCAGTTTATCGTATTATCATTTATAACCTGTGGTATATATTCATGGTATTGGTATTACAAACTTGGAAACAGACTTGCAGCAAATGCACCTAAATATGGAATGAATTTTCAGGAAAATGGTACGACGGTTTTATTATGGCTTCTTTTTGGATTGCTTTTGTGCGGAATAGGTCCATTTATCGCAATGTATATATTGATAAAAAATTCAAATATGATATGTAATGCTTATAATAGAGCTCACGGATTTTATTGATAATAATAGGAGAGGATGATAAATTATCACCCTCTCCTAAATTTTTTAGGTGCTATTATACAATTTATAAAACATAAGTCGGATGAAGATGGCAGTTGGATTAAAAGGAAAATTTATAACTGGTTTTTAAGCAACGCACAGCGCCTTGTGCTGATGGCGATTGTTGTTATCGGTATCTACTTGGGATTCAAGCGTGAGTTTTCCAAACTCATCGGATTTTGGTAGTTGCCTTAGTAGCCGTTGGTCTTGTATTCAATGCGTCCGGCGTAAAAGAC
>ULZO01021194.1_pt1 | contig 10232 bp, 6 predicted proteins | sample 1963181 | NCBI WGS metagenome assembly ULZO01 (sample SAMEA4835891, study PRJEB28245) | human gut metagenome | biome: gut microbiome; material: fecal sample | place: Denmark | collected 2008 | reverse complement strand
CGGAGTACCTGGATACCTACGATCAGGCCCTCCATGGCGCATACAAACAGGTTTCCGAGAATGATGACGATCCAGTTTGGACTGCCGTTCTCCGCACCCGCAAGCATAAGTACAACTTCCATCATGGCTGCGTGGCTGACTGCAAAAGCGCCGATACGCACGAAGGAGAGTGTATTGGAAAAGTAGCTCAGGATAACCTCAAACAGTTCAAAGATACCCTGTACGATAAACATGCCTTTTTCTTTTGGCATAACCTCGGCTTTTTTCTCTACCAGGTTTGTGAGCGGCTCCTTGAAGAAAATAAGAAGCAGCGGTAAACCGAACATAATGGCAAGAACTGCACCGCCAGGAACTGCATGCCCGGATACAAAAAGTCCGATGCAGAGAACTGCGGAACCATAAAATACAAGTCCTGCCACTGCGTTGGTGTCGAACCAGGTTTTTTCAACATCGTGCATCTTAAAGGAATTGATGATGTTGAAAACCATGCACAGGAGGATGATTCCCATGCCGAAGCCGATGGCAACGATAAATACGGTATTCAGTTTTCCGATAAAAGGTATGGTCGTCATACTGTCTACGGGCCGCAGCCACAAAGCAGGTATGAGATCCTCAAATCCAAAGACACTTCCGAACATCAGGCCGAAGAATGTGGAAAAGACTCCTGCGCAGCTGATGATTCCGGCAAGATCGATATGTTTCCGTTTGTACAGGAACAATCCTCCGATAAAGAGCAGGAGCCCCTGGCCTGCATCACCGAACATGGCTCCGAAGATAAAGGAGTAGGTGATGGCAACGAACCAGGTGGGGTCCATTTCACCGTAAGCAGGAAGTCCGTACATTTTTACGTACATTTCAAATGGTTTGAAAAGTTTTGGATTTTTCAGTTTGGTTGGCGGCTGATGGCTTGGGTCATGTTCCAGTGTGGAGGTATCTTCTCCGTCAACCAGACAGAAGATCCTCTCATCAGAAGCGATGTCCGCCTGAAAAGCCCTCGTGTCGGCTTCTGTCATCCAACCGCAGAGAATGTAAAAATTCTCATGTTTTCCGGTACATGCAGCAGCTTTTCGTACATCGAAGTTTCTGGAAAACTGTCGAAGTGTATTTCTGACAGAAACAATGGTTTCAGCTTTATCTGAGAGAAATCGCTGGTATTTTTGCTTCTGTGTTTCCAGGTGTTTCATGGCTTCTTCGTATTGGCTGCTCACGGTGGAAAAAGCCTGATGCGCTGTTCCGGTGTAATTATCCGGCACAAAAATCTTCTCAAAATGCATGGAAGCGTAAGCTGCATCGATCTTACGAGCCTCATGCTTCGGCACAAAGTAGACGCCCCAGACATACTGATCGTCTTCATCGCATTTGAGGAAGATGGTGTTCAGATTGTCGTAAATATATTTCTTGAATTTCTCATAATACTGTTTTTCGATACGTCCGAAATGAAAATGAATATATTTCAGATGCAGGATAGAGGAAATATCATAATTGATATTTCGGAATGGACGTATGATACGCAGAGATTCTTCCAGTGAAGAACATTTCTCTTCCAATTCTGCCTGTTCTTGCTGGAGCTGATCCGCCTGAGAGCGGATCTCCTTTACTGTGGAAAGTGCTTTTTCAATACCAGGACTTTCGCCGGAAGCGGCAGGAGGGCTTTTCAGCTCTTCATAAATGGCATTGATGGAATTCAGCGCATCTCTGTAAGGGTTGACCTCAAGAAAAGGTGTCAGGTTTTCTACTGTGGTCAGTTCAGAGAGTGCGTTCTCCAGATGAATTTCGTACTTGCACAGGTAGGTGTTTACAACCCGGTCGATATCTGCCTTCGGACCGGTGATGCTTAGAAAATTCATTTTTTCAATCACGTTGCTACCTCCTGGTTATTAACCGTTGCGTATATAACGCAGGGATTGTTCTGGATCCACGCCATAGCGCACGCATTCAAGGGCAATGGTCAGACGGTTGACTTCATGTTCTTTGTGATATAAATAGGAATAGATGACTGCTACGGAATAGGGATCCTTGCGTGCTTCCTGTTCCAGTATGCTACGAAGAATATAGTTATAAAATTCTTCCAGACTGGCAACGGTCAGCTGTTCGTATTTCTTACCATAATAAGTTCCATTGAAGATACGACGGAACTCTTCTGGTGTAGGGGCCTCCACAAGGGTGGTGATCTCCTCTTTGCGGAGCTTGTAGTTCATGGGGACCAGCAATGCGTAAATAGCAGCCGGTTCCATCTGAAAGCAGCGTTTGGAGCGCTGGATGAACTGCAGGTTCAGCATATCGAATTTTTCACCGTAAGCCTTGGTGATCTGTTTCAGATCGTTACCTTTGAAAAGCTTCTTCCGCACATTCCAGATCTGTGAAAAATACGAAAGGTCAAGTGCCATGCCGAAGTCAAAAAGCGTGGCATTTCCACGTTCGTTGACCTGAGACAGCGGAATAAAAAAATCATTTCCCTTCAGTGCCGCAATGAATTCATCCATATTGGTGCAGGCGGTAAGCCTGTCAATGTCCAGCTTGGAATGATGTCTGAAAAAATCGCGGTAGGGAGAAATATCTACGGGATCGGTGTCCCGGTGGTCAAAGAGATTCGTCATGATTTCTTTCAGGACGCGGATCTCATAACGCTTCGAGTAAAGAGACAGGAACGTTCGCTGTTCCTGATTTGCAAAGTGGTAAAGCCTTGAAAAATTCAGGAAGATGGATTTCTTCAGGAGTTTTTCTATCTGTCCGCGGTGAAGATCATTTTCATCGAGACCGGACCAGATATTCTGATATTCGGGAGTCCGTTTCAGGTAGGCTGTTACCTGGGGGACATTGGGAAGCTGAACGATTTCTTCCAGCTGCTCATCTGTCACAAGCCTGCTCTGCATGGCGCGGATCTTGGTGGAGAGTCCGCTGTATGAGAGGACAGTGCCCATTGAATCACTTCCTTTCCCTTCAGGTTTCGGTGATGCCTGTTATTTTCTGAAACAGCTCACTGCAAAGACTTTCGTGATTGGCTTCGTAATAGGCGTCCAGCCTGGACAGCTGGTCTTCGGTTTCTGTGCGAAGCTCATTGATCCGGGCGTCTTTCTCGCGTGCCAGATCTTCACGGATCTTCTGGATCTCAGTGCCGGTTTCTTTTTCAAGTGCGGCATCGAATTCCCTGGTCTGTTTTTCTGCTTCTTCCGAGAGAGCCTTTTTTTGTTGCGCAGCGTCCTGCATGATGGCATTGGCTGTGGCTTCGATTTCCGAAAGCTTATTTAGGATTTGTTCCATAGTGCCCTCCTTGTTTGGTTATTGTTTATAATTGATTTTTATATGATACACCTTTTTTATGGTAAAAACAACTAAAAAGTTGTTAAATTTTTTGCAAAGTTTGAATAAATATGTTCAAAAAAAGACGGAAAAAGAATATTTGTTTATTAGACGATATATTCTTTTTTGGGGAAAAATGAAAACCGCAAAGGGGACGGCGAGGCGTTTTGCTGTTGCTTGGATTGAGGGTTGATAAATTTTTTTATTTTTTGCTTGCGATAGCAGGCAAATTGCATGTATAGTTGAGTATTGGGACGTCTTGTGAATGAGTATTTTTGGGAATGATGGTAAATGAGAAAGTTTATCATATTTATGAGGGCGTTCTGGTTTATGCGGTTGGTGAGAGGGTGGATAGATGTGTCTGACTGGGATTGCTGGCTGCGGAAAGTTATGATTTTAGTTGTATATTATAAGAAGATTAATTGGAGGTTGTTTATGAGATTGCGTAATATTCCCGGGGCGAAGGATGCTATTTTGGAGTGTGACTGGGTGATTGATGAGCCGGAGAGGTTTAAGGGGAAGTGGGAGAGTGTTTTTGGGGAGAAGAGACCGCTTTTTCTTGAGGTTGGCATGGGAAAAGGGCGTTTTCTGATGGATATGGCGCGCCTGCATCCTGAGAGGAATTTTGTTGGAATTGAGATGTATGACAGCGTGCTGCTCCGGGCACTGCAGAAGAGGGAGGAGCTTGAGGAAGCCGGGGAAAAGTTTTCCAATCTTGTGTTTATCCGTGTGGATGCAAGGCTCTTACCGGAGATTTTTGAGAAGGATGAGGTTGACGGGATTTATCTGAATTTTTCCGACCCGTGGCCTAAGGCCCGTCATGCCAAGAGAAGGCTGACTTCCAGGGAGTTTCTGAAGAGATATGAGCAGGTCCTGAAGAAAGAGGGGGCTGTGGAATTTAAGACGGATAACCGTGGGTTATTTGAGTTTTCTCTGGAAGAGGTGAAGGAGTCCGACTGGAATCTGGAGGTTTGTACATTTGATCTGCATCATGATGAGGAACTGGTTAAGGGAAATGTGATGACAGAGTATGAGGAGAAGTTTTCTTCCATGGGTAATCCGATCTGCAAGATGGTGATCAGACAGAAATAGAGGCGATAAAATGCAGGAAGAGATTTTTGAAAAGTATCCGATTCCGAAGGCGTATTTTAAGCTGGCGCTTCCGGTTGTGTTCAGTATGGTGATTTCGCTGATCTATAATATGGTAGATACTTATTTTATTGCGGGAACCGGGAATACGGATCTGGTGGCGGGTGTTGCTCTGGGTACACCGATCTTTACGCTGATGATCGCCCTTGGAGATATTTTTGGCCTGGGCGGAAGTTCTTTTATTTCCAGGCTTTTCGGGGAAAAGAAATTCGAGGATGCGAAGAGGATCAGTGTGGTCAGTTTTTATGGGGCCATTGTCTGCGGTGTGGTGGTTACCGTTGTTCTGATGCTTTTGCGAAGCCCTATTCTGGGGGTGCTGGGTGCAAGTGAGGCAACCTGGGAGTATGCTTCTCAGTATTATACCTGTATCGCACTGGGCGCTCCGTTTATCATTGTGGCGTTGACGCCGTCCAATCAGCTGCGTACAGAGGGTTTTGCCACAGCATCTATGATCGGTTCTGTGCTTGGTGCGGTTGTGAATATCATTCTGGACCCGGTGATGATCTTCGGGCTTGGCTGGGGTGCGGCAGGTGCTGCCACAGCTACGGTGATCGGAAATGTATGTACGGATATTTTTTTCGTGTGGTTTCTTATTAAGAAGAGCAGAAATCTCTCTGTGAACCCTAAGGGATTTCATATTTCAGGGGCGGAAATCGGAGCGGTTTTTGCAATTGGGATTCCGGCGTCGGTGACAAATCTGATGCAGAGTATCGGGATTGCTCTTACCAACCGTGCGTTGTTGGGATTCGGTGATGATAAAGTTGCGGCTATGGGTATCGTCATGAAGATCAATATGATCGCGGCGCTGGTGCTTGTTGGCTTTGCTTTTGGCGGGCAGCCGCTGATCGGGTACAATTATGGTGCGAAAAACCGCGAGAGACTGAAGGGAACGCTGAAATTTGCCTATCTGTTTGAGGGCGGGCTGGCTCTTGTCCTGATGGCTGTACTTGGATTTTTTGCCCCGCAGCTGGTGCGGATCTTTATGAGTGATCCTTCGGTTGTGGAAAACGGCGCACTGATGCTTCGCCTGCAGCTGGCGGGTATGGTGTTTATGGGAATTGTGCTGATCAGTACCTGTACTTTCCAGTCAGCAGGACAGGCAGTGGGAGCGTTTCTCCTGTCCGTCAGCAGGCAGGGCGTGATCTTTGCCATTGTACTGAATGTGGCGCTTCGGGTTGCAGGATATCAGGGGGTGCTTGCGTCTCAGGCGGTTTCCGATCTGTTGACTGCACTGCTTGCAGTGGTGTTGGTTGTCCGATGGTGGAAGTCTGTGGAGTTTTAACCAAATCAAGTAAGTCCCCTGCGGGGTTGCGACATTTATTGTGAATAAGATTTTTTCAGGCTGATCGGGAAACTGATCGGCCTGTTTTCATATAATAAATAAGGAAAAGAGGAACGTAAAGTGGTATGTAAATGTTTGGTTTGTTCAGGCGCAGGCTCATGATCTTACCAGGAATCTGCCGAATATGGGAAAGGGGAGAAAGAAAACTTGAAAAAAAGAAAATCCGGTTCATTCCGACGAAATCTCAACAGTGTAAACCGCAGCATAAACAATCAGGCAGCCCAGATCAGAAATTCGCTGTCAGAAATAGAAAAAACACTGAACAAAATTGCATCAAATGAAGATACAAAAAATAAAAAAGATAAAAATAAAAAAAATTAAAAAAAGGTGTTGACTTTCACCGAACCATAACGTATAATACAACATGTCTTGAGGAACGAAACAAACGAAAGACAAACAATTAAATATGCGTTTTTAGCTCAGTTGGTAGAGCACCTGACTCTTAATCAGGGTGTCCAGGGTTCGAACCCCTGAAGACGCACTAAAAGCACTGTTTTTGCAGACATGGGAGCTGCGGGGACGGTGTTTTTTGTGCTTAAAATCAGTGTTTATGCGTGTTACGGAATTTTTGAGGTTTTGTCTGGACGGAGTGAAATGAAACGAAATCGGGGTAAAATCGGGAAACAGTAAAATGCCGATCATCAGATGTGATCAGAGTGTCCGATTTAGACACCATGATTATAGGTATAGATCCTTTTGAATAAAGAAAGGATGGTATACGATGGGAGTTTGTAAGAAGATAAAAAGGAAGGATGATCAGGAGCGGAATGTATGGGAGAATATCTCAGAAAAAAAGGAGGGCCGGGTCTTGGAACGGACCCGGCAGAGTATGAAAAGAAAAATAAGTAATGATCTATAAGATGAAAAAGCTTTGTGCTTTATTTGCTTAATAATATACCGTCAAAATGTGATGGAACTGTGAGAAGCATTTTAAAAATCTGTGATTAAAATCTAAATATCTCATAAAGTCTTATAAAATCCTGCGAAACTTCTCGACTGTTTGTTCAGACTAATCTGCAAGCGGATGTGAAAAAGACCATAAGGATGGAAAATTCTGGAATTTACTCAAAAATACTAAAAATTAAGAGGACTTTTGCAAGGCGATACGGTATAATAAACCATAGCATAAAAATCTGAAGCGGAAATGAAAGGTGACGGATGGGAATGCCTGTCTGTATTCAATTCTGAGACCTTCAGATAAAAAGGGAGGAAATAGCTATGGAGAGAGTGTTTGAGGCGATCAACGGAGTGTTCAGCTTTATCGGTCCACTGTCTGATTTTCTGTGGGATTTTCCTACAAATTTTGACTGGTACAGCAGCATTCCCATTCTGGGAAACATATCCTTTGCAATCATACTGCTTCTTGGATCCGGAATTTTTTTCAGTTTCAGGATTGGGTTCATGCAGGTGACCTATTTTAAAAAAGGAATCCGGACTATGACCGAGAAACGTGTCGTTGAAACAGGAATTTCACCGCTGGCATCGTTTTTCTTAAGTTCGGCCATGCGTGTAGGACCGGGAAATATTCTGGGTGTAACAGGTGCTATTGCAGTGGGCGGCCCGGGAGCTTTGTTCTGGATGTGGATTTCCGCATTTTTCGGAATGGCAGTGGCATATATGGAAGGTGTCCTTGCCCAGATTTTTAAAGAAAAAAAAGACGACGAATTTGTAGGAGGTCTTCCTTTCTATGGAAGAAAACTTCTGGGAAACAAAGTTTGGATCGGAGTTTTTCTTTCCGTATTGTATATTCTGTACGCCCTTTGCTGTCTGCCTGCACAGGGATTTAATGTTGTTTCCTCAGTGGGACGTATGGCAGAGATTGTAACCGGAACAACCATCGCAAGCGGATCTGCCTTCTATTATATAGTAGGAGCACTGATCGTAGTTCTCACAGCAGCCATCGCATTTGGCGGAATCAAAAAAGTTTCCAAATGGACAGATATGATGGTGCCGGTGATGGCGGTGCTCTATATGGTAGTAGTATTACTTCTTATAATATTAAACTTTACCCGCATTCCATATTTCTTCGGAAGCGTTTTTGCAGGAGCATTTAAGCCGGACGCATTCTTTGGCGGTGTTTTTGGAACGGTTCTTGCACAGGGTGTAAAACGAGGCCTGATGTCCAATGAGGCAGGTCAGGGAACTATTACAATGTCAGCGGCGGCAGCAGATGCAAAACACCCATGTGAGCAGGGTGTGATCGCCTCCCTGGGAGTTTTTCTGGATACCATTGTGATCTGTACGCTTACCGGATTTGTGGTAGTTATGGCGCATTGTTGGACCGGTGCGGATGCGGAAAACTGGCAGGCTCTTGATAAACTTCCGAAATATACGGAATCTATCGCTGTGCTGACTCCGGGAACTGCAATGAACGGAATCGTTACATTTCTTGTGACATTGTGTTTCTGTCTCTTTGCGTTTACCTGCCTTCTGGGAATGATCAGTTTTTCGGAAATCGCGGCAAATCGTATCCGCAAGGATAAGATCTGCATCAATATTGTACGTTGTATCGGCCTTTTTGTTGCCGCATTTGGAATCCTCTGCAATATTGCAGGACTGGAACTTGGAAATCTCTGGGCGTTTTCTGACCTTGGAAATATTCTGATCGTGTTCTTTAACGTACCGATCGTTTATGTCGGCGCAAAATATGTTTTCCGTGCCACAAAACATTACAAAAAGAATGACGGCACTCCGTTTACATCAGAAGTAATTGGAAGAAATGACTGTGCCTACTGGGATGAGCGGGCGAAAAAACAGTGAAATTTTTTTGCAGAAAATAAAAAATTCCGGCGTGAGATAAAATTAGCATTGTAAAAGTGCATACACTCATTTATAATGAGTAACAGATTCTAAAGATGTTATAAACAACAGGAGGAAAGCCTTGAAAAGAGAATTAGTTATTGTCATTGATTTTGGCGGTCAGTACAATCAGCTGGTTGCAAGACGTGTCAGAGAATGCAATGTATATTGCGAAATCTATTCTTACAAGACAGATCTTGAGAAGATTAAAGCGATGAATCCGAAGGGAATCATCCTTACCGGCGGACCAAACAGCTGCTATGAGGCAGATTCACCGACTTACCAGAAAGAATTATTCGAGCTTGGTATTCCGGTACTTGGACTTTGCTACGGAGCACAGCTCATGATGCATGTCCTTGGCGGAAAAGTTGAGAAAGCAGATGTCAGCGAGTACGGCAAGACAGAGCTTCTCATTGATAAAAAAGATTCCAAGATCTTCAAAAATGTATCCGACAAAACAATCTGCTGGATGAGCCATACAGATTACATTTCTCAGGCTGCACCGGGATTCGAGATCGCTGCACACACTGCAGACTGTCCGGTAGCAACTGCACAGAATGAGGAGAAGAAACTGTACGCGATCCAGTTCCATCCGGAAGTACTGCACACAGTTGAAGGAAAGACCATGCTGTCCAACTTCGTACTTGGTGTCTGTGAATGCGCCGGAGACTGGAAAATGGATGCCTTTGTTGAGCACACGATCAAAGAGATCCGTGAGAAAGTCGGCGATGGAAAAGTTCTTCTTGCTCTGTCCGGTGGTGTAGATTCCTCTGTAGCAGCAGGACTTCTTTCCAGAGCGATCGGCAAGCAGCTTACCTGTGTATTCGTAGATCATGGCCTTCTCCGTAAAGATGAGGGTGATGAGGTTGAAGGCGTATTCGGACCGAACGGTCAGTTTGACCTGAACTTTATCCGTGTAAACGCACAGCAGAGATATTACGACAAGCTTGCAGGTGTTACAGAGCCTGAGGCGAAACGTAAGATTATCGGTGAGGAATTTATCCGCATCTTCGAAGAAGAAGCCAAGAAGATTGGTGCGGTAGATTTCCTGGCACAGGGAACTATTTATCCGGACGTTGTAGAGAGCGGTCTCGGTGGAGAATCCGCAGTGATCAAATCTCACCACAACGTAGGAGGACTTCCGGATTTCGTTGATTTCAAAGAAATCATCGAGCCACTCCGTGACCTGTTCAAAGACGAGGTACGTAAAGCTGGTCTTGAACTTGGAATTCCGGAAAGACTGGTATTCCGTCAGCCATTCCCAGGTCCGGGACTTGGAATCCGTATCATCGGAGAAGTCACCGAAGAAAAAGTACGCATCGTACAGGATGCAGACTACATCTACCGTGAAGAAGTCGACAAAGCAGCCGCCGACTACAAAAAAGAACACGGAGAAGACCCATCCTGGATGCCAAACCAGTACTTCGCAGCCCTTACCAATATGCGAAGCGTAGGCGTAATGGGAGACTTCAGAACCTACGATTACGCAGTAGCACTCCGTGCTGTCAAGACTATTGACTTCATGACTGCCGAGTCCGCAGAGATTCCTTATGCAGTACTTAATAAGGTGATGAACCGTATTATCAATGAAGTTAAGGGCGTGAACCGCGTATTCTATGATCTTACTAGTAAGCCGCCTGGT
>ULZO01016682.1_pt1 | contig 10613 bp, 8 predicted proteins | sample 1963181 | NCBI WGS metagenome assembly ULZO01 (sample SAMEA4835891, study PRJEB28245) | human gut metagenome | biome: gut microbiome; material: fecal sample | place: Denmark | collected 2008 | reverse complement strand
ATAGAGCCAAACTAGAGCCATTTGATAAAACAAATTCCGGAAGCCCGCATAAATACAGGCTTTCGGAATTTTAATCCGTTATTCAAACTCGGCAAGTCGTTGTCTTAACTTAAGCTATTCTGTTTAAGTTTTACTGAAAATCTGCCGATATTTTACCTCATTTGCAAATTTTATTTTGGCTTACTGATTTTCTGTTGCCAAATCGTTGCCACTTCATTATAACATTCACACAATTTATTGCAAGGCATTGATTTATTGTTCATAGGATTCTTGCAATTCCTCAAATCCTTCCGAATTGTTTAAATACATCATTAAATCCTTTAGCAAAATCATATTGCATACGTGTTCTCCTGTATTAGCTGAGTGCAATTGATGAGTCACTCCATGATATTGTCGCAAACTTTCATTTCCATCAACCACTAATGATTCAATAATAAAATTATCCCTATAACGTTCTCCCGCTTCCCATGCAACCACCAAATCAATATCACTTGTATTTTTCAACCCGGAATCTATATCTTCAACAAGTCCGTCAACCGAAAATTTATATTCCAAAACCTGTGGTCCAGACACAATCTCCTCTTTGTCCTGCAGCATTTCATCAAGTACATCCTCCGAAACCCCCAATGGATTATGCGTCTTATCAAACAACTGTACATCTCTATTATTTGAAATCACAATTTTAAATAAACTATCATAAGTCGTCCGTTCATTGGTTGACATTATTCTAATCCCACGCACTACTCCACCTGCAATGAGCTGATTAAATAATGCAATAACATCCTGCTCACGAGTTGGCACTGATGTAATTGCAATTTTTTTAACTGGATCAAAGAAATTTGAATTTTCCAATTTCAATGGACATTCCTGTTCATGTTGAGTCATTTCATCTTTCCACTCAGAAAGAACCATTTGACGACGCAAATCAGGTGCGGCTCCTGTGTTCGCTTTAAAACAGGTTCTTACTTTCATTAAAGGTTTGTCCATAAGCTTACGGCTAAGCTCTTTTCCCAAATCTGTAATTTCCTTTTTAAATCCCTTTCTTCCCAAATCAGCAGAACAATTTTCAAAATGAACAACAATATTTGCTTGTTTCTGGCGTCCAATATTTTTCGTCAATGGAATTTGAATCAATTCCCCCTGTGGCATATTATTTGCAGCTAATTGAATTCCTCCATATAATACATGGCTACCTTTTCTAATTCCTATTGCCTTATCTATCTTATCCCATACAGATAAAGAATAAACATAGGCAAAAATCACTGTTACATTGTATTTTTTTACCAATTCTATTTCCTCTTTATCTAGCGGTAATTTTTCACATATTTCATCGCAATTCCACTTGTCATACACAGCATCTAAATTAGAAAATTTTGCTGGCATTTTACTTCCTGGAACAAAACGATTTTTCTTGTATAAATCATCCATTTTTGCATTAATATCGTCCACTTTTTGTACTTTGTTTAAAAATTCTATTACACTCAAATACTCCGGCGAATCTTTTTCAGCATGGGTCATCCTCTCTTTTTTATCTACAACTTCAATAACAACTTTTACATCCGACACTTTATTTATCTGTCCCAATCCAGTTTGAACCCTTAGCACCTTGAGCCAACTATCGGCATTATCTAGTCCCATCCACGAAAGGTCTTTAGGATAACTTTCAGAATCACATTGTATCGTCATAGAAGTTCCACGGTCTATGGTATCAAACCATGGATCTTTTACATTTTCATTATCCTCTACCACCTTGGGATTGTCCGACGGTGATGGATCATCCAACCAACTTCTTGCATCTTTCATCACGCCACCGGCTTTAAAATCTGGTGTTTTAGTATAGATTTGAATATAATTAAATCCATATGCTAAATAGGTTGTGCCAACTCCTTTATGTCCACGAAACCCATCCGGTTTAAAAGAAAAATTAGGTGCTAAAAATTTCATATATTCTGACTCTTTAAAACCAATACCATTATCCGTTACAGATATTGTATTTTTCATCAAATTAATAGTTATATGAATTTCTCCATCGAATTCTTCTTTTTCTTTACGCTTATCAATAGCATCTAAGCTATTTTGAATAAGTTCACAAAAGGGATCATACCAACCCACATATGAATTTAAAATATTTCGTATTTCTCTTTTTACCGAGCTAATCACAGCCTCCTCCGATCCTCCATATTTTGCTAATAACGGATCAAACGATGTCAATTTACCCATTTTATTTCATCTCCTTTATTCTTTGCAGTATTAATGATTCTATTCACACCATTGATATATCTATCTCAAGTTTCTTACCGTCTGATATAACCTGTGTAGCTCAACAATGTCCATATCTAGAATAGGTTCATACATAAATGAATTTATGTGAATATGCTCTGGTGTCATTATATTTACTTCATTCAAAATTTTTATCTCTTCATCATTACCAAATTGTCTAAATCCATTGAATAGTTGCCTTGTCTGATTATTACTTTCATGAACAAATCCAATAAATTCCGTACTCCCCCCCACATTATCTTGTTTATTTTTTGTCCATCTTAATTGACCAGTATAATTCCCTATTTGTTGAAACATGTATTTCTCTGCTTCATGACGTATACCGATAGATAATACAATTTTATTCTCTAGTTTTGTATCTTCCGTTGTAATATTGTCACAAACCGAGCTAAGCTTACTCAACACTGTAGCACTTTTTTCTACTGATTCTCCGAATTGGTTTACACCCGCATATTGTTGAAACAAAGGTTCAATATCTCCAAAGGTAATTCCCATCGAATCATCCTTTTCATGCAACAATGATGTTAAAAATAAATAATCACTTTCAGTATTAGAAATATTACGATCCACTCCAAACTCAATCAAATTTCTTACAAATGGTAACAATGCAAAAATATATTTATCAGTAGGTTTATTTTTCCAGTTTTTAAATGGTTTATCCTGATAAAATTCTTTTTTCAATTTCAAATTATTGTCAGAACACTCTGCTACAAGTCGATTTTCTCTAGCAACAGATAATCTGCCTGCAACAGTCCTGTAAAAATCAAAATTGTGTGTCATAATCAGCATGTAAATATTAGATTCTTGTGCTAATTCATATAAATATTCTATAATAGCATATTTATTCTTATAATCAAATGAATCTGCAATATCATCTATAATAAGAATAACCTCTTCTCCTGTACTCTTTATCTGCTCAATATCAAAAATAATATTTAATAAATATAATGCCCTTTTTTCACCTTGACTCAGTGTGTCTAATTTATCAAGCTCGCTTCTATCAACAGCTTTAACAACATCGCCTTTAGTAAACGAGAATTGAACCTGTGGCATACTTTCACCTATGATCGCACCTTTCAGATTAACAACTTTCATAGTAAACGGAACTGAAAAACGTTGTTCAAATATATCTAATGCTTCTTTCCACGGTGTACTATCAATCTCAAGATTATCTATTTCATGTGAAAGCGAATTATATTTATCACGCAACTCGCCAAACAAAATATTATTTTTCTTAATATACGATCCCCATAAACTCTTTTTCAGGTCTATCAGCTTATCTACTGCAAGATACTCAATTATTTCAGGATTAACTTCTATAATATCCTTTAACGTCATTCCTTTTGAATCGCTAAGGAGATTTTCAATTGCTTTATACGCCGGCATTTGTTGTATCTTTGCTTCAATTTCATTAATGTGTTGTTCTAATGCATCAACACCGCCAATAGGTTGTTGGCCTGAAAGTATTATCTTATTATCCTTTGAGAAAAAAGCATCTTTAAACAACGCCTTTTTCAAATCTTTGAGCTTAGGTAATGTAAGATTTCCCTTTTCTAAATAATCGAATGAATCATATATTTCATTTGATGCAGACACAAAATCATAAATGCCCTCTTGAAACTTTGTATCCATAATTTTTTTCAAAACAGTATCATCAAATATCTCCGAATATTTGATATTTCCACATTCTATTTCAGGCTCATAAGAAGCTAGTTCGTCTAAATTTGAAAGTATATCTTTCTCCGCAAAGCCAAAATCTTCTACAATTGCAGGTTCTAATTCATATACGCTTTTACCCAAATATGTCTTCTTTATTTTTAATCCTGAGTCCTTTTCTAATGATTTCAATAATTTTGTGCGAATTTTAAAAACATCCTTTAATTGTGTCTGAACATCACCTCTAATAAGTAACGAAGATATGTCTGCTTCGTATGAATTTTCATACGATTTAATAACAAATACTTGTTTTTTACTTATGTCCTGGCCATCAATCTTCACTATAGCAGAACCTTGATTTCCAAATATTGCATCTGAAATATCACTACTCTTCCCCTTCTGAATTAATTGAAAAGTTTTTGCAAACGATGTTTTCATAAGTCCGTTTCTTGCATATATAGAAAAAGTTCTTCCTTTTTCAAAGCTGAACTTATAGTTCAGCGAATCAATCCCAAAGCAATTTGATAATTCTATTTCCAATTTATTCATTATATTTCCTCCCCACTTATTTCTCTATTTGCAATAGAAATCCAGAATGTCTCCCAAGTTTGATAAAGTGTTCAAATTAAGTACATAATCTGATGCAGAATAAATTCTCTCTAGGTCCTTTTGGCGAGCAATCCAGCCTGCACCATCAATAATGTTTATAAAAATCATTTTGTCATTATCATGCATATTTCTGTTAATTACTTCCTTAGCAACATTTATCATAGTTTCCCGTTTTGTTGACTGACCACTACCGGTAGTTACCATATAAGAAACCTCTATTAAAATTTGCGGCTTCTGTAAATTAGGAATCACAAAATCAATATTTCGATCAAAAATTTTCTTTCTGCATACATATCGATTTCCTATATGTTTCTGTAACATCTCTTCAACTAAATTCTCAACTTCTCTTCCCACCTGTGTACTATATGTTCCTTTAAATGAATTTTTTATCATTTCTGGCAATACCTTTGGTGATGAAAATGCTTTTAATTTCTTAGTATCAATTAATAGTTGATCTAAGACAAAACGCGGAATATCATTACTATAGTCCCTTTCTCCCAGCAGCAATCCGCATATTTCTTTCATATAAAACTCATCGCTCAACATCTTTGTTCTGGTTTCATTGATACTCCACTCAGAAACAAACTTCTGACCATGATTACGCCGTATCATTGAAACAACTCGTTTAAAATTTTCCTCTGACAATCCCAGCAAACTAGTTAAATTGTGCAAAGAATCCTTTTCTTCAGCAATATAGCTTTTCAATCCCTCATATGTACTAATCGCTTCAATCCTCTTATAAATTTTTCTAGTTTCTCTTTGTCTAATTTTTTGCTCATGTTCCATTTTGTCTTCAAAACTTTCGTCTATATAAAAAGAAGTCATTGAATCTACAAAATCCGAAAACATGATTTTTTCTGGTTTATTCATATTATTTTGTTCCTTTCACATACTGCATTACTCTATTGAGCATATTTTCACCAGAATATCGCTCATACTCAACAACAACATCATCCAACCATGCTTTTGATACTTTTGTCTGGTTAGTATCACTTAGATGTGTTTTATATAATGCTGCAATAAACTCTTCCTTACAAGAAAATGGTTTTAATGTTCCTCTACTATTTTCTTTCCAATTTGCAGGACGAATATTGTATATTTGCCCCTTTTTCCTTTGACATTTCAAAGCGAAATCCTGTGCCGGTCCCGTTATTTCCCATACCTTTTTGCACCACATATCTTGAATAGAAATGTTACCCTGATCATCACTTAAATATGCAAATATAAGATAATCACTATCTAATCTCCATGGTTTTTGTCGGATAGAATCAACATATCCAAAATAATTTGCAACATCAAAAGCTGCATTTCTGGTTGCATAATAAGTTTTCATCTCACACAAATTCTTTTCGTCCGATTCCGACAAGTAAAAATCTGGAAAAGTCTGTCCCTTTGCACTTCTAAAATATATGTCGTTCTCCTTCAAAAACTGTCCCAACCACTCTTGAAGTGCATTGCCAATTATATCGTTCTGCTTAATGACAACCTCTGTTCCATTAAGTGACATTTTTATTTGTCCAATTGCATCATTAATATTTTGTTTTTTTAACAACTCAATTATTTCAGATGCCGTTATATATTTCATTATATTCACCGCCATTCTACTTTTCTTTTTATTATAACATACATTTTCATTAAATACACAAAAAGCAACCGCAATAATGGATTTAAACCCTTAATGCAGTTGCAATCTTTTCTGAGATAGCTTCTATTACTGGCACACAAACCGTATTGCCTAGTAAATCAAATGCCTCACTCTCCTTAACCACACCTAAATCATACGTCTCCGGATCATACCCACATAGTCTTTGACCTTCTCTTATGGTTAATTTTCTAATTCCATCCCCATCTATGACTCCCAACTTTGAAACATCCATCGCTACCAGAGTAGGAGCTAATTTTTTCGGATCAAGAACCTTCGAAAATTCAAATGACAACTTTCCCGCCACAATATTGTATCCCTTTGGCTTGTTTAGATCCGGTTTTCGCTGACCGTCTACTAATGCTTTAGGGTGCTCATATGCCAAATATCCTTTTTTTACTAGGTCATCTAGCATTTCTTGTAAATTATCAACATCATAAAATGTTCGTATTTGATTCAAAGTTAACGGCATACCATCCATCCACTTTATTCCAATTTCTTTTGCCCATTTTTTCTTTCGTCGTTCTTTTAATAAAATATTTAACAGTTTTCTCTGTTCTTTAGTGGTTTTTCCCTTCAAATCAATATCCCACGAATGAATATTGTCTTTTCCCCCTCTTTTATCCTTTATTGATTTTCCTAAAACTTCATCTGGAGAATAGTTAGCAAATAAACATTTCGAAAATTTACTTTTTACTGTCGGCAATCCTTTCTCCATAATGTCCCCAAAATTTGCTGTCGTCACATCAAATTCGTTTAAATCAATTTTTTTATTAAGCGTCCCAACAATATATATTCTTTTTCTACTCTGTGCAAGTCCAAAATATTGTGAATCCAATACTTTCCAAGAAACTTGATAACTTAAAGACTCTAATTTATTGATAATGACCCTCAACGTATTCCCATTATCATGATTAACCAAGCCCTCAACATTTTCCAGCAAAAATGCTTTTACAGGATTATCCTCCATAATACGATCTCTCAATATACGTTCAATTTCAAAAAACAATGTTCCCCTCGTATCTGAAAAACCTAAGCCTTTCCCTGCCGAACTAAACGGTTGACATGGAAATCCTGCAAGCAGCACATCAAAATCAGGAATATCTTTTGTTTTAACCTGCGTAATATCCCCATATATTTTTTCATTTCCAAAATGATTTTGATACGCCTTAATTGCATATTTTTTAATTTCTGATGTAAACACACATTTTGTTTCGAACCCATTTTTTTTCATTGCCTGTTCAAAGCCCAAGCGTATTCCACCTAAACCAGCAAACAAATCTATCACTCGTATCGTCTTTTGCTTCATCTGTTGTTGTCTTGCTATCTCCATCATCAACAAGTTAACACATCTTTCAGAAAAAGAAGATCCTATACCGTAGTATTCTATTTCTTCCTTTTGTTCGTTTGTTAAATATACTTTATATCCATTCTTTCTATCACTTGCAGGAATAGCCTTTCTTCCTGCATGAGTTTGTTTTTCAGCCACCATGTAATCATCCTCCATTTCATGATTATATAGTATCATTTTTCCTTTAATTTTACAACCCTTAAAATTGCATTTTCAAGGAACCAATTCTCTATCTTTTCTTCAGTTTTCTCTCCACCTCCCCTTCCACATTCGCCTTAATCCCATTCACTCGTCTCACCCATTCCATCGGATTCTCCGCTTTCATCCGTTCATCCACGCCATCCTTCTCCATGATCCGTTTCAACGCCAGATCCACTTCCCGGTGACACTCCTCGTCCACCTCATGCAGATACCGATTCCAAGTTCCATTCTGCAGCATCATCCGATATTCATGTGCTTTGTGTTCCCACATATATTCTGCCCGGATCAATTCATACTTTCCAATGGGATAATCTGTTTCCTGCTCAAATGTCAGATCCGGATAGTAACAGCCATCCTCTGCCAAGTGATAGGTCAATCCGTTTTCCTCTATCACTTCCGGCAACACCTGCTCCCCTAAATCTCCTGTAGAAACTTCTTCCATCTGCCTCATATCCTGTAATTCTTCTCTCATCATAATTCTGCCATCCTTTCTTCATAACGAATAAAAGAAAGAGAACTCTCCCCTATCCTGATCATCTAAACTAAATGCCTTTTATCGTCTGTGTAAATGTTCTTCTCCGTTACCCGGCAGTATATCGGCGATTCTCTCCTTAAAGGCATCCCACAAATTCCTGCCGTTAATCTTCAACTCTCGCATAAATCCTTCGACTTTATCAAGAATCTGCCTGAGCATATTGTTTTCACTTTGAAGCTTCTGATTCTCGTACTCCAACTTCTCTTTTTCATAGCGTGTTTTCACTATCTCGTCGAAAAATTCTGCCTGCCGGTCTGTCACCGCCACACTGCTATATTTATAATACAAATTCTCCGCTGTTTTCAGATGAGAAGTAACTTGTCGTTTGGCTTCCTCCGTTTCTTCTATTACACGATCACGCTCCGCCCTGACAACACCTGTTTCTGCCTGCATCGTCTCCATCTCATCCTTAGCGGTATCCAATGCCAGCTCCACACTTTTCTTATCTGTCAACAGCTTTTCAACTTCATCCTGCAACTTGCCGTGCTGATTTGTAAGCTGGCTGTGAATCGTCTTTAAGTATGTGGGTGAATAGACTTCCCCATTCTCTCCCTGATATTCCAAAAGTTTACTCTGCCAGGCAATCACATCCTTCGGCTCTATCTCCGCAATCTTGCAGTTGCCAAAATATGGCAGTATCTTCGTCCGTATAATATGGCTCTTAGATTCCCATGTGTTTTCCTTTACCCGTTTCTTTTTATCCGCTTCATAGATTTCAAAAAAGCTGGCAAAGGTCATATCAAGCTTCGATTCGCTTTTCAACATCACCTCCCGTTCCCACTGCTGCGCCTCCCGCTTCGTCTTAAAACCTCTTTTCTGCGTCTGCTTTCGTTCGCCCTGCCAGTTGGTATAACGATAGATTACACGCCATTTATCACCGTCTTTCCGGCTGCACTAAGATCACTGTATCTACAGCAGTCAGCCTTCTTCGCCGTAGCATAACTTCTTGCGAAAGAAGCTGGTATTCACTCTCCCGGATATCGTCAGATAGCCAAGCTCCCGCATCTCTGCATTAAGCTCCCGGACCACCTTGTAAGCATAGGATTTAGACACCTTTAACTTTTCCGCCACTTCCTCAACTGTCATAAAATTCTTCTCCATCAGCATCACCTCCCTTCCAATGTTAAGGTTCATACACTAACTCAATTTGTTTAAGTTGTTGTTTCACATAATACTAAACATTTTAATTTAAGTCAAGTGGTTTGCGGAAAAATATTAACTTTATTTATTTAGTTTTCTCTTGCTATCCTATTTCCCTCATGCTATACTCTACCTAAACAAAAATGTTTATTATTGCATTTATAACCACAAAATGGCAACGAACAAGAAAATGGAGGAAATAAACATGGCAATCGGACAAAGGATCAAATTTTTCCGAAATCGAAAAGGCTTCACACAAAAGCAGCTTGGCGAAATGCTCGGTTTTCACGGCAAATCATCCGATGTACGCATGGCACAGTACGAATCGGAAGCACGCATTCCAAAACAGGAACTGATAAAAGAAATGGCTGACCGGCTGGAAGTTGACACAAAAGCATTAACTGTACCAAACATTGACAACTATTTGGGACTCATGCACACATTCTTCGCATTAGAAGATATGTATGGTCTGACCATCGAAGATAATGATGGCAAGATCTGCTTTCGCTTTGATCCGGCAATAACAGAACCTCACTCAGTGCTTAATGACTACCTCAAAACATGGCTCCGAGAAAAAGTCAAACTGGAGCATGGGGAGATCACCAAAGAGCAATACGATGAGTGGAGGTATAAGTATCCGGCGTTGGAAACTCTGCAGAAGAAGTAAAATTTTTCCTATGTTACCAAAAAAAGCATCGTGACAAATAAGCTTTAATTTGATAAAATTAATTTGTACATTGATATAACTATGCTAATAATCATTATTATCTTATTCACGAAAGCAGGACTTCCTGTTGATTATATTTCACTCCTGTTTACCTCGATTCAAACTTGGGTTGTTGTGAAAGGAGATATCAAAATGACGAATTTGTTTGATTGGATTGTGAGCGGTGCATGCGGAGTGGATTCTTCAACTAATCGGCATTTAAAGTGAACAAGGTAAAAATGATTTGGGCATCGCTTGGAGGTTCGAATCCTCCCCGCTCCGTTTAGGACTTTCTTAACATGAAAGTCCTCTTTTTATTTATCTCATCTACTAAACCACAGCAAAAAAACCTTACCGACTTCAGTCCTCACAACTGAAAATCAGTAAGGTTTTTATATGCAATAAAGTAATTTACTCAATGAATAACAGAAAAAATGTTGCCAAATCGTTGCCGCATTCTAAACAAATTTGTTTGGAACAGGCATAAATTCTA
>ULZO01017398.1_pt1 | contig 10803 bp, 6 predicted proteins | sample 1963181 | NCBI WGS metagenome assembly ULZO01 (sample SAMEA4835891, study PRJEB28245) | human gut metagenome | biome: gut microbiome; material: fecal sample | place: Denmark | collected 2008 | reverse complement strand
GAGCAGCCATTTGTATGCTGCCACAGCATCATCAAGAGCCGCCGGAAAAGGATTTTTCGGTGCAACTCTGTAATCTATCGACAAAGTCTTTATACCGCCACGCATCTCACAATACTCTTTTGCAAAATTCCTATACACATTTCTCATCTTGCCAATATAACCGCCACCATGAAGCTGAAGCACAACAAATCTGCTGCCCGTATTTTCAGGCGACAACAATTCCATTTCAAAATGCTTCATGTGTATTTTTGCAACCGAATATCCGTCCGGGCAATGCCACGGCGGCTCGACAAGTCTTCTCCTTATAGTTCCTTTTTTTATTGCAGGACCTATGATAAAACCTGATGAAACCATGTTTATAACATTTCTCACAAGCTTTGCACGCAAACTTATATTATCAACTTCTTTAACCATAAAAACCTCACTTAATATAATTAGATTGATATTTGTAGCAAATATACTTTGCCTCTGACTGATGAAATTGCTGTCTGCTTCTGACAATAACATCATCATATATAAAATTTCCGCTTTAATTCATTTCTTGCCTTTCTATCTCCAATAACCACGCTTGAGGTAAACAAAATAAGCGATACCAAAAAACTTGTCCACGGAAGGACAGGGCTTTGAAGTACCTTCGTAAAATAAAGTACCATCTGAACTGCACCGAGTATAACACAAAATATCTGAAGCAGCAGATAACTCTCCCAGTTCTGCCTGTTTATTATCATACAGACTATTATTATCGCATCAAGCGTAAGCACGATAACCGGCATCCCGACGCCCAACGACCAGCCTTTGTAACCAAGCACAAAATCCACAAGCATTATATAAAACAATGCACCTATAAAACCAACATACATCTTTTTAATATGTCCGTAATGATCGTTTATTATAAAATGGAGCAAACATATAACATAAACAATAGCACCTCCTGATATTGCCGACCATTTAACACCTTCAAAATTATAATAATTTATAACAATGAACACGATTTCAAGAACAATGGCAAAATAAGAAAAAATATTTACTATCCGTCTGAGTATCTTTGTTTTCTGCCTTACATCAGGATATGTGTTCTCGTTATGTTTATCATCACCCGACAAAACCATATCACACATAGGACATACCTTAGTTTTATCTTTTATTTTTATTCCACAATTTTTACATTCAATCATAATACACCCCGTTGCTTTCTATAGAAATATCAACGCCATCTTCTACAAGTTTTCTGAAAAATCCTCTCTGAATAGCAGTATCCCTCAAAATCGAAGTAAAAGTAAATACCATCGTATCATTGTAAGAACATATTGCTCCCTTTATATTTTGTCCCGTTGATATTGAAATCATCGCATGAAAGCTTTTTATAAATGGTGAATACTCCTCGTCTATTTTTATATTTCCAATATTTGTCACAGTCGAAGTATTTGCCTTTGCTGACGAAAGATATACGAGCTTCATTGCTATCTTTTTTATAAAAAACGGAATAGACCTTAAAAGTATATTTTTTTGATTTGAAACATTGTACGAAAATAAATCTTCAAGATGTTCTTTTGTTATCTGCCCACGCAGACTTTTCTTTACAATATCCGCTATTTCCTCAAAAGAATACTCATCTTTTTCCGGCTTAAAAACAGCACTCACCATAACAAAAAAATTTCTTGTCGTCATCGAATCAAAAAACGGTCTGAGATTTACCGGCACGGCACACACTATAGGCTTATCAGACCTCATTCTTTTAAGATATTCAACATATACACTATACATAAATATAATGACAAAATACTCATTTATGCTCGTATCATATTTTTTAGCTGCCTGCTTAACCTGTTTCACGCTCATATAACCGTGCATGACGCCAAGCTCACCTCTTGAGAGCTTTTCGCCTTTTACCTCTATTGCTCTCTTTGTTTCATAGCCTTTTGCATGACCTTTTTTATAATTTTTTACATAACTGTCCTCAGTATTTAATGATGTATGCTCAGACAACCTGTTCTTCTTTACTGCCGCAATCTCCGGATATTTAAGTCTGAGATACTGATATGTGACTTCTCTTAAAAAATTAATACCGCCCATGCCATCCGCAAGCACATGAAAAACTTCAAGGTTTATTCTCTTTCTGTAATAAGTAATCCTGAACAGATAATTGTTGTTACTGTAAGGCTCAATATATCTGCAGGGAAAATCATGCTCCTTTACAACCTTTGGAGCGGGCTTGTTATTTGTCTCAAAATAATACCAAAATATTCCTTTCTGCATACATACATTAAATGTATCAAAACCCGGCAGCACCATATCCAGTGCTTTCTGTAAAAGCTCTGCGTCAACCTCCTCGGTAAGATTGACTGAAATTCGATATACATTCGTCGTCTCCTCCGAAGCAATCGCTGGAAAAAGAACTGCCGTATTATCAAGTTTTTCCCAATTTTTCTTTCTATGTCTACGCTTTTTCATAAGCTGTCCCCATTCTTAGTTACTGTGAAAGCAAATTCACTTTTTCAAAGACTTTACAAAAATTTGTCTTATTTATAGTATATACTAAAAAATAATATTTTTAAAGTATGATTTACGCACACCTGCCCCCGAATATGTAATCGTGCATGACGGTCCGCCATCTGACAGCCGTGCCAAAGATTATTATGTGACATACAAGGACTATATCAAAAATGTTGCATCCAGTGAAATCTATGCTACATGGCCTGAGGCAACCCTTACAGCAAATATCCTCGCCATACAGTCCATAACTTTAAACAGAGTTTATACGGAGTGGTACCGAAATAAAGGCTATGATTTCACAATCACCTCTTCCACCGCCTACGACCAAAAATGGATTCCCGGAAGAAATATCTTCGATAATATATCAAGGATTGTTGACAACATCTTTACAAACTACATTTCAAGACCAAATGTAAGACAGCCGCTTTTTACACAGTATTGTGATGGAAAAATGGTGTCATGCCCTGACTGGATGCGTCAGTGGGATTCAAAATATCTCGGCGACCAGGGATATTCTGCGATAGAAATACTCCGTGCATTTTACGGTAATTCCGTTTATATAAACAGTTCAACTGAAATTTCAGGAATACCATCTTCATGGCCGGGTTATGACCTGACGATAGGTGCAACCGGAAGCAAAGTTTTGCAGATGCAGCAGCAGTTAAATGTAATAGCAGATGCATATCCTCTTATACCTAAAATATCCCAGGATGGAATTTACGGTGAAAAAACTGCAAATGCAGTAAAGATATTCCAAAAAATATTTGGTCTGCCCCAAACCGGAGTAACAGATTTCCCAACATGGTATAAAATTTCTGAGATTTATGTCGGCGTGAGCAGGATTGCTGAAATAGCTTAAGCACTAATCTTTAAAAAATGAATATCTGAAAAACAGACAGACCATAATGAATAATTGTTATGGTCTGTCTTATAGTATAACAAAATATGAAGATATTAAACTCACCATTTCAAGCATAATTCCAATGTAAAGAATAAGTAAAATATTTCAAAATGCTTGTAAAAAGGCTGGTTTTTTTTCATAGATTAGCATAAAATATATACATTGATAAAAATACTTAAGGAGGGAGCATATGGCAGTTACTATTTTCGCCGCTATTGATGTCGGTTCACACGAAACATCAATGCGTATTTATGAAATATCCAAAAAATATGGTGTGCATGAAATCGAATATGTCCACCATACCGCCAGACTTGGACTTGAAACATATTCGACAAAACATATAAGCTACACCACCATAGATAAACTATGTAATATTTTAAACGGTTTTTCTGAAAAAATGAAAGAATATGACATACACGATTACATGATTATTGCTACCAGTGCATTGCGTGAAGCCGATAACAATTTAATCGTTCTTGATCAGGTAAAGCAGCGCACCGGTTTTTTAATAAAGATACTTAGCAATTCCGAACAGCGCTATCTTTGTTACAAATCATTGGCACTTAAAGAAAACTCTTTTCACAGTCTTATAAAAGACGGCACACTTCTCGTCGATGTGGGAGGCGGCAGCATCCAGTTGTCACTTTACGATAAAAAAACACTTATAGCAACACAAAATATTATGCTTGGTTCGCTCAGAATACAGGAAGTTCTACAGGATATGCAATACAAGACCGATAACTATCAGAACCTTGTATATGACTATATCGCACACGGACTGCATACTTTTGTGCAGCTCTATTTAAAGAGCCGCAAAGTTAAAAATATAATAGCACTCGGAAATCAGTTGCAAAGTTTTGTTAAATATATGACGCTTCACAATTTCGGAACATTAAAGTCTGCCGATGACAAATATGAAAAAAGAAATTGTGTCAACCGCATTGAATTTGATGATTTTTACAAATCCATCACCTCAAAAACACCGGATGAACTTGCCAAAGAATTAAATACATCACTTGATAAGGCATCCCTGCTTCTTCCTATTGCCATGATATACCGCAATATTCTTGAAGAAACTGATGCAGGACAGATATGGATTTCTAAAATGACAATCTGTGACGGAATGGCAGCAGATTTTGCTGAGAAAAAGGAAAAAATCGCCCCTGCCTTTAATTTTACTGACGGCATCCTCTCCACTGCAAGAAATATTGCAGCAAGATACCGAGCTGACGAGGCACATTACCGCAATGTTGAAAAAAACTGTCTTTTATTGTTTGATGCAGTTAAAAAACTGAATAATCTCACTAAGCACGACAGGCTTTTACTTCAGATTTCTGCAATTTTGCATAACTGTGGCAATTTTATAAACATGAATGCAGTTGGTGAAAATTCATATAAAATAGTAATGTCAACTGAGATAATTGGTCTTTCACATAAAGAAAGAATGATGGTTGCATATATGGTAAGATACCTTGACTCATCTTTTCCAAAATATGCTGAGATTTCTGATGTTTTCAGCCAGCAGGAATTTATCAAGATAGCTAAATTAAATTCTATCTTACTGCTCGCCGACGCAATGGACAGAAGCCACAAGCAGAAGTTTGCAAACACTACCGTATATCTGCGAGGCTCAAATCTTTTTATCACCGGAAAAACATTGTATGATATTACACTCGAACAGGGAATTTTTGACAATACTTCAGATTTCTTTGAAGAGCTTTATGGAATTAAACCTGTTCTCAAGCAAAAAAAAGAATTTTAATCTAATTAGGATAGTGTGAAAAATATTTTTTTCACACACAAGATTTGTGTCTGCGCACACTTGACACAAACTCGATATGCCCAAAAAACGTGTGCAGAAATGAGGATTTTATGTCAGAAAATAATTATTTAAAACACGAGTATTTTTATAATAGAGAACTTAGCTGGATTTCGTTTAACTACAGGGTTTTAAGTGAAGCACAGGATAATAAACTCCCTCTTTTAGACAGACTTCGTTTCTTAGCCATAACAGCATCAAACCTTGATGAATTTTTTATGATAAGAGTTGCTTCATTAAAAGATATGGTTCAGGTTAATTACACAAAAAAAGATATTGCAGGGATGACACCGGGTGAGCAGCTTTCTGCCATCAGCAAAAAAACTCATGAGCTTGTTCACGACCAGTACGATGTGTACGGAAAGCTTATCTCCAAACTTTCAGACAACGGCATCCACCTTATCTCCCACTACGAAGAACTTGACGACAGACAGGAAAGGTATGTAAATGAATATTTCCGTTCAGAAGTATATCCTGTACTCACTCCTATGGCAGTTGACTCAGCAAGGCCTTTCCCTCTCATACAAAATAAATCACTTAACATCGGTGCCATATTAAAATTTAAGCCATCAAATAAAAAAGACGGCAACGGTCAGTTTCGTGAACTTTATGTCTCACATCAGGGCAAAAAACAGGGTGATAACATAAGCGATACTGATTTTGCAACAGTTCAGGTTCCATCAGGACTTCCTAGATTTGTCGAGATACCTGCAAAAAATGACGGAGATAAATGTTTTATATTGTTAGAACAGATAATTGAAAAAAATATTGATAAATTATTTGTAAACTATGAAGTATTATCAGCTTTCCCTTATCGTATAATGAGAAATGCCGACCTTTCCATCGACGAGGACGAGGCAGCCGACCTTCTTATAGAAATACAGCGTCAGTTAAAAAAGAGGCAGTGGGGACAGGCGATACGACTTGAAGTTGAAGACGGTATTGACAAGAAACTTCTCAAAACCTTAAAGAAAGAATTAAACATAAGCGAGGAAGATATTTTTAAGATAAATGGTCCTCTCGACCTTACTTTCCTCTCAAAACTTGCAGGTATTGAGGGCTATGACTACCTCAAAGGAAAAGGATATACTCCTCAGCCTGCAAAATGGATTGATGCAAATAAAAATATCTTTGACCAGATAAAAGAACATGATGCACTTTTAAATCATCCGTATGAGACATTTGAACCTGTTATCGATCTTGTACGACAGGCATCAAAAGATCCAGATGTGCTTGCCATCAAACAGACACTTTACCGTGTAAGCAGCCACTCTCCTATCATTGCTTCGCTTGCGGCAGCAGCAGAAAACGGCAAACAGGTTACCGTTCTTGTCGAACTTAAAGCAAGATTTGATGAGGAAAATAATATCATTTGGGCGCGAAAACTCGAAAAAGCAGGCTGCCATGTTATTTATGGACTTGTCGGTTTAAAGACACACAGCAAGATTACACTTGTAGTCAGGCGTGAGGAGGATGGTATCAGAAGATATGTGCATCTTGGTACCGGAAACTATAACGACAGTACGGCAAAAATATATACGGATATGGGACTTCTCACCTGCAAGAAAGCAATCGGCGAAGATGCCACTGCATTTTTCAATATGCTTTCAGGCTATTCAGAACCAGCCGCATGGAACAAACTTGCCGTAGCACCTATCTGGCTTCGTGACAGATTTACCGAAATGATAAACAGAGAAACAGAATTTGCAAAAGCGGGCAAAAAAGCATTTATCAAAGCTAAGATGAATTCCCTCTGTGACCCCGGCATAATAGCTTCGCTTTATAAAGCATCTGCCGCTGGAGTTAAAATCGACCTTGTCATCCGTGGAATATGCTGTCTTAAAACAGGAATAAAAGGAATAAGCGATAATATCACTGTCCGTTCTATCGTAGGTGATTTCCTTGAGCACAGCAGAATATTCTATTTCCACAACAATGGCTTTGAGGAGGTCTATATGGGAAGTGCTGACTGGATGCCTAGAAACCTTGACAAGCGTGTTGAAATCCTGTTCCCTGTCGAAGACGAAACACTCAAAGAAGAAATCATTCATATTCTTGATATACAATTTGCAGACAATGTAAAAGCAAGAGTAATGCAGAGTGACGGAACATACATTATCCCACCACGCAAAATCGGTCAGAAAAAAATATGTGCACAGCAGTATTTCTGCAAAGAAGCCATCGCAAATGCTAATGAAAAAAAACATCAACGCAGTGCAACATACAATACAAGTTTTGAACCGTTGCTCCATATTGACGACGAAGAAAAATAAAAAATAGCATTAGTTTGTAAAAGCAAAATACTCTGTAATATACCAAAAAATAACTTAACAAAGTTAATTTTCATAAAAAATTCAAACGCACCGGACAAAAAATCCGGTGCGTTATAAACAAAACAAGTCATTTTTTAATATTATATCTTCTATTTTCTGCTACTTGATCCAATACTTTTTCTTCATTTTCATACGAAAATACATTTTTATTTTTTATATTCATTTCAACTTCTGACATATCATTATTATCTGTCCAAAGTTCACACTGTGTCATAACAGTTTGCACGGCATCTTCCATACCCTCAGGCGGATACCTGTGTTTTTTTAGAAGTTTTTTAATCATCATACGCATCTTTGCACGTGCTGAATCTCTTTGCTGCCAATCAATCGTGCGATTTTTACGAAGTGTATCTGCAAGTTCTTTAGTAAGTGCGATTAATTCAGAATTTTCATAAAAGTCTTTTATTGCTCTTGGTTTAGTTAATGCATCATAAAAAGCCAGTTCGTCAGCCGTAAGTCCGAGTTCTTCTCCCTCTTGTTTTGCTGCTGCAATCTGCTTTGCCAGATTAAGAAGTTCCTCGATTACCTGTTCATTTGTAAGCATCCCATTGAGATACCTGTTCATTACCTGCTTTATAATCTCGCTGAACTTTTCAGACTTAACAACATTTGTTTTTCTATATACCTGTACCTGTTCTGCAATCAATTTTTTCAGCAATTCTACCGCAAGATTTTTTTCTTTCATTTTTGAAACTTCTTCTAAAAATTCCGGATCAAATAACGAAAAATCCTTTGAAGCATCAGAAAACAAATTAATCACACCATCACTTTTTATACTTGCCTTTAGTAATTCATTTATCCTTTCATTCATTTCAGGAAGAGATATTTTCTTCCCCTGTCCCTGATTTACAAATCTCATCACAATTACTCTTACTGCCTCAAAAAATGCGGCTTCCATGCGAAGTGATTTTTCGACTAAAGAAGAACACAATGACAATGCTTGTCTCAAAAGCAATGCCTCTTTCAAAAATTCAGTCTTTTCACTTTCCTTATTAACATCAATTATAAAATTAACACCACCACTAATAGTCTTTGAACGTTGCAAATCTGTTCCATTCATAAAACCTGAATAATCATATCCAAAAAAGAAATCCTGACAAATTGAAAGTTTTTCCAAAAACTTTGGATATGCCACTTTTGAAACATCTGTATCACCATAATTTTTCTTATCACGTGATGTATAATCATTCATTGCTTCTTTAAGTGCTGATGCAATTCCTATATAGTCAACAACAAGTCCACCCTCTTTATCTTGAAAAACACGATTAACTCTCGCAATAGCCTGCATAAGATTATAGCCTTTCATTGGTTTATATACATACATCGTAGCAAGAGAAGGCACATCAAATCCTGTCAGCCACATATCTACAACTATTACAATTTTAAGCAGACTATTATTATCTTTAAATTCCTTTGCCAATTCATCCCTGTGTCGTTTATTTCCAATAATCTTTCTCCATTCTTCAGGATCTTTATTACTGTCAGTCATAACGACCGCAACTTTCTCATCCCAGCCAGGTCGCAAATCCAATATTTTTTTATATATTTTCATAGCAATAGTGCGAGAATATGCAACTATCATAGCTTTGCCTGTAAGTAAATTTTCTCTATTATTTTCGTAATGGTTTAAAATGTCAGATACAAGCGAATTAATAGTCTTTTCATTTCCTAGAACAGCTTCCATCTGACCTAACTGTTTTTTACTCTTTTCAATAACCTCTGCATCGGCATTTGAAGCCATCAAATCATACTCATCGTCTATTAATTTAAGTGTGGCATCATCAAGTTTCAGTTTAATAACCCTGCTTTCGTAATAAACCGGTCTTGTTGCACCATCCTCCACAGCCTGTGTCATATCATAAATATCAATATAATCACCAAACACCTCTTTCGTGCTTCTATCTTTCATTGATATAGGAGTACCTGTAAAACCAACATATGTTGCATTCGGAAGACAATTTCTTATAATTCTTGCCGTACCTGTTACAATTTTTGCCTCCTCATCACCACTCTCATTTTTAACTATTTTTACTTTTTCCTTTAAACCATATTGTCCTCTATGTGCTTCATCAGCCATTACAATAATATTATGTCTTTCTGACAATGGTTCATCTGATTCCTCAAATTTCTGCATAGTAGTAAAAATAATTCCATTAGCTTTTCTTCCATCTAACCAGTCTTTTAAACCAACATCATTTTTTGATGCCCCTGAACCAATTTTTCTACAAGTTGCATGAACAGGCATCTGTCTTAAAAAATCACTGCATTTTGCAAATTGCCCAAAAAGCTGGTCATCCAAATCGTTTCTATCCGTAATTACAACTATAGTCGGACTGTCAAGTTTCTCCTGTAGTAGATGTGCATAAAACACCATAGACAAAGATTTACCAGACCCTTGTGTATGCCAAAAAACACCACCCTTCCCATCTGTAACTGTTGCTTTTTTTGCCATTTCAACAGCCTTGTTTACGGCAAAATACTGATGATACCCAGCAAGTATTTTATATTTTTTTATTCCCTCATCAGAAAAACAGATAAAATTTTTTATAATATCAAGCAATCTCTCCTTTTCAAACATACCTTCAAAAAATGTATCAAAACTGGCATATTGTGTATCTTCATAATTTCCATCTTTGGTTTTCCATTTCATAAAACGATCTTCGCCAGAAGTAATCGTACCTGCCTTTGATGTACTCATATCACTTATTGCTACAATACAATTATAGATAAACATAGATGGAATCTCATGTATATAATTCCTTATCTGTGCATACCCTTCTGAGGCATCCGTTTCTTCTCTTGAAGGTGACTTCAACTCTATTAGTACAACCGGGATTCCGTTAATAAACAATATTATATCTGGTCTTTTGTTGCTATTTTCAATAAATGTCCATTGATTAGCAACAACAAATGAATTATTGTCTACATTTTTATAATCAACAATATAAGCCAAAGAAGAATATTGTTCCCCATCTGTCGTATATCTTACCGGAATTCCATGTTGGATATAGTCCATAAACACTTCATTTTTTTGCACAATATCTCCATTTTCATAGTTTTTCAATTTATACACTGCATCAGCAATAGCTTCCTCTGGTAATGCAGGGTTTAATTTATGTATATATTCAATAAAAATTTCATTATGCAATGGATCATATAGATTTCTCTCTATGTCCGGTCCATATATATGTGTATATCCCATATTTTGAAATAATTCAATTATTGAATTTTCGTAGTTTGCTTCTGTAAATGTAGTA
>ULZO01028849.1_pt1 | contig 10813 bp, 8 predicted proteins | sample 1963181 | NCBI WGS metagenome assembly ULZO01 (sample SAMEA4835891, study PRJEB28245) | human gut metagenome | biome: gut microbiome; material: fecal sample | place: Denmark | collected 2008 | reverse complement strand
CATTTTTGAAAAATTGCTGGAGCAAAAAACTTTTTATTTTCAGCAGCGTTTTCCGCCAACTCTTTACAAAATCCAGAATCTGTGCTAAAATGAAAACAATTGAAAAAAATCGGAGGCAAAAAACATGAAGATTTTAATTGTAGGGATGGGGCTCATCGGCGGTTCTGTCTGCAAAGCCTTGAAAAACAAAACGCAATATGAAGTATATGGCTGCGACGTCGATGAATCCGTTTTACAGCAAGCATTACAAGACCATGCCATTGACGGTACCGGAAAAATGGAAGATGGGATTTATGATGTTTGCATTGTCTGCCTGCATCACCGGATTGCTCAGCCTTGCATCAAGCAGGCTTTGCCGTTCCTGAAAAAAGGCTCGATTCTCATGGATATGTGCGGCTTAAAGGGACAGATGGTATTGGAATTTACAAACGCTTGCCGGATGGCAGGGCTGTATTATGTCGGAACACACCCCATGGCAGGCAGAGAAAAAAGCGGTTACTACGCCAGCATTCCAAACCTGTTCGATGGAGCAAATTTCATCATTACACCAACCTATGGCACAAGCAATGAAGCAGTGGAACGGGTTTCCGCTCTGGCAAAGGAAATTGGATTCGGGAAACTGGTTCTGACCACACCGCATCGGCATGATGATATGATTGCCTACACCTCACAGCTTGCCCATATCGTATCGAGTGCCTATGTCAAAGATGACTGTATGGATGATGCAGTGTCTTTTTCCGGCGGTAGCTTTCAGGATATGACCCGTGTTGCAACGATGGACGAAAAAATGTGGGCATCCTTGTTTATGGATAACCGTTTGCTGTTGCTGCATCACTTGGAACTGCTGATTGCCCACCTGTCTGAATACCGGACGGCACTGGAATTGCAGGATGAATCAGCGTTGCAGCTGTTGATTGCAGACGGCAGACGGGTTCAAGAAGAGAATGTACGGAAGCGGAAACGGGCACTCGAAGAGCGTGCACAGCTGTTAAACGAAGCAGCAAAAGAAGAAACCAAAAAGGAGCAGAACGCATGAACTGGACACAAGTAGATATTTATACCACCACGGACGGCATTGATTTGCTGTGCAGTGATTTGATGGATTTGGGCATTCGGGGCTTTTCCATTCAGGATGCCGAAGATTTCAACGAATTTTTGCAGAATAAAGATGGCAAGTGGGATTACATTGACGAAGATTTAATGGGATTGTCGCACTGCGAAAGCTGCGTGACCATCTATCTGCCGGAGGATGCACAGGGTGCAGAAACGCTGCAAATGGTGCAGGAACTGTTGAAGCGGAAAAAGGCAGCCGATACCGAAGGCAAGTTTGGCAGACTGGAAGCTGTTCTGACGGGTGTCAAGGAAGAGGACTGGGCGAACAACTGGAAACAGTATTTCAAGCCGTTTCCGGTCGGCGAAAAGCTGTATATCCGTCCAAGCTGGGAGCATGACGAACCAGAGGCAGGCAGAACCGTGCTGGAAATCGACCCGGAAAGCAGCTTTGGAACGGGACAGCATCATACTACCCGTCTGTGTCTGGAACTGATGGAATCGGAAGCAGCTGGCAGTAAAATGCTGGATATGGGCTGCGGCAGTGGCATTCTGTTCATCGGCGGAATGCTGCTCGGTGCAAAGGAAGTATTTGCTGTGGACATCGAAGAAAACGCTGTTCGGATTGCAAAGAAAAATGCAGCGGAAAACCACCTGCCGGAAGAAAAGTACACAGTACGTTGCGGAAACGTACTCTCAGATGAAGCGTTGCGGGCAGAAATCGGCAGCGGTTATGACTTGATTACTGCTAACATTGTGGCAGATGTCTTGAAAGCGATGGCACCGCTGTTCCCGCAGTTCCTGAAAAAGACAGGTACGCTGATTATTTCCGGCATTATCGTAGAACGAAAAGACGAAGTCATTGCAGCAATGGAAGCACAGGGCTTTGTGGTAACCGACTGTCGGGAAAAAGAAGGCTGGGCAGCTGTCAAGCTGAAACAGGCAGAATAAACCGTTCATCGGAACTGGAAGAAAAAAAGGAGCGTCCGATTTGGCAAAGAAAAGAACAACCACCCCAAAAATCAAACCAATTCCCAACGCCTATATCGAAAAGGCTGGAATTGTAGAAGAAGAACGGATTACCGATACCCTCGAAAAAAACTATATGCCCTATGCAATGAGCGTCATCATCAGCCGTGCTCTGCCGGAGATTGACGGGTTTAAGCCCTCTCACCGGAAGCTGTTGTATACGATGTATAAAATGGGCTTGCTGAACGGCGGACGTACCAAATCCGCAAACGTGGTCGGGCAGACCATGCGGCTGAATCCGCACGGCGATAGTGCGATTTATGACACCATGGTGCGGCTGGCACGGGGCAATGAATCGCTGTTGTATCCCTATGTGGATTCCAAGGGAAACTTCGGCAAGGCGTATTCCAGAGATATGGCATACGCTGCCAGCCGATACACGGAAGTCAAGTTAGAGCCGATTTGCAATGAGCTATTTCGGGATATTGACAAGAATACCGTGGATTTTGTCCCGAACTATGACAATACCATGATGGAACCGACCCTGTTCCCGACGACATTCCCATCGGTTCTGGTGAATGCCAACGTGGGCATTGCGGTTTCGATGGCAAGCAATGTCTGTCCGTTTAATCTGACAGAAGTCTGTGATACGACCATTGCCCTGCTGAAAAATCCAGAGGCAGATGTTACCGAAACGCTGCTTGGCCCAGACTTTCCGGGCGGCGGATTCCTGCTGAAAGATGCAGACGAGTTCCGGAAAATTTGTGAAACCGGACGGGGCAGCGTTAAAGTACGGGCAAAGTGGAACTATGACAAAGCCGGCGGCTGTATTGAAGTCACAGAAATTCCGTACAGCACCACGATTGAAGCCATTATGGATAAAATCGTAGACGGCATTAAACAGGGAAAATTGCGGGAAATCTCCTATGTGCGGGATGAAACCGACCTTTCCGGTCTGAAGATTGCCATCGACTTGAAGCGAGGAGCAGACCCGGAAAAAGTCATGCAGAAACTGTTCCGCATGACACCACTACAAGATAGCTATTCCTGCAACTTCAACATTCTGATTCATGGGCAGCCTCGTGTTATGGGCGTGAAAGAAATCCTGACCGAATGGATTACGTTCCGAGAGGAATGCGTTCGGCGGAGAATCGTCTATGACCTGCAGCGGAAACGGGAAAAGCTGCATCTTTTGGAGGGCTTAGAACGGATTCTGCTGGATATTGACGAGGCAATCCGTATTGTTCGGGAAACAAAGGAAGAATCCGAAGTTGTTCCGAACCTCATGCAGGGCTTTTCGATGGATGAAATTCAGGCGGAATATGTGGCAGAAATCAAGCTGCGGCATTTGAATCGGGAGTATATTCTCCGCCGGACACAGGAAATGGAGCAGCTGCGGACGGATATTGACAGCTTACAGCAGACCCTGGAAAGCCCGAAGAAGATTCGGGCAGTGATTGCCAAGGAACTGAAAGAAACTGCAAAGAAATACGGACAGCCGAGAAAGACGCAGTTCTGCGAAGTGGATTTGCAGGCAGAATCTGACCCGACCATGGATATTCCAGATTATCCGGTACATTTGTTCCTGTCTGAGAGCGGATATTTCAAGAAGATTTCTCCGGCATCGCTGCGAATGAATGCAGAACAGAAGCTGAAAGAGGATGACCGCATCATTGCTCACTGGGAAACCACCAACCGGATAGAACTGCTGTTTTTCACGAATCAGCAGCAGGTCTATAAGACGAAAGCGAGTGCGTTCGAGGACAGCAAAGCCAGCCTGTTGGGCGACTATATTCCGGCGAAGCTGGGCTTTGACGAAGGGGAATTTGTCGTTTCTGTGATTCTCACAAATGACTACAGCGGCATGCTGCTGTTCGTCTATGAGAACGGGAAAGTGGCGAAAGTACCGCTGCAATCCTATGCAACCAAGACCAACCGGAAAAAGTTGGCGAATGCATACAGTGACAAGTCACCGCTTGTGACAGCGTTGCCGCTTCCAGAAGAACAGAATGTATTGTTGCGTTCGAGCGGCAATCGGGCATTGCTGTTCCAGACGGAAGAACTGCTGCCGAAAACTGCCCGTAATACGCAGGGCGTTCAGGTGATGACGCTCAAGGGCAAGCAAGTGGTTCTCTCTGCGGAATTGCTGACTGCGGAGCAGGCAGAAGAGCGGAAACGGTATCAGGCGAAAACCTTGCCGGCACTCGGAGCACTGGCAAAAGATTTGCCGGATGTCGGGCAGATGACGTTGGCGTAAAAATTCTGCATATTCACTAAAAAAGCAGGGGAAAAGCTGTGCATTTTGTGGAAAACGGAATGTAAAACTTGCTTTTACAGCAAAAATATGTTATCATGGTGGTAAGTTTTATGGGAACGCCTGTTCAAGAAAACAGGCATGGATATTTAGATGGGAGGAACACAAGATGCATACATGGGTAAGAAAAGGAATCGCACTGGCAGTCAGTGGCGTTCTGACTATTGGCATGGCAGCTTCTCTGCCGTTCAGCAGCTTAGCAGATGCAGCCGATGAGGACATCATTTTTCAGGCAGAAGGCGAAGATTTGGACGGTGCAACCACTTGGACGGATATTTATGGGCAGCAATTTCCGGGGTATTCCGGCAGCGGTTTCTGCTACCTGACCGGTGAAACATTGACCTTTGAGGTGGAAGCACCGGAAGAGGGAATGTATGAATTCACCACTCGTTCTGCACAGATTTTGGACAAAGACGGACGGGAACAGACCATCTCCATCAATGGTTCGGAATTTATGATGAAGATGCCGTATGCTGATAGCTGGACAGATTTCAGCTTTGGCATTCACCGTCTGAAAAAAGGGACGAATAAGATTCAGATTCTACCGAGATATGGTTATGGTGCTTATGATACGATTACCGTAAAGAAAGCAGACCTGCCGGAACTGAGCGTTTCCCCGACGCTGAGCGACTCGAAGGCAACTTCCGAAACACAGGGCTTGATGAATTATCTCTGTGATGTTTACGGAAAGCATATGCTCTCCGGTCAGCAGGAAATCTATGGCGGCGGTCACACCGAAAGCAGCCCGAACGGCTATAGCGGTGCAGATTTGCAGGGCTATGAAACCGAATTTGAATATATCAAGAAGAATTTCGGCGACTATCCGGCAATCCGTGGTTTCGACTATATGAACTATAACCCGCTCTATGGCTGGGATGACCAGACAACCGAACGAATCATTGAATGGGGTACAGAACGGAATGGCATTCCGACGGTTTGCTGGCACATCAATGTTCCGAAGAATTTCGCAAATTACGAACTGGGCGATGCAGTCGACTGGCAGAAATGCACCTACAAGCCGGATGAAACTGATTTCGATACCTCTAAGGCAATTGTAGAGGGTACAAAGGAATACGAATATGTGATGCTGACTATTAAGACCTTGGCAGCAGAACTGAAAAAGGTACAGGATGCAGGCGTACCGATTATTTTCCGTCCGTATCACGAAGCAGAGGGCAACACCAATACCGATGGTTCTGCTTCTTGGTTCTGGTGGGGCAAGAGCGGTGCAGAAGTTTACAAGAAGCTCTGGAAGCAGCTGTATACGACCCTGACCGAAGAATATGGTATTCACAACCTGATTTGGGAATACAACAGCTATGACTACTCGACTTCTCCGCAGTGGTATCCGGGCGATGACTGCGTGGATATTGTCGGCTATGACAAGTATAACTGCGTTTATAACCGTCACGATGGAAAGACCAGTGGCCCGAACGAAGATGCTATCTCCAGCACATTCTATACACTCGTAAACCTGACCAACGGCAAAAAGCTGGTTTCCATGCCGGAAAACGACACCGTTCCGAGTCTGGAAAATATCGAGATTGAAAAGGCAAACTGGCTGTATTTCTGCATCTGGTATGACAACGGTTCGGATAACTTCCTGTCTGGTACAGACAAGAACAATCCGGAAACGCTGAAAGAAATGTATCAGAGTGATTATTGCATCACCTTGAGCGAATTGCCGGATTGGAAGAACTATAAGAACGGCGGAGATACCCCGACCACCACAACTGCAACAACCGATTCTGGCTCTGAAACCACAACCACTGTTACCACAACCACCGGAACAACAGAAGTTGTGATTGGTGATGTCAACAGCGATGGCGTGATCAATGTTGTCGATGCAATGCTGTTAAAGCGGTATCTTTTGGCTGAACATGCAGAAGATGCAACTTATAACACCGTTTGGGACTGGAATCAGGATGAAACCTGCGATGTTCTCGATGTAGTAGGACTGACCAAGTTCCTGCTGCGGAAAGACTGATTCTTTTTAAAACAATTGTAACAAAGAAACAACCGCCCTGTGATGCGAATTGGCACACAGGGCGGTTTTTATGAGAATCCATCTGAAATTTTCTGAACATTCTCCACAAGGGCTTGTAAAACAGATGCAATCCGTGTATAATGAATTTTGTCGAATAGCTGCGAGCGAGAGCAGCCATTTTTATTTGATTTTGGGCGGGTTCTTTTTTCCGCCATTTTGGAGGTTGACATTTTTTATGAAGCATACCATTGGTTTGATGCTCAGCGGACTGGCAGCAACGATTTTATTTTGTGCCTGCACAGCCTCGCCGGAATCTGTTGCTGTGAAAATTAGTCAGGACGAATCCGAAGAACTTTCCATTTTAGCGGAAACAACTGTGACCATGACCCAGCAGACCATCCAAACAACCACCACCACAGAACGCAAGCCGGATTTGGTCGAAGAAGTACCAGCAGAACACGTTTTAGATGTCGATGTCATTTACCAGCGTCCGGAGTTGCCGACCGGCTGCGAGATTACTTCTCTGACGGCTCTGCTGCAATATCTGGGATTCGATGTGGACAAGACCACCATGGCGGAAGATTTTCTGCCGTGCAGTTATGACACTGCCAAGAACACATTGGATGATGCCTACATTGGCTTGCCGCAGGCGAGCGATGGATTCGGCTGTTATGCTCCGGTTCTGGTCAAGACGGCGGATGCTTATTTAAAGACACAGGATAGCGAGAAGCAAGGTCTGGACTTGACGGGCAGCAGCGAAGAAACCATTTGCCGTTACATTGCAAGCGGTTATCCCGTTGTGATGTGGATTACAATTGGTCTATATGATGTATATGAGGAAGAGGGCTGGACGACGGAGGACGGCAGAACCGTCATGTGGTGCGATTTGGAGCACTGCGTTTTGTTGCATGGATATGATAAGGAAAATGATTTGGTTTATGTGTGCGACCCGTTGAACGGCGATGTGACCTATTCCATGGAACGATATTTTCAGATTTACGAAGATATGCACAAGCGAGCAATGACAATTTATTGAGATGATGGAAATTTAGGAATGCGATGCCCTTTTTCTGCGGAGAGATGGAACGAGCAACAGCAGCACACCGCAGATGGCAAGGGCAAGGCTGATCCATTCAGACGTTGCCAAGCCAAAATAAATGCCCCGTTCGGTATCATAGCGAAATCGTTCTGTAAAAAGACGAATGCCTGCATAGCCGATGCAATAGAACGGGATAACATCCGTCTTTCGGGTTCGTTTCCGGAAGCAAAGCTGTAACAATCCAGCAAGGAGAAAATCCAGTCCGCTTTCCAGCAGCTGCACCGGAAAAAGCGGAATGTCTGTCGGGGCTGTCCCGATGGCGTTTTTCAGGCAGATGCCAATCGGTGGGTCATAGGGAATGCCGTAGCAGCAGCCTGCAAAGAAACAGCCGATTCGCCCGAATGCATGAGCAAGCGGAACGGCAGGCGTGATGCTGCTGAGATAGACCCCATAGGGCAGCTGAAAATGATGCAGATAGAGCAGCAAGGCAGCCAGACCACCCAGCAATCCGCCATAGAATACAAATCCGCCCTCTAATAAAGAGGAAATTGTGTTCCAGTTAAAACCGGAAGTTTGGAACATCTCCACGATGTCGGAGAACGAAACCAGAAGATAGAGCAGTTTTGCTCCCAGAAATCCGCCAATGAGTGCCCAGACACAAGCCTCCAGCATGGCGAATCGGTCTTGCTGAAAGCGTTTTCCGTTGCGAATGGCAAGCCAGATGGCAAGTGCTCCGCCAATCACGCAGCAGATTCCATAAGTTCCGAACGAAAATCCAAAGAGAGAAAGAATTGGATACATGGTCAGCTCCTTTGCTGTCGAAAAAAACGCAGTTCCCGGAAATACTGCAATGCATGCAGACCGTGGACTGCGTTTTTTAAAAGATCTTAAAAATGCTTAAAGGGTTGAATTCTCATAGTATTCGTAGTTGCTGGAAAATTCATTGACAAAGTCCAGAAGACCATCCTCCGAGAGGAAAATTATCATGTAAATCAGCCATACAACATTGAGTAAAATGCCAATGATACCAAGGACGATGCCAGCGGTTGCAATGCCGTTGGCATTTTTCTTATTCTGAAGAATGCCCAGAATCAAGCCGATGATGGCTGGAATCGCACCAACACCATAGCAGCAGCAAATGGCAATGGAACAGATGCCTAGAATCAAAGAGGCGATCCCCATACCATTGTTGTTGTTGGTCAATGGTGTATTCGGGGTCGAGTAGGGATCATTGTAGGTGTAAGGGGATTGACCAGCAGTTGACTGCTGCTGAAATTGTCCCGAAAAATTTGGTTGCTGCTGGTTGGCAGTGTTTCCGTTCGGGATGTTGTTGCGAATATCATAGGCAGAAAAATCCGGTGCAGCGTTGGTTTCCGTCGTTGTATTCTGTGTGGCGGAAGTGTCCGGCTGCGGAGGAACTTCCTTCGGAATATCGTTCGCAACGGGAGTATCTGCTTGAGCGTTGTTCTGATAAGCAGCGACATGGTCATAATTATCCGAAACCGCAGTATCTGCCGATTGAGCGGTAGTGTTGGAATTGCTCTGTTCCGGATTGAGATTTGGTTCTGTTGGGGTGTCTGGTGTTGGGGCAGTCGGTTCTTGGTTGATAGAATCCGGCTTTGGAATGGCATTTGGTCGAATTTCGCCGCAGTTCGGGCAAGTAAGGTCAGTATCCGATAACGGATGACCGCAGTTTCCACAAAAAGGCATGGGAAAAGCTCCTTTCAAAAATAAACAGTTCTGATATGATTGTAGCATATCTTTCCGGAAATGTCAAATAATGTGCATGGTTTTTATTGAGAGAGTGCATTCAGCATGGTGCGTGCGATGTTGTTGGTATTGACGGTGTCCACGTCTTGATTCCAGTCTTCGATTTCGATACAAAAGGCAATTGGGAGGTTGCTGTCATCGCAGAAGCCAACTAACAGAGAATTGTCTGTATCATCGCCCTGTTCAGCTGTTCCAGTCTTTAAGCCAACGGGATAATTGATGGTACTATAACGAGCCAAGTCACCGTTCTCTCGCATGATTGCCCGTACCTGCTGGGCAGTTTCCGCAGAGAAAATTTCATTGGAATAGGTGGCTTTGGCTTTGTCCCTGACCGTTCCGAATAAATCTTGCCGATAGGAAATCAAGTATGGCTGGGTGACTTGTCCCGTGCCGTTGGCAATGGCACTTTCCCACATCATCAGTTGAAGTGGGCTGATGACTGTTTCGCCTTGCCCGATGCAGCCCCATTGGGTGATGCTGTCGTTGGTATCCTCTAAAGTTGTGGAAGCGGTGAAAACAGAAATGCCATCTAAATCCATTTGTGTACTACCTTCGCCATTGACTTGGTAGCCCATTTTACGGAATGCAGTCTGTAAACCGTCAAGGGGTAAATCCTCTACCAGTTGAGCAAACCATGGGTTGCAGCTGTGCTGAAACGCTTGCGAGATATTCTGCCAGCCGTGCACACTGCCGTGATAGCAGCGAATCGGAGAGCCATAATTGTTGTAATAAGTGCCCTGACAGTCATAGCTTTTCTGCATAAGAGCGTCATAGCCGATGGTTTCAATGGCAGCGGCAGTGGTGCAGACTTTCTGGGTAGAACCGGGGATGGTCTGGTAAAATGCCTTACAGAGCAGGCTTCCTGTTTCCAGCGTGCTGACATCGACATCACTTAAAATGTTGACACTGGGCTTGCTGACACAGACGAGAATTTCTCCGGTTTGGTAGTTGTAGGCGATGGCAGTTCCGTTTTTCTCGCCGAACGACTGATAAACCTGTTGGTTTGCATCGTGGTCGAGGGTGGTATAAATCGCACTTTTTCCGTTCTGGACTGCACCGAAGAGCAGGTTATAATTTTGCAAGTCCTTCAGATTTTCGGAAACGAGTGTGTTCGTCATGCGTCCGCTGTTGTCGCCGATGAGGTTGCCAACATCTAGGAAATAATCTGCTCCATATTTTTCCGCAGTTGCATCTTCATCGAACAGAACTTCTCCGTTTCGGTCGTAGATATAGCCGAGTTTCACGTTGTGAGAATGGGACATATAGAAAGTTGCCTGTGATACAATTCTTGCGACCAAAAGCACCATGCCCAACAGAAAGAGGACAATCAGCAGGATGGTGAGCCGTTCTCCACGTTTAATACTTTTCATTGTGTGACCCTCCTTGTTCGCTGTTGTTTCGGTACATTCTGGTCTGTTCATTCTGGCTGCTGCCGGAATGCTGGATGGTATTCGGGCGAGCATACGGGTTGTTGGAACGGCTCTGCGGAGCGGTTCTGTTTACTGGCTGCCCATATGGGTTCGGCTGTGTTGGTCGAGCCTGCTGCCGAGGTGTGCCGTTGGTGGGAATGGTACGGGTTTGACTGATTGGCTGCCCGTAAGGGTTCGGCTGTGTTGGTTGAGCCTGTTGCCGAGGTGTGCCGTTGGTCGGAATGGTACGGGTTTGACTGATTGGCTGCCTGTAA
>ULZO01009425.1_pt1 | contig 10855 bp, 9 predicted proteins | sample 1963181 | NCBI WGS metagenome assembly ULZO01 (sample SAMEA4835891, study PRJEB28245) | human gut metagenome | biome: gut microbiome; material: fecal sample | place: Denmark | collected 2008 | reverse complement strand
TCCACATCGATGTCCGACGCAATGTCGTGCGGCCACACGTTGCCAGCCACAAGACCCAGCGCCACAACCACCGCAAATATTCTTTTTGTACGCATGCTTTTATCCCGGCAGACCGCTTTTAATCACATTATAGCTTTTCTCGAGCAATTCCTCGGTCAAAGCCTTGTTGTCAACACCCACCTTGTCAAAATATATTGGTTTATGGATTGTCAGCGATATTTTTCCCGGAGTGATGCGGAATGTGTTTTTAGGCATCACGTCGTAAGAGCCGTCGATTGTCAGCGGCACTATCGGAAGCCCGAATTCAGTGGCAAGTGAGAACGCGCCACGCTTGAATTTCTTCATCTCGCCGTCAGGCGTACGCGACCCTTCGGGAAACACCACAAGCGACATACCGTCCTTCAGAATGCGCTTTGCGCTGTCCATGGTCTGCTGTATCGCCGACGCCGACGAACGGTCCACCATAATATGCTTCGATATGCGGCAGGCTGCGCCAACAAACGGAATTTTCTCCAAACTCTTCTTCATCATCCACTTGAAGTTGTGGTTCAGATAGCCATATACAAGATAAATGTCGTAAGCACCCTGATGGTTTGCCACAAACACATACGACGTCTTGGGGTCGATATTCTCGCGGCCTTTCACCTCCACCTTGACAAACATCAGTATGCACCACAGCTTGGCCCAAAAGTGCGCAGGATAATAGCCACCGCGCCTACTCATTCCGAGCAGACTGAAAAAGATGGTCAGCAACGCGGTGATAATAGTCATCACCAACAAAATAGGCATAGCCACACACCACTGATACACGGCAAGAATATGTTTCATAAGAATCCAGTTTTCGTTATCCGCCCATTGCGGACAGTTTTTCAGTTGCAAAATTAGACAAATTCCACGAATTATCTGCCTATTGCCCTAAAAAACCACCAATTCAAGCTCCGCTTTACGGAAACCAGAACAGCAGTTCTTGCATTCAAACAATCGGAGTGGAAGTTTTTGCTATTGCACCACTTCCACTCCGATTGTTTAGAACAGCCGTAAAGACAAGCCTTTTTCTACAGCACCACTTTTACTATTTTGCTGCCAATCTTCACCAGATACAATCCATTGTTCAATCCTGAAACAATTTTATCTTGTCCATCATAAACAATAAGTCCATTGGCGTTGTAGACACGAACCATAGACAACTGCTCTGCATTTTCAATACGAATTGTTCCATTGTCAGTATAAACTTTTATACCATCACTATCTATCTCTGTCACACTTGAATTTTCTTCTACTTTGATTATCTTGTTAATAGTTTCTGATTCAAAATAATTATTGCTTGAAGGATAATACATCGATATGTTCGTTATACCTGTTGATTTTCCTCTTATATACCACTTATATACGGTTTTACCCTGATCGTCCATCTCAACATCTGCATCGACATCAATCACCTTATTATCATAGTTGTCAAAATACGGTCTCGAATCAATATTATCACAACTAAAATCAAGATAAACTTTCTCTCCTATTTTTAACGGTTTCAAATTTTGATTCCATACTAAGTTCGGCTCTGCCTTTGTTATTGTCAGATAGGCCTCTGAATTTCCAAACGTTGTTTGATTATCTATTCGTAGTTCAAATTTATACTTACCCACATTTTTAACGTTATCCATTGATATATTCCAATAATACCCACTGCCGTCATCTGCTAAACGATAAGCTTTTATTTCAAGCCCAGACAAATCAGACGGTTGTTCCGCAACTGTTTCCACAGATTGAGCACATCTATTGAATACCGCATAATTATCCACCTGCTTAAATTTTACTAATGACTTATCTATCGTCAATGTTCCATTTTCATATTCAAAATCATAATCATCAGACTCTCCTCCACTTGGTATTATTGGATACTGACCTGCTACAGACTCTTCGTTTGCATCGCAATTCAAGTTCGGCATTTCGCTAAGAGATTTTTCTGTATCACCATTTGCGAAGTTGACATAATGACATGTAAAATTAGGATTTTTATGACCATACTTTCGGCTTATATCGTCTGCTACAACCTTCAAACCCCGTTTTAATATTACGAGTTGACCTGCTTTTCTTTCTATAAATTCATAATTATTAGATGCACCTCCCTCTATTTTCACATCATATTTTCCCACATGGGTCTTACGGTCTGCCTTTGTTGTCAAAGAGAATTTTTCAGTCAAGGTTGGAGCTGACTCTCCATTTTTCAATCCTTCATATGCAACGTCAAAAACAGGATTATCTTCTCCATAAATTCTACTTATGTCTATAACAGACACTTTGACCGGAGCCTTATCAACGGTGAGTATTCCCCCTTTTATTTTAGCATTATAGTTTTCAGACTTATATGTATATGTTGCACTTATCGGATATTCACCAACTGGACTAAGCGATGTCGCCGTTGTTAAATACTGTAAATCCACTACATTACTAAGGATATCTTCATTCTTAAGTCCGTCTACCAAACATTTAAACTCTGGATTGACATCTCCGTAATATCGATTTGCATTGGCTATACTTATTGTCAATGATACTTTTTTTATCGTTAAAACACCCGGCGCATAAGAGAACTCATAATTTTGAGCTTCGGCATTCTGCGGTGTTACATCATATGTTCCGACATTACTATATCTTGTAGCGTCTGTTTTAAATGTTGGTTTTGTTTTAAGAACAGCTTCCGTTTCGCCATTCTTTAAGCCACTATATCGACAAGCAAAAGGAGGGTTATCGTCTCCGTAATCTCGTGACGAATCGTTAGTGACTACCTTTACGGGAGCTTTGTTTATACATAAAATTCCAGGAGAGTACGTAAGTGAATAATTCGTAGCTTCTCCACCAGCCGCATTGACCATATAATTTCCTACGCCACTTGACTTTGTAGCAGATGTAGAAAACTGCAATTTATTTACATATATAGGTGCCAAATCTCCATTTCTAAGTCCGTCATATGAAACCGAAAATACAGGATTTTCATCTCCATACACCTTCTCACTCTTATTTACAGTAATCTTTAGTGGTGCCTTTTTAATTGTAAGCGTACCACTGTTCACCGTTGCCTCATAGTTTTTAATGTCAAAAGATCCTGTAATAGCATATTTTCCTACATTACTTGTTTTTGTTGCAGACGTTGACAATTCACACTTCGCAGAAATACCGTCTAAAGACTCTCCGTTTTTCAGTCCCATTACTGACTTTATCTGGAAATTTGGATTTTCATCACCATAGAACTTCTCACAATCATAGATACTTACAGTCAATGGAGCTTTCGTAATCTCATAAGAATATGGGACATCAAACTGAAAATTCATTTCTGTGCAAGTTGCTGTGAAAGTTGAACTATAGGTCCCGACATCTTTTTGCAAACGGTCATGTTCAATTGGCATTGAAACTTTATATTTTCCAAGATTGCTTTGCCAAACAACTCTCGGTTGCAATCCGGTGTATTCAAAAGATGAACTTTCAAAGCTAACCATCTCCTGCCCAAAAGAATATGTTTTACGCGATGGCACATAAAGCCGTAAATTTTCATTACCGGAAAAAACCTGGTAGCCACGTACCGGCTCTTTCGAGGCAAGAAAAAACACTTCCAACAATTTTGGGCAAGACCCAAATGCGCTGTCTCCTATATTCTTAAGCCCCTTGCCTAACACAACCATCCTTAAATTTTCACAATAATTAAAAGCCAAGGATCCTATTGCAGTGCAACAATCAGGTATCACAAGCGTTGCAAGTTGCGTACTGGAAAAAGCGGAGCCTCCTATTATATTCAAATTTTCCGGCATATTAATTTTTAATAGTTTACAACAGTTGTGAAACGCATCAGACCTTATTTCTTCTATCGTTTCTGGCAAAACGACTTCAGTAATGTCACTTCCACCATAGCCTCCACCAAAAGCAGAATCACCAATTCGAACGACAGAATAATTCTTATTTTCATATCTGACCATATCCGGCACAACGACACTCCCAGAATAAGAATCGTTACTACTAAACGAACCTTTGTTTTTATTTGTCACTTCGACTGTCAGATCCACATTTGATATAATATTATAATATATTCCATCCACCTCAAAATCATAAGCCGAGGCATTTATTGCCGTGAGGATAATACACAGCAATGATGTTAAAAACATTCTTCTCATAGTTTATTGTTTTGGGTCATCTTTTCTGAAACTTCTTTTATGATTCTATTCACATCATAACTTAATTGATGATTCAAATCTGCATCATCAAACTTATATTGATAGATATGCTCTTTAAGCCATTCATATGACTTGCCTTTCTTCACATTTTTCTGATTAAGTTTCTTAACTACCATATTTTTTATTATCTCCAAATTATGAAGTATTTGGTTACTTAAATCCACACTCCTTATACTGTATGCTTTTTCAAAAGCCTTCAGGATAGCTTTGAATGCAAAAAATGGATTCTGCTCTAACAACCCAAAACCTTCGGCTTGATAGACCATACATTCAAGTCTTTCTTTCTGCCTCTTGACTTCTTCCAGCTGTTGCTTTAATTCTGCCTGCTCTTCTACCAATTGTTGTTGTCGCTTCTGCATGCTGAGCAATGTCACCACGCTCACTAATTGCATACCCACAATCATCGTTGTGCAGATACCAATAAACTCAACAAACAGCGGTGCTATCGCACCATCTATTCCGTTTACGACCCTCAACACAACCGCAATAATTAATATAAGAATTACAAATCCGATGCAGCAGATACTCGACTTGCGTACCATAGCTACTTGACAAGAATCTTAGAAACCTTTCCTCCTACATTCACGATATAAACACCACAAGCAGGCAACTGCACCTGATGATTAGCTCCACTGTAGATACATTGTCCAGCGACATTATAAACGTTGACAGCAACACCTTCTTGTGCATTTACAATCAAATCAAAACCATTGACAGCAACTGTCAAATCATTATAAATCAATTCCGCTCCGCCAAACTGCTTGCCAGAAATTGACAGGAAGTTTTTCCAAACATCTGCTTCTTGATAAGCTGACAAAGCCTCTTGTGGCACATAAAGTTCTGCATTCAAATAAACATTTGAATCAAAGACAGCCGCTCCTTTACATTTCGGGACGTTGACATTCATTGAATTCACCTCAGACAAATTTACACATCCAGAAAAAGCATAATCACCAATAGAGACAACCCCTTCTGCTAAATTCAAAGACGACACGTTTACACAACCCGAAAATGCCCCATCGCCTATGTTTTGTACAGATTTTGGTATATCAATGGTTTTCATGCCACATCCCTCAAATGCATACTGCCCAATTTTTGTCAGACTGTCCGGGAGTCTCAAACTTTTCACTTCCGCACAGTTTGCAAACTCATACTTATTTATCTCCTTTACATTTTCTCCTATCGTTATTTTTTTTAGATTTTCCGTATTTGAAAATGGGCCAACACCATTGTCTTTATACGATAAATCTCGCCCTACATAAACCTCGTTAAGTGGGCAATCTCCGAACAGACCTTTTGACTCTCCATTATTTCCTAAATCCAACGAGGATTTTCCATCTTTAATTTGAACATTAAACAAAGACACACAACCCCTAAACGCATTATCATAAATCTGTTCAACCGATTCTGGTATAACTACACTTTGCAACCTGGAGCACCCATCAAACGCGAACTTGCCCACGCTTTTTAAATTCTTAGGCAATGCCATCTCCTTCAACGACACCAAACCTGAAAATGCATATTCTTCTACAGTCTCAAGATTCTCCGACAAAGCCAGATTTGACAAAAGAGAGCAACCTGCAAAAGCATCCTTTCCGACACTTTTAACTGAATTTGGCATACTAAAACTTTTCAAACTTGTACATTTCCTAAACGCGCCATCTCCAATAGCTTCAACTTTTCCTTCAAACTCTATTTCTCTCAAAGAAGAGCAACCATTGAACATATCCGATCCAATCTCCTCTATCTGACTCGGTATTCTTATTGCACTCAGACTTTTGCACTTATAGAACACGGCTACCCCAACCTCTTTTATTTGTGATGGAAATTCAAATTCAGCCAAATTTTCACAAAGGAGAAATGCATTGTCTTCTATTTTTTCAATGTCTTTCGGCAGTGTGATGCCTGTTAAATTTTTGCAATAGCCAAAAGCAAAATATGGAATTTTCCTTACTTTTTGTGGCAGACAAATTACAGATAAAGAAGAGCAACCATAAAATGCATATTCATCAATATTGGACACACCTTCACCAAAATCTATTTTTTCCAACGACTTGCTGTCAAAGAAGGCATATTTTCCTATTTCACACACAGAATTCGGAAGTGTCACAGACTTTAAACTACCACATTGGGAGAAAGCAAAATCATCCACACGCACAACCGTATATTCAACATTTTGATGACTGACAATATTTGGAATTACAACTTCTCCTGAATAAGAATTGGCATACTCCAATCCAAAAGAAACCACCTCACAAGTATGGTCTTCTCCCGAAAGGATATCATAGTACACATTTCCGTTTTCAAAATCGTAACCGTAGGCATTAAACGCCGCCAACAACGCCATTGGCAACAGCAATTTTCTAATTTTCATATTTATTTATTTTTTATCAATTTCAATTGGAAAAGAATCTGATATAGGCAGCAAATCTCTATAGATCTCATCAATATTCAACATTTCTACGAAACAGGCAACATACAGAATTCTGCTCTGTGGATTTCCTCCACTCCCATTGTTCTCGTTTTCAATCCTGCAATCTCCCTTTTCTTTGAAATAAAAAATTACAGCTTCTTCAAGATATGCAATGGCATCACTACTCGCAATCGCAAGTTCAAAGATTTGATTATACCCCTCTTGCCTATGCGACTCTGCTCTTTCTTCAAAATTGTCAGTTTTTCCGATATAAAAACATTTTACTTCATGGCTATTCAAATAGGATTCCACAGAATCAATTATTCTGCTTAACGCACTTTCCTTTTCCATCCTTTTTATTTTTGTGTTCTTCAATCTCCCATAGAACGTTAGCAAATGGATATAAAAAAAAGGTGTGGAGATTGTATCTGCTTTATCTTGTATTCAGGTCTTGGCGTACCTACAGCTTAGATAAAGCAACAGCCCCACACCGCTGACGCTATACAAACCGCCCCGTCAGGGCAGGATATAAGCAACGATGCAGGTGCTATTGCCAATCATCTTCAAGCTGTTTCAGACCGCCAAGTTTGAATACAGAAGATAATTTCAATAACACCTTTTTGATATGTAGTCCAGCTTTATGCCTCCGCATTGTGCTGAAATGATTGGCATTAACCCGTCCAACCGCTGCAAATATAAAGCATATTCGGCAAATACGCAACAATTACGAGTTATTAATTTCTACCACACATACATTCCTTTTTCCCCTCCATCGCCTATTCCGCATGGATTTCACGGAAAGGCGCTACACGTCTAATCGCAGACGGGGAGATCAAGGATGTGGCGCACAACGTCGGTGGCTTCGCGCACGGTCTTGATGCCGTCGATGCGCATCGACCTGCGGTTGTTGTGCTCATTGAGGTTGGCTATGCGCACATTCTGCTGCATATAAGTCAGGATGCGTCCGAATGCCAGCAACTCATTGACTGTGGCATCAACCTCTACATACAAAAGGAACAACTTACATTATTGGACGAAGAAGGACATCCGTCCCTCTTTGCTCCTATAATAGCCACACTTTCAACCTGTGCGCAATTGGAACGTGACAATATCTCATTCCGATTGCAGTCAGGACGGAAGCGGTATATAGAGAAATGTGGAAAACTCGGACGCAAGGTAAGCTCTGTAAAAACGGCAGAACAGATGAAAGCCGAATATAGGGAAGTAATAAGTTTACTCCGCATGGGGTATTCCATTCGGGATGTGGCGAAGTTGAGTGGTAAAGGGTTAAGTACCATACAACGAGTGAAGCGATTACTAAAGGTACAATCATCGCAATAATACTGTTGATTTTACATTCTTTTCAAAGAAAGGGGTTGTGCAATAGTGGCTTAAAGGCTAAAAGCACTACCTTTGCATACAATAATAAGTAACAACACGTTTAAGGTCACAATTTGTGATCTCAAAAATAAAGATAGAAATATGGCAAACAACATAGATAAAAAAGAACCAGTCGCAATTTGCGACCAGTCCAAAATAGATGTTACAAAATGCGATAACCATGAACTCGCAGGTAATATCGAACCTCTAATAAAAGTAATTAGAGGGCAACAAGTTATGCTTGATAAAGATTTAGCCACGTTATATGGTGTAGAAACAAGGGTGCTTAATCAGACCGTTAAGCGTAACATAGAGCGATTTCCCGATGATTTTCGTTTTGAATTGAGTAGAGAAGAATGTTTGAGGTCACAAATTGTGATCTCAAATGGAAGAGGCGGCAACCGCTATTCAACTTATGCTTTTACAGAGCAAGGTGTGGCTATGCTTAGTAGTGTTCTCCGTTCAAAAACAGCCATTGAGGTCAATATACAGATCATGCGAGCATTTGTTTCCATGCGTCACTTTATGGTAAACAATGCTTCTGTTTTTAGTCGTTTGGAAACTATGGAATATCATCAGTTGGAAATCCTGCAACATCAACAAGATACCGATAAGCACATTGAAGCAACCAATAAGCGCATAGACGAGGTGTTTCGCAGATTGGACGAGGGCAATGCAAAGCCGAAACAAGGTGTGTTCTACAATGGGCAAGTTTATGATGCCTATACTTTCGTGTCCGGCTTGATTAAGAGTGCGAAGAAACGTATTGTCCTTATCGACAACTATGTTGACGAGACTGTATTGACATTGCTCGATAAAAGAGATAATAACGTGTCTGCAATCATCTACACTCAGCAGATAAGCCGTCAGTTCCAACTCGACATAGACCGTCATAATGCTCAATATGCACCGATTGATGTTGAAACATTCCGTTTGTCACATGACCGCTTCCTTTGTATAGACGATGATGTGTATCACATAGGAGCATCCATAAAGGACTTGGGCAAGAAGTGGTTTGGTTTCTCCAAGATGGAGATACTTACACCAGACGAATTGGTGGAAAGAATCAACAGGGGATAAGAAAAAAACAGAGTTCTCTATTGAGTATGGAAGAACTTTTCAGATATTATTTGGAGAATATTATTATTATTCGTATCGGTACAGGCTTACGCTATCTATGGCTACGCTTTGTAAGGCATCGCAAGATTTCTTACCGAACCCTTTATGAAGGTAGTAAATCGAAAAAAACAACAGAATTTTCTAATTTTGATAATCGACAGTATGGTGTTTTTGGTGGGATTAGGTAAACTTATAAAACGCATTTGGAAGAAGAAAACATACAGATGGTTGTCATATGCCATTTGTATAATTACATTCTCCACGTTATATGATTATATTGACAGTATTATTACACATACCATCATTCGTATCCCAATGTGGATATGGGGTATTATTCCAGTGGTAACAATCCTCATATTCTTTGCTAAATTTGGGATTAAGAAAAAATCTATATTTCTTCAAGTTGTATTGGGATGTTGCTTTGGAATAGTGGTTACTGGTGTTTTGTGTGTCTTGTTCTATACAACAAATTATTGGTTCACCAGTTCCCATACGTACCATCTTGACGCATACGTTGTTGGTAAGAGATATATTCAAAGACGTGGTGGTTATCGTAGTTGGGGACTTTCAAAATACTACGTGAACTTGAAATTTATAGACAACCAAGAAACATTTCGTCTGGATGATTCAAAAGTTTTCAAAAAAATCAATCAAGGTGATTCTGTATGTGTCACCTTTGTTAAAGGTCTTTATGGTATAAACATTATCAAGGATATATCTCCTAAAAACAAATAATTAATGCAATATAAAACATTCGCTGAAAAAGAAGCAGACAATGGAGAAAAGATTTTTAAGGATTTTAATAATTTTATAAATATGAAGATTAAAACATTATTTAAGACAATTTTTTGCGCAGGATTAGTTTTAACTCTTGTTTTGTATCTATGCCATTTATACGGCAACTATATAGAAAAAACACAGGAGCCTATTACTGGTTATACATATAATGGATTTGAGGAAAAAAGTAACTATAAGAGTTCAAATATAATTCTTATAACCTACAAATCAAAACAATATGTATTACATACGGGAAATCGAGTCTTAGACAAGATAAAGTCTGGTGATTTTCCTAAATTATACTATTCTTCAAAAACTGATTATCTTTTTTTTGAAGGAGATTACTTACCTGTAGGTTATGCCAAAGCTGCCTTATTGTTCACTTTTGTCTTTCCGATTATTGGTACACTAATATGGAGAAAAGAACTTAATAATGATATTCGCACAATGTAAAATGTCAAGGGCAACATGATGCCATCAATTTACTACATGGGCAACCGCCGCACGGAAGACATCGTTCACCTACAACTCACTCGACAACGTGCTCAACAAGCTGAAGGCGAACATGGCGGAGGAAGGCAAGATGATTAACTACCATCGGCTGACGGGTATCAGTAATCCCGACCATCCGGGAAACAACGTGTAGTAGATAGTATAAAATAAACTGTGTCAAGCCATAAAAGTTATAGTTAGACACGGTTTATTTACATTTCTATCCTTTCCTTTGCAGAGTATAATTATTCCCATCCTCCGCTTACTTGTCTATGTATGATGCGACAAAATAGACAATCGAAATGACCGTATAAAGGAAACACGGCAAGAAAATCAAAAGAAAGACCTTCACCCAACCATTCGACAACCAAACTCCTTCATTTCTTGACATCATATTTGACATATCATAGAAATGGCGAGTGAGGATTTCTTTGTTTTCCTTTCGGTGGTCTTC
>ULZO01035876.1_pt1 | contig 10954 bp, 8 predicted proteins | sample 1963181 | NCBI WGS metagenome assembly ULZO01 (sample SAMEA4835891, study PRJEB28245) | human gut metagenome | biome: gut microbiome; material: fecal sample | place: Denmark | collected 2008 | reverse complement strand
GCTGCAGCGGCAGGCGTGTTTTCCGGGGCTGAGGTTGGAGCTGCAGATGCAGATGGCGTCTGGGTTGGTTTTGTCGTACCCCACCAGTTTGGCATTTCCCATGTGTTTTCTTCGGCGGGCAGGATGGTAAATGCCGTTTTATTCCATCCACTGAACACTCCTTTTCCGGTGATTACGGCATAAGCGGTTCCCTGTGTATAGTTATCCTCATAAGAAAGTGTATAATCTTTGTCCGGGGTCAGTTTTTCTCCTTTATAATAGACTTCAACATCAGGTTTGTAGGCATGAGTCTTGCCGTCGTTTATATCTGTATAGGTGTCCTGAGACAGTTTCATTGTTGTTCCGGATAACGGGATATATCCTTTGCCATCAAAACAGATGTCATCAAGACGGGCAGGCTCTACATCGTAAAAGACCGGGGAACTGTCATTAGTCATATACCAGACAATATGCCCTTTTTTTGTGAGAATTGGTTTGCAGTCGGTCAGTCGACCGCATATTTTATATATTTTTCCATCGAGCGTGCCGTCATTTTTAATTTTTGCAATTCTTGTGAGGACGGCATAGTTATCGCTATTCTCCTGATCCCAGTATCCTTCCTCCCACAGAACATACATACCGTCATTGACGACAACCGTATGCGGGGTATGGATAAGGATTTTATCATCGGCGGTGTAATTGGTAAGCCATAAAGTTTTTGTGCTGAAAGTGTCTTTGTCGGTCAGGTTGACAAAAACATTTCTCCATTTCACCATATTCAATATACTATCGGTTGTATTTGGATCAATCGAGTTTCCGACAGTGAACAGTGTATTACCGATAAGCTCAAAGCCACCGATAGAGACACCCGTGTAAATCTGACCTTTTCCGCAAAAATTAAATATATCCTTGCGGTCCTCTATATGATTCATATCAATGCCTTCATAGTATTTCTTTTGCTTGGAAAGAGAAATCGCACGCGGGTAAAAATCGCCTTGATCCAGCCGATAGATATAATTATCATCCGCCTGGATAAACTGATTCCAGGAATGGCTGACATATCCTGTCTTTGGATTGCTTACTGCAGTCATATCGGCGACTTTTTTCATGGTAGCTTCATCGATTTCAAGTGTCATATTTGCCTGGTGGTGTGCATCATCCGTAAGTGAACCCGAAGAGTACATGGTATGAGCTGCATGAATATACAAAATGCCGTCACTTTCCAATATTCTTACACTGCCGGATGAACAAGCTTCATAGGTGTTTATTGCTGAAATACTGCATCGACCGAGAATATTCCAATTGTCATCGTACTTTACAACACGCACCACTTCTTTTTCATCAGACTGTTTGTAATTATTCTGCTTATATACTATGTAGCGGGCATCTTTTCCCTTGAAATATCCTCTGGCTGTCCAAATCCCTTTGGTAAGCTGCCTTGAAGAAACAAAGTTAAAATCTGCATCATAGGTTTCAAGAAATACGCCCTCATCGTCAAAGAAAGAGATGCGAAGAAATGTACCGTCTTCATTTTCTTCGAGAAAGTTATTGCTTGGATGTGCGTGCCATCCTTCTCCCCATGCCTCTTTGCTGTAGTCATTGCTCGACATGGTCTGGGATTTTTTCCCTCCTGTCGAACGGTGGATATACGAGTCATCAGGTTTTCGTCCGTAATCGCTTGTGTTTTCGGTTTGTGTTGTCGTATCTGCTGCGGTATAGGCCGTCGGACTGCCTGCTATGGCAACAGAGAGAGCAAGTAATATGCTCATAAATTTTCTGTTCTTTTTCATTTAATCACTCCATTCTGAATAAAATGCATACAATGGTTTTCATACTTGTAATTGGATTATACCATGCAGTATAGAGCGAGTAAATAAAGTTATTTTGATATTACATCAATACAATGAACAAGCTCATTGTATTGCCAATTATCTTTTTATGGCTGAACTGTTACCAGTTTCTTGATACAAATAGTTAAAAAGTAAAATTTCATATTCAGGATTTGTGTTTTGCCAAAACTTTAGATTTAAAAAAATATTGACATTCCAGGTCGGTTGTTGTAGACTTGTCTTAAATTGAGAGGTCTGTCACTATAGACCAGAAGCTGATAGGGTACCAGCAAACAGCATAGCAGAATGTGAATATCAGCTTTAATTTATAATTGTCCGAGCCAAAATCAGATATGTCTGCTGGGTTATAAAAAGATTATTTAAATATTAAACGAGGAATTTGGAAATATAAAAAAACATAAATTGAAAGGAAATCAAAAACATGGAATATTTAAAATTATGCGACAGTGACTATCGTTTTATGACTATTGTGTGGGATAATGCCCCGGTTTCTTCGGGAGCGTTAGTTAAACTTTGTAATGAGCAGCTTGGCTGGAAGAAATCGACAACATATACCGCTATCAAAAAGTTGGCACAAAAAGGGTATCTTATCAATGAAAATGCAGTGGTTTCAGTTATCATTCCGAGAGAGCGTGTGCAGCGTGATGAATCTAATTATTTTGTTGAGCGTACTTTTGACGGTTCGCTGCCGGGATTTTTGACCGCATTTCTTGGTGGAAAGAAGATTTCTAAAAAAGAAGCAGAAAAAATTAAACAGATTATAGATGATTACAGTGAGAAATAAATTATCGCAAACAATAACTAAATAGGGGGGAGTTTTCAATGTTAAAAAATATTTTTGTATATCTTTTACATAACAGTATTGCCGTTTGTGTTGTGATTCTGACGGTTTTTGCGGTGCGATTGTTTCTTCGCAGAGCACCTAAAAAATACAGTTATATTTTGTGGGCGATTGTCGGAATTTATCTGTTATGTCCTATTCGTTTAAGTTCACCTATAAGTATTTATAGTTTGATAAATAATGTCTCAGATACATTTCTTGAACATCATTCATTGCCTTTAAATGCGAAAAACTTTGCAGATAAAATAGAAAAATCGTTTACCGATATATCGGGAGTTAAAGAAATCATAGAAAACGGAAATACTACGACGGTTAAAAATAATACAGAGGAAAAAGAATATACTACAAACAGTGAGGATACAGTAAATAAAAATGGCTTTGCAGATAAAAATAAAACCTATAATGAAAAAAATCAAAAAACTAAAGACAGTAATAAAAGCAAATTTGACAATGTTTCAAGTACAAATAAAAATCAAAAAACGAAACAAAATCAGAATAATACGGCAGGAATAGAAAATATCTCACAGTCTTTAACTGTTACAACAACTGCATATATCTGGCTTTGTGGTTGTATTGTTTTATTGGTAAGAAATCTGTTTTTGATTTGGCGGACAAAGCAAACTGTTTTGATGGCGATTAGGCGAAAAGATAATATTTATGAAAGTGAATGTATCAGCACTCCATTTGTTCTTGGAATTGTCAGACCTAAGATTTATATTCCATTTAATTTAAGTGAACAGGAACGGGAATATATACTTAAGCATGAGCAGTATCATATACGCAGAAAAGACCAGATTATTAAAATTTGTGCTTATATTTTATGTGTTATTTATTGGTTTCAGCCGCTTATCTGGTTTGCATATTTTGTAATGGTTCGTGACATGGAAATGAGTTGTGATGAATATGTTTTGAAAAATAGTAAAAGTGATATTCGTGCAGCTTATAGTACATCATTATTGAAACTTGCGACAAAAACGGGGGATTTTAATGCAGGGCTGCCGGCTTTTGGCGAGTCAGACATAAGAAAGAGAGTGAAAAATATTATGAAATTTAATGCAAAGAAAAAATGGGTTAGTGTTGTAGCTGCGATAGCTGTTGTGATTGTGGGTGTTTCCTGTCTGACAAAAGCTGCGGTAAAGACTGATGCCAATAAGTCGAATAAAATTATTGCTGAGAAAAAGATTGGTCAAGATAATAATAAAATGACATACGGTGACAAAATAGATAATAACATTAAAGCCGCAGACACTTCTAATAATGAGAAAGCTATTAATAATATTAAAGATAATTCAACCGCTGATGAAACAGACATGGATAGTGATGATATAGTGCCAATTACAAAGAATATTTATTCTATAGATAAGATAAATAAAAGCGGCAATCCACTTGCTGTTTCTATATTAAAGAAAGTCAGACAGGTTTTTCCTAAAGAAGTGTATCAGGAAATGATGTGGCATGGAAAAATGTATCTGGCTGAGTTTAAACAGGGGGATATATCGTGCAGCATTACCAATAAAAACAAGGCTGATAATCTCTATCTGGACTTATATTTTAATGGTGATGGAACTTTGGAAAGTATGTTAAATCAAAGTACAGTTAGAAATGTGAAAAAGACAGATAAGAATACTGAGATTAATAAAATTGTTGAATTTGCAAAGGTCTTTTTAAATTCGGATATAATATATACAGATAATAAGAATAGTAAAAATAATAAGAAAAGCAGTAAGGCGGTTATGATTACTGAGGGAAAATTGCCTGAGCGATACGACAGTTCAGGGTGTTTAAGTGCATATAAAGATAATCATGGAAATGCTTATTTATTTAATCGGAATAGCGGTATGGTGATGAGTTTTTATATGGATGAATAATTATAAGGCCGGTATAACGAAAATTAAATCTTTGATACATTGAGCATGAATGTACTGTTGAAATTGCAGGCTTGTTCAATGTATCAGTTATCCGTTGTATTTGAAAATATTAAATATATTATTTATTATGCAAAATAGTTTGTGTTTTTATAATAATATAGTTTACGGATATAATCATCAGCAGGATTTCCGGGTGAAACAATTTCAATAACAAAGTCAGGAGCAGCATTGCAGCGTTTTCCGTCAAGTTTATCTTTATCACAGATAATCATAATAATTAGAGTATAACATCTGGTCATCAATATTACAAAAATTTCTCTGTATATTTTCTTATAATTGACTTTTTTTTCATAAAGTAGCTTATTTTTAACAAAAGAAATGTTCTGTCTGTTTCGGAAACATCCCGTTTTTACTAACTGCAAACGATTTCGCAACATTCTGTCATTCGTGTTTATATAAGTCGGATATTCTGACAAAAAAAGCCGGTTTAAAAGAAATTTTTGATTGCCATGCACCAAATATGCAAACGATTTCACATATTCTGATTGTTTTTGACTCCATTTGCGAATATTATTTCAACATCAGAAAAAAACAAACCGCTTTAGCGATTTATACCAATTAAAAAATGCGGGCGGGGAAAGAGAGGCAGATTATGAGAGTGAAAAAGATTATTACATTATTTACGGTAGCAGCATTGACATTAGGAAGTCTTACAGGCTGCGGTTCAGGTGCAGGAACAGATGGAAAAAAGAGTGATGCTTCTTCTAAAAAAGTTGAGATAACAAATGTTTCTTATGATCCGACAAGAGAGCTCTATGCGGAATATAATAAAATCTTTCAAAAGCATTGGAAGGAAAAGGCTGGGCAGGATGTTTCAATAATTCAGTCACATGGAGGTTCAGGCAAGCAGGCTTTGGAGGTTGCAAACGGACTTCAGGCGGATGTGGTAACGCTTGCACTTGAAGGTGATGTTGATGCAATAAAGGATGCGGGACTTATTGATGCTGGTTATGTAAATGAGTTCGAGCGTGACAGCTCGCCGTACACATCGTCCATTGTATTTCTTGTCAGAAAGGGAAATTCTAAAAAGATTTTAGACTGGAGTGATTTACTTAGAAATGATGTGGGGGTTATTACACCAAATCCTAAAACTTCCGGTGGTGCAAGATGGAATTATCTTGCCGCATGGTATTATTTTGAAAAGCAGGGACAGAGTGAGGATGAGATTAAAGAGAGCATGAAGAAGCTTTATAAGAATGTACTTGTTCTCGACTCAGGTGCGAGAGGTGCAACGACTTCTTTTGTTGAGAATAAGCAGGGCGATGTTTTGCTTGCATGGGAAAATGAAGCATTTCTTTCATTGGATGAGCATCCGGGAGAATATGAGATTGTCGTTCCGTCTGTTTCAATCTTGTGCCAGCCGACAGTTGCAGTTGTTGATAAGGTTGTAGACCAGAGAGGAACAAGAAAGGTGTCTGAGGAATATCTGAAATATCTGTATTCTGATGAGGCTCAGAAGTTAGAAGCACAGTGGTACTACCGTCCTTCAAATGAAAAGATTTTGAAAGAATACAGTTATAAGGGCAGTGGCAATACCATTGATAAACTTCCAAAGGATAATAAATGGATAATCACGGATGTTGACCTGACTAATATCGGGTATTTTGGAGGATGGAGTGAAGCAACTAAGAAACATTTTTCTGATGGCGGAGTTTTCGACTCAATTTATGAGGAAAAATAGGATTTTAGAAAAAGACTGCAAATAAATGTTATTTTTCAAAATGCTATATGAGTAGTAATAAATTAATTAGCATGACATTTTAACATTAAGTTGTTTAGAAATGGAGTTTGATATGAAGCGTAAGAAAAGTGTGATTCCCGGTTTCGGGTTATCTTTTGGGATTGTTATGGCAATACTTGGACTTATTGTTATTATTCCGTTATGCTCGCTTGTATTCTTTTCACTTAAACTGTCACCGCATGATTTTCTGGTGACAGTGACGAGACCGAGAGTTCTGGCGAGTTATAAGGTGAGCATTTTGACGGCACTGACTGCATCATTGATAAATGCTGTGATGGGAATGATTATCGCATGGGTTCTTGTGAGGTATGATTTTCCTGGCAAAAAGATTATGGATGGAATTATCGAGATGCCTTTTGCATTGCCTACAGCCGTTGCGGGTATTGCACTTACGCATCTTACAATACCTGAGGGCTGGGTAGGACAGATTTTTTCAAAAATCGGAGTTAAAATTGCATATACACGGATTGGAATTACTGTGGCTCTTGTTTTTATAGGAATTCCATTTGTGGTAAGAAGTGTTCAGCCGGTGCTTGAAAAGGTGGAAAAGGAGTATGAGGAGGCGGCAGCAATGTTTGGTGCTTCCCGTACCCGTATCTTTTTTAGTGTGATATTTCCTGAAATACGCCCTGCACTTATAGCAGGTTTTACAATGGCTTTTGCAAGATGTATAGGTGAGTATGGAAGTGTTGTTTTTATTGCCGGAAATACTCCATATAAAACAGAGATAGCACCGCTTATGATAATGGCTAAACTTCAGGAGTTTGACTATGCGAGTGCAACATCTATCGCACTTGTCATGCTGTTTATATCATTTATAATTCTTTTTATAAACGCATTGATACAAAGTCATACATCAAAAATCGTAAGTGGAATTGATTAGTACAGCGAACAAATAATAAATTTATGTTCAATGTATCAGGAATTTGATTTTCGTGGAGGTGAAGATATTGGAGATAAGAAATAATAAAGGTTTTGTTAAATGGCTTCTGATTGGAGTCAGCATCGTATTTTTAATTGTAATGCTTGTACTTCCGCTGGTGTATGTCATTTATACAGCATTGAGGGAGGGGTGGAAAGTTTTTGTTTCATCGGTTACGGATGAATATGCAGTTAAATCAATTTTCCTTACCGTAAAGGTTACTGTGATAACAGTTATCATAAATTCAGTGTTTGGAATTTTTGCGGCATGGCTTATAACACGCTTTAAGTTTCGTGGCAAAAAACTTATATCGACTTTAATAGATCTGCCGCTTACTATTTCTCCAATAATCGCCGGTCTTATATTTGTACTTACATTTGGCAGGCAGAGTGCGATATATCCTTTCCTTGAAAAATGGGGTATTCAGATAATATTTGCGGTTCCCGGAATAGTCCTTGCGACAATATTTGTCACATTTCCTTTTATATCAAGAGAAATCATACCTGTTTTGACGGTTAAGGGGACAGACGAGGAGGAAGCCGCCGCACTTATGGGAGCAAACGGATTTCAGATTTTTACCCAGATAACATTTCCACATATCAGATGGGCATTTTTATATGGAGTTGTACTCTGCTCGGCAAGAGCAATGGGAGAATTTGGAGCAGTTTCCGTGTTGTCAGGACATTTGAGGGGGATTACAAATACAATGCCGCTTTACATAGAACTTTTGTATCAGGCATTTGACTTTACGGGAGCGTTTGCAATGTCGGCTATCCTTGTGGTGATGGCACTTGTAATTCTCGTTTTAAAGAACATTTTTGAAAAAAGTATGGAATAGGTGGCTGCTAAACTCATTGTAGGCTGTGTTAATTGCACAATTTAATAATAGATAATGATAGTTTCACAAATTTCTAAATAGTCAGTAGTATGAAAGAAGTGAGGTATAAGTATGCAGGACAATAAGAAAGCGTATGTCGAGCTTAAACATATAAATAAGACATTTAACGATTATAAGGCATCTGATGATGTTAGTTTTTCAGTTGAGAAGGGAAAACTTATAGGTCTTTTAGGACCGAGTGGGAGTGGAAAGACAACGATTTTAAGAATTCTGGCAGGTCTTGAAAATGCGGATTCAGGAGAGATTTATATTGATGGAAAACAGGTAAATAATATTCCGGCAAGTAAGAGAGAAATCGGTTTTGTATTTCAGAATTATGCTTTATTTAGGTATAAAACTGTGTATGACAATATAGCATTTGGTCTTAAAATACAGAAGAAAAGCAGAGCAGAGATAAAAGAGCGAGTATATGAACTTATTGAACTTGTCGGTTTGAGAGGATTTGAAAAGAGATACCCGGCACAGCTTTCAGGAGGTCAGAGACAGCGTGTCGCATTTGCGAGGGCACTTGCAACGCAGCCGCATCTTCTTCTGCTTGACGAACCATTTGCGGCTATTGATGCAAAAGTCCGCAAGGAATTAAGGTCATGGCTTAGGGAACTCATAAACAGGGTAGGGATAACAAGTATTTTTGTAACGCATGACCAGGATGAAGCAATAGAGGTGGCAGACCAGATTATTGTGACAAATAAGGGAAGAATAGAGCAGGTAGGGACACCGGTGGAGGTTTACGGCAATCCTAAAACTCCGTTCATGGCTCAGTTTTTGGGTGAACCTGTTTTGATAAAAGATTATGTTTTATTTAATGGTTTTCATAGTGCTCCAGACGGAAAAACGGCTGTTATAAGACCTGAATTTATTACGGTCAGAAAGAAGAATGAATTTAATCCGTATCCTGTCACGACAGAGGAGGGAGTAGTAGAGGGGGTTTCATTCCGTGGAAACGGACTTGAACTTAGGATAAGAGTTCACAACGAGATTGTAATCGCAAACAGACCTATAGGTCAGGAACTTATTGAGGAGGGCGAGAGTGTAAATCTGTTTTTACACAAGATATATCTTGTTGATGATGACAAAGATGAGGTTGATGTGGTTGTGAATGAGGCAGTAAGGAATAATGAGAGTGTGGTGATATAAGAACAAGTGCACCACCTGTCATAGTAATGACAGGGAAGTGCTTATAAAATTCTATTGTTTTGTAAATTCACATAATAAAGTGGCTGCATTTTACAATAATCTTTTCAAAAGCTGGTATTTAAGTGTTCCGTAAGGTGCATATCTGAGTGGTATGTCAAATTTACCGCTGCTTTTGACAATACTCTTTCTATGGCTGAATGTTTCAAAACTATATTTTCCATGGTAGCCGCCGATACCGCTGTTTCCTACTCCGCCAAATGGGAGATTGTGGTTTGAGATGTGTATGACAACATCATTTATACAGCCTCCGCCATAAGATATTTCGTGTATTATCTTATTGGCGGTGGCTTTTTTCTTTGTAAATACATAGTAGGCGAGAGGTTTTTCTTTCGTTTTCAGGGTTTGTATCGCTTTGTCTAAACTGCGATAGCTTATTATCGGCAGAAGTGGTCCGAAGATTTCTTCCTGCATTACCGGTTTGTCAAAGTCTGTGTCAGGTAAAATTGCCGGAGAGATTTTTCGTTCAGTGTCATTGCAGATGCCGCCTATGACTTTTGTCTCTGATGCAAGCAGTTTTTTCAGGCGGTTATAATGGTGTCTGTTTATTATTTTTGGATAAGAGCTGTTAAATGCAGCGTTTTTGTAACGGTGTTTTATCTCTCTGAAAAGTTCTTTTATAAATGTATTTTTAACTTTTTCATGTATGAGTACATAATCTATGGAGATGCAGGTTTGTCCTGCATTTAAAAATTTGCCCCATGCTATTCGTTTGGCAGCAAGTTTAAGGTCAGCAGTTTCGTCTATTATACAAGGGCTTTTTCCACCGAGTTCAAGTGAAATCGGAGTGAGATTTTCACTTGCTTTTTTCATTATTTGTTTGCCCACAGCAGGACTTCCGGTGAAAAAGATATAGTCATATTTCTGATTAAGAACCGCATCGTAATCTATATCTGCGTCCGTGCAGTATATATAGCTATTGTTGAATGTACTGTTAATAATGTCCTGAATTAAATCTGAGGTCATAAGACTGCTTTTTGAGCATTTTAAAATGGCACAGTTTCCTGCTGCAATCGCACCGACCAGAGGGCAGAGTGACAGATTGACAGGGTAGTTCCACGGTGCGAGGATAAGGACTATACCATATGGCTCGCTGTAAATATAGTTTTTTGCAGGGAATGTACTTAAGGTACCTGCTGCGTGCATTGGTCTGCTCCATTTGTCGATGTGGGAAAGTGCGGTATCTATTTCATGGTAGACCATTGCTATTTCTGACATATAGGACTCAGCCTTTGACTTTCCGAGGTCGTGATAAAGTGCTCTAAGTATTTTCTTTTCATTATGTTTTATTGCTTTTTTAAGTTTGCAAAGCATTTTTTTTCTGAATGTAATGTCTTTTGTTTTGTTGCTGTTAAAAAAAGTACGCTGGGTGTTTATTATATTTTTGATATATTTGTTTGCCTGTTCCATAATATTCCTCATTTCTTATATCAATTTATGTGTTTATGAAATTAACACAACATATGATTAGTTTTGCAATTCACCAAATATAGTATTTGTCATGTTCTTTTTAAATATCCATTTTTATGGGATGTTATCATAATTGGATGTGCTTGTTTTTCTCTGAAATTTATTTTAACACAAATTTGGTTATAAAAAAA
>ULZO01049890.1_pt1 | contig 11060 bp, 18 predicted proteins | sample 1963181 | NCBI WGS metagenome assembly ULZO01 (sample SAMEA4835891, study PRJEB28245) | human gut metagenome | biome: gut microbiome; material: fecal sample | place: Denmark | collected 2008 | reverse complement strand
TTTATTTATTCTCTTTTTCTTAGAATGATTCTTATGCTTTTCTTCATCGTGTTCATACCAATCACTACAATGACCAAAAGAATATACTTTACCGCCAACTTTATCACACCAAACAAACTGTTCTGATTCATTGGTTCTATCTTCGTCTGGATATTCACCATATACCGATTTATACATTTCTGTTCTTAATGTAAAATCTTCAATTCCATAAGGACAATCTCTACATCTCATCGAATCACCTCTTTCTACGTATTTATTCTCTCTTATCTCAGCTCAATCTCACCGAATTTTAATGTATCATCTTCATACATTTTATTACCCTGATATTTACCAACAAGACAACTCTTAAACGAACTTACAATACCAGTTGCTGCCGACACAAATTTTAATTCCTGTTCAATTGGCTTAACTAACGCATCAAGCGTCTCTTTGTTTGCAAATATGTATGGCTCATGCCCTTCTCTATATACAAATTCTGCAATTTTCGTATTCAACTTATCCACATTTATCTTATCTACTATTGAAAATGTCTCCATTTATTGTTCTCCTTTCCGAAGGAAATGCTTCTTTAATTTGATTCTTATTCTCCCATCTGGTCTACAATACTCTGTAATTTATCAATGTACTTCTGAGCATATTCCTTATGTTTTAACTTTTTAATATTTGCAGGAACAATAGCAAGCGTAGCCTCTCCAAAAGCCTTGTAACTTTCATATGCCCTCAAGAAATCACACATAGTTGCCATGTCAATCCAATCTAAATCTGGCTGAAAACAAATCACTTCACCTTTCTGTGGATGTAGTTTTCTAACCTTAATAAGTGTCTGTTTAAATAATTTCTTTTTCTGTCTTTTGTTCATAATTTAATTTGTCTCCTTTACATAACTTCTAAATGATACTCTTTAACATATTTTCTTCTCTTCCAAAACTTCCACCAAGGGAATTCCACATATTTTATTTTTATAACTCGAAACATCTTGTTCTCATTTTTATCTCTGTCTAACCTTAAAGCAGGTGAACCAAACATTGTTTCGGCTAATTCGTTAATAGAAATGTGTTCTCCAATTTGATATTTCTTCTTGTGTGGCTGTGGAGGATAATAAGAAATCACGTCATGTTGTCGTAATTCATATGCTCTCATATTGTTATTCTCCTTCGGATATTACTCTTATTGGCTTTATAGTTTCATCATTTGTTGGTATAAGAAGCACTTTGTCATTTCCAACCTGATCTTTAAATATTTGTGGAGCTTCAACAAATGTAACTCTTTTTGACCTATCACTATCCAACCACTCTTTGAATTTTTCGAGATTTTCTTTTTCAGAAATTGCAGCACATGGACTTACTTTATCTATTAATTCTAAAAATTTTTGTCTTTCATCTTGTGATAACTCCATACTGTTATTCTCCTATTTGCTCATTCTAAAATACTTTTGCATCACCAACTACCAAATCTTTTACTTCTACAAAAGAATTTAGATTATCTTCCATAGTTGTAATCAATATCTCATCAAATAAATCTTCCATCATACCAAAGAATCGTACAGACGGATGAAATCCTGGATATTCTTTCAAACGACATTTATTAACTCTACCCCTTAATACAGGAAGTCCATGTCTTCTACGTTTGTTGTTGCTCCAATGGATAGGATCAGTATAGAAAGCATTTTTCTTTCTTTCATACTCTTCTTTTTCTTCCTTCGCCAATTTGTTAAGTTCTTTTTCTCGTTCAGTTTTTAAATGAGATTTCATAATTTCTTTGACATTTTCTCGAATTTTATCATTTGCTTTTGCTTTTTCTAAATTACTCGTCTTATCAAAATTTTGAGCTACATCTAATAGTGTGTTTTTCATATTGTTATTCTCCTAATTACTCAGTCTGTATTTGTCATATTCATACATTGAACAATCTTCACAATAAAGATTTTGTTCTTTGCAATCTTCACAATCAAAACATCCACCATAAATACCACCATTTTCATTCATCTTACAGGTATTACATTTACAAGTTTCACATGATGTATCCAATCAATCACCTCCTCGAAAGAAACGTGGCTTTCCTTGGCTTTTTCAACCTCTGAAAGCCTTGATTTTAGGGCATTTCAGAGATTGAGATTTTATATAGTCGATTTCCTTTATGATTGTCTTGACTTTTCATACAAAATATGATCAAATAAATATGAAAATTTTTACATAATGGAGGTTAAATGTATGGGAATAACAGTATTGAATGAAGTTAAAAAGCAATCAAAAGATGGAGATTACTTATGTTTACAACATGTAATATATCCGTATGAAAATCAAAATAATAAAGAAGGATATCGTTTTATCTGGAAAACGTCTGATGGAAAAATGCAACCGTCAAGAGGACAAGCACGTATTCCATCTTTGTCCATTGCTCTTGAACTTATATCTTTGGCTTTGTCAGAAGGTTGGGGGACTTTTAATGATAATTACTTTTGATTTATATACAAGAATTTTGGACTAAATGGACTTGATTTTCTGTCAAATCTTTTATCATAAAAATCTTGTACAGTTACACATCCCTCTTGACGATTGGATGTGAACAACTGATTGCATTTACAACAATCAACGCCACATTTTAAAATCTCAGAATCTATCTGTTCTTTTGTATAATCAATACCATATTTATATAGCATTGCAGTATTGTTAAAATCTGTACTCTTGTGTATTAAAGAGTCTCCACAACAACATTTTGATGTACCTAACTGATGTAGGTCGTTATCCGCAATACTATACGAGATATTATTCTCTCGTAACTTCTTAATAAAAGGCTTATATAATTCAAGTCGTATCTCAGGCTTTAAATTAAGCAATCCCATTTGAGTAAAATCTGATGATTTCAATCCTGTCAGTTCAAGCAAATATTCTTTGTGTTCCTTATTTTGTGGAACAAGTTTAAGACCTTCAATTGTGAAATGGTCAGCATCTTTAAATTTGTCTACTATATCTAATGTGGAAATTTTAGGAATGAACGGCTGAATTCTTATACCCACTTTGAATCCTCGTTCCTTTAGAGATTTATAGAATTTGTATCTCTCTTCAATAGATGGGACATTTGGTTCAACATCTGTACGGTTATCGACATTTGTAACAGATAATTGAAATGTATGTAAATCTGGTCTTATATCACAATCATATGTTGTATCTGATTTTGTACTAAAAAGTATGTGTATTCCGTATTTATTTGTTACATCAAGCAATTGCTTTGTTATTTGAAACTTCTTTTCTGCTGGTTGAAATGGATCACTCATACCACCACAATGCCAGTCATATCCTTCTGATATTAATACATCCAAGAAATTTTCAGGTTTTATTTCACTTTTATTAAATATCTTATCAAGTTTTCTTTCTACTGATTTGATATTGCCTACCTGTAACTGCTTATCAAACTCCATTATCTTTCTGTAGTTTGAGAAACAATACTTACATCCAAAACTACACGTCTTATATGTATCTACTCTTATTGGTAATCCGCAAATAGCAAATTTACTACTTACATTCAATGGATTAAATGTTCTATTTTCTATGACTCGTACCTAAGTGCTGCGCAGCTTACCCATGGTACTATTTTCCTTTCCTTAATTTGTAATTATATTGTTATATTCTCTTTTTTGTCCTGAATATTGTATAGTTTTCGTGACAACCAAAGAAACCAAAATTTCTTATTATTTTTTGTCCAAATAAACTATATTATCTACATTGTAATGAAAACCACCTATCTCCCCATCAAACCTATCTTTGACATACCATACATAAGGACTGATACCTTCATTCATTATTTCTGCAAGTTCATCGGCTTTTCTTTGATGCTCATCAGCTTCATTCTGCATAGATAATTTTTGAGAATCCCATATAAGATTTGGAATTGTATCTACACACTTTCTATACATCTCAGACTCTTTTATATATTCTCTTATCACTTTTGTCATTTTGGGAATATTGTCTTTTAATATTGGTTCATTGCTAAGTTCATATGGATATAGGATTAAAACTCCTCTGTCTACATATTCCATAGATATTAATTCTTGAACACAAAACTGTGGTTCTATCAAATTATCACCTTCCAGATATTTATTCTCTTATTTCAAATAACTTTTCTACTGCTTTTTCGCCTGTTACTCTATCTGACTTCTGCAACACTTTACGCTCTTTCTGCCAGATACACTTAAAATCATTAGGCATATTATATTCACTTACCAACACTATATTGTTCTCTGAAAGTTTACGAAGAAAATCGTAAAAAGAATCGTAGTCAATTGACTGTTTAGAATACTGTTTTGTATTTTTATAAGGTGGAGCAAAATAGAATACACAGTTTTTATAATCTGAGAAATTCTGATAATCACAACACATAAATTCAATATCATTTAAATTCGGTGCTTGTTCCTTGAAATTATTTAATCTCTCATTATAAATACTTCTACCACCCTTTGAATCTCTACCATAACCACCATCAAAATATCTGCCACCATAGCTTGCCATATATCCAATCAATGCAATATATTCTGGTGAATACTTATGAGTTCCAAGTTTTCTATCTTCTCTAACATCTGCATAATGTTCAAATGTACATACTTTAGGTGCGATAGATAAGCTGTTGTCTGTCTGAGCATATTTCAACAAAGCAATTAACTCTTCATTAATATCTGCTCCAATTCTCTTATCACATTTAATCTTATCAATAAGATTAGCTCCACCACACATAGGCTCTATGTAAGTTTTAATATTATTATCATCAATATACTTCTGAATAATCGGCACTAAAAATTTTGCCAATCTGTTTTTACTTCCTTGATATACCATTTAATTACTTGGAGTAAGGAATTCCTTCTTGTGTACACGAACATCGTCTCCTTTCATTGTTCTTATTCTCTTAATTAAGTTGCACTTATCAATAAATCCTGATTAGCATATTCAGCTACTCTCTTACTTCCAACCTCAAAAATATCCTTATCCTTTTCAAAACATATGTAATTTCTACCCGTATTCAAAGCTGCAACTGCAGTTGTACAACTTCCTGCACATGAATCAAGAACTAAATCTCCTGGATTTGTGTAAGTCTTAATAAAATACTCACATGCTTCAATAGGCTTTTGGCACTGATGTAAGCTACTTTTCTGAGTATCCCACTTGAACTGTAGAACATCTCTTGGATATCTTTGTGTACTGCCACCGCCTGAAATGCCAGTCTTTGTAGCACCATAACAGTTACCATCTGTTGTATGTTTTGTATAAGAATGAACAGGTGTATGCCCTTCTGTCATTTGTGGATTGTAAGTAGGGAGTTTCTTATAGAAAATCAAGACATTTTCATGTGCCTTCATAGGCATTTTCTTAGCGTTTAGATGACCAGTTGCTTTGGTCTTTTCGATAATCCATTCGTAGCGATACAATTTTTCATTACTACAAGCAAGTCTCTTATCAAATGGTGACTGTGCCCATAATGCAATACAACCATTATCTTTGATGATTCTCTCGTATTGTTCCCATAATGGCTCGAATGGAATTAACACATCCCATGAATTCTGTGTTGTTGAAAACGGAAGATCCGTGAAAATGAAATCGACTGATTTATCATCAATCTTTTTCATACCTTCAAGGCAATCTTCGTTGTATATTTTGTTAATCTCTAACATTTCTTACTCAGAGCAAATCCAGATTTAATGCTGCAGCAAATCTCTCGCTCCTTTCAATGTATTATTCTCTTAATGTGTATACTTACTTCTTGGAAATATCTCTTCAAGATCAACACCATATCCAGAAATAACTTCTTCTAAGTCGATACATACACAATCACTACAAATTCTTGCTTCAATTCCACCTTCATCAAAAAGCGAATAGCCAAAAATATCATTCAATCGTTTGACAAATTCATTAAACCAATTAAGATTAATCCAAACATAAAACTCTGTATTACTAACCCATCCAAATTCATCTACATATGAAATGTCAATGTCATCTTCTTCTGGACTGATTAGTAATTTATATAGTTCTAATTCGTAATTTTTTCTCATCTGCCACCTCCTAAATTGCAAAGAAACTTCGATTTCCTATACTCTATTCTCCATCATATAATTTCACTGTTCCATCTGAATTATAGATAGGTGTGATTCCAAATTGATAACCACTCCGTTTTACAAAATACATTACTTTTGTATTTTTATCATAGAGAACTTCAGTATTACAGTTATCATCTTTATAAATTGTCACTAAATCTATATATTTATTTGCAAAGTAACTACTTTCAGGCTCAATATCACCCTTTGTACATCCTGTCATTCCTAAGCACAATGTTAATCCTAATGCAACTGCTAAAATTTTCTTCTTCATATGATTTATTCTCCTATCTACCATACATAATGTATTCATCGCCAAGTTCAAGATTCATTTTGTAATTTCCATTGTTATAAACCTGAACTCTCATATTGTAAAACTTACTATCCTGCTCATGAGAATTTGGATCATAAGGATAACTGAAACCTGCCCTTGTTAGATGTCTAAGAACACGTCTCTCTGTTGTCGCACGACTACATCTTTCTTCAAAAGCTAATTGTCCATTGTCGAGATTTACCAAACTACAATATGTTGATGTACTGTCACCACCATACTTGTTCTTATTGTCTCTGAACGAAATCACTAAATAAACACCTATTACATTGTTATTTTCTTTCTGCACTACGACTGCACCATTTGTTAATTTGATATTTCTGTCTAAGTCTACACAATCGCAAACTCCTTTAATACTAATATTCTGCATTTATTTGTACCTCCTATTATGTTATTCTCTGCTTTATTTAGATCTCTTATCATATCCAGTCTCTTCAAGGAATTTATCAAATTCCTCTTTTGTCATATTGTTTGGATAATACATATCCACCACCATATCAAACGGCTTCAGATAATTATCCAATACATCTTCAGCATCTTCTTTTGCTTCCTGCATTTTCATATTGATATAATCTTCTCTCGTCATATTCCATACAGTAGGGCAATCCGTGACAGTCGAAAATCTACAATATAATCCGTTTGGTTGCTTTGACACAAATCCTGCCATATTATTCTCCTTTAAATTTGACGCTATTGCTTTTCATTGTACTTAATAATTCTTCTAATGATCTTCTTCCAATATCTTTCCAATGAATGATGTCATCAGATGTGTAATTACTCATATCTTCAATATTTTCAATTCCATGTTTGTGTAAAATTGTATATAATCTAACCGAAATATTCATTTCTGCAACTTTCAAAATACCAATCCTCCTATGAAATCTATGTTTCCTGTGCTTTTTACACGGCTTCTAATGTATTATTCTCCATTTCATCAGCATATTTCCAAATATAACCACCTGCCGTTTTTTGATTTTTTCTTTTTAGGCAGTTAGATATATTCGTTTCAGGAACTCCTGTTAACTTTGATGCTTCTCTTATTGATTTAAATTTGACAGCATTTCCTTTTTTATCAATACATATAACCGCTATTCCTTTTTTACCTATTTGTGTTTCATATGGTTGTATGTCATCTAGGTAATTAATCGTTTTATGTTTCCATATATATCCATACGCAGATTTATGATTGTCATATAAACAATCCTTAATTCCAACACCATAAGCATCAATCGCTTCTGAAATAGAACGAAATGTTTTTATATAATGCCCATCTAAACTATATTGACAAATTTCTTTTTCTCTCTTTAACTTTTTGAGATGAGAATGGTCACATTTTTTTGCAGCAATTCTTTTTTCATGAGATATATTATAAACACACCACCCAAGTTCTGAACCATTTTTTAATGCAGTTCTAATCATATTAACATTATATTTTGTTAGTTTAGATATTTCTGGAACTGTCATATTAGGATGTTTCTTCTTAATTTCACAAATTTCTTTTGTTATATTTGATAGAGTATTCTGTTTAACAATTTTCCAATCAATGTTTTTCAATGGTAATAATACAAATAATTCAGAGTCAATAATATTATTTTTTATATAACTAAAATTTGATTTGTCTGAAAGAATACGTATGGTTTTAAATCCATTTTCTAACGCTATAGTATCCTTACAATTATCTATAAATTGATTTTCAACTGCAAATTGATTAAATTGTGGCACATCCTTAATATGAAAACCACCATCCATTTCAATAATTAAATTGAGTTTTGGAATTACAAAATCACTGATTCCATATCTATCAATATTATGTATATCTTTAAATTTCATCCAATCAAATTTATGTTGATATATAAAATCAATATCTATCTGTTTTAATATGCTAAACATCATTTTTTCTGGAAATGACATTTTATTAGATGAGCAACTACATGGTAATGTTCTAAATCTTGTTACTTCTTTTATTTGATATTTTTTATAGTCTCCACAAACAGGACAGATAAAATCTATTATATTTTCTGAGCAACGTGAATATTTATATATATCATTTTTGTTTTTAAAATAAGGAATCATCCAAGAATCCGTTGTTCCAATATCATTTATTCCTGGTTGAATACTATGTGCATTATGTCCACAACAAGTACAATTTGTACCTTTACGAATGCTATCCTCTGTAACCCAAAAATCTTTTTCAATTCCATTTATATAACAAGGTTTTCTTCCATCAAAACCACATATATTACATTTATATTTATATAGTTTTTCATTGACCTCTGATTTTCCATGTCTCCTTTTCTCAATTTTTCTATCTACAATAGTATAATTTCTATTTTTAGAAACAATTTGTTGATTTACTTCATATCTAAAATCCGTTGTAATATAACCAAGTATCGAACCCAATTTATTTTTTTGTAAATTCCCAGTAGTTATCTTTTTTATATTTCCATTTATTTTAAAAAATAAGTATCTTGTTCGTTTATCATAATTAAGTATAGTTAAAGAATATGGATTACTTTTATAATAACCATTTATGGTTTTACCAACAGATTCTCCCCAATTTACTTTTCCCTTACATGCTCCATCTACATATTTAGGAATACTTTCTAAATTGATAAAATCTTCCATTTTATATTACTCAGAGCTTTGCAAATTTAAGTCATGACACTCACACTCCTTTCATATTTGTATATTCTCTTTTTCAATTACATCATCGTTGCAATTTCTGATACACTCATTATGAACCAACACAAAGCCATTGCAGACCATGTGAGTTTCTGCATCTTTCCTTTTACAATAACAGCATTTGCAATACTTAAAATTACCAATGCAATGTGCATTATCAGTAAAATCATAGCCCTACCTCCTAAATTTTTCGTAAGAAATTCCGCTTTCATTCGCTTTTGATTTTTATACAATATATAGTATCTTCTGCAATTAATTGAAACTATATATTGTATATGCTATTTTATTTTCAACTACCTATTGTATTATTCTCTACTTGTATCTTCAAAAACTTTTAATCCACTTCGCTGACTTCTTAATGTTGGTGTATAACCATTATAAAATCTTATTCCGTCAAAACCTTGTGTATCATCAATACAAATATTTCTAATGTCACAAGCAGAACTTAATCCACTTGTGAACATATAAAATTTCCAGAGTTGATTCCTTTATATAATCTGTTCAATGCTATCTCAAATGCACCAATCCCAGAGAAAAAACTACTTAATCTCAAATCATCAAAAAGATATGGCATAGCCTTATACAATTCAACTAATATGTAATATAAAACATCTACTACGATGGAATTCCCTGCTTGCTTGTACAACTGACTGTTACTTACCATCTTCTCAGCAGCTTCAAAATTCTCATCTGAGAATCCCATAAGTCTGAAACACTCCTTCGGAGTTAATTTTCTAATCCTAATATCATTCGTGACAGGCAAAATTGCAGTTTTAAATCCTTCTGGTCTTGTTGTTAAAGTTGGAGAATATCCACTTCTATTCACTCTTTTATTAAATGCATCAATTGTATCTCCATAATTTGCATTTGAGTTTTCAAATGTTTCCAATGCTTGTCTAAAAAATCTTTCTTTTGGCTTATTGTTGTCTTCTTGATTTACCTCATGAATTGCAATCTTATTACCCTCACCCTTATTTGTTGTAAGAGTCGGTGCTAATCCATTCTCGTCAAACACATTGCCATTCATACCTTTGCCAGAAGGATTGATATTTCCTAGCTGAACAATCTTTGGTTCATGACTACCGCCTCCACAAGTATTTAATGTTGGACTACAACCATCTGCACTATAAATTCTACCTACCTGTGGATTTTTCCAATTCCCCTCACATTTAGAAATTGTTCCAATCTGTTTTACAACATTATCATTTACAAGACGTGGATCTTTATAATCTCTTGCTGTTAAAGTAGGACAGAAATCATTATATTCTCTTGATTTTCCTTCTCTTTTAACCTGGCAAGCATCATATAATAAAGCGTCTTCGCTATTGAGATTTGTCAAAAATCTCTGAACCTTATCTTCTGAGATATAAAACTTCTCATCAACATTCTCTTCAAGAATATCTTTTAATCTCATTCCATTGTCAAATGGTTCAGGATATGTAAACTTGCCGTTATCCAATTCTTTTTTAATAAAAATCAGATATACACGCTCTCTATTCTGAGGAATGCCATAGTCTTTTGCGTTTAGAACTTTCCAGTACACATTGTATCCATACTCGTCCAACTCATCTGTAAACATCTTGAATGTATCTTTAAACTGCTTTCCCACAATATTCTTTACATTCTCGTACATACCGAAGTTCGATTTATTTGCTCTGATAACTCTCAGATACTCTACCAAAAGAGATGAACGAGTCTTCTCAATGTTATTACTTCCGCAGCATGGACACTTATCTCTTTCTGACCAATGAACTGTCAGTGGGTTATACTCATGTCCACAATCTTTACAAGTCCATACAGAACCTTTCTGCTTACCTGCAACAGAAAAATCCTGGCAGGGACTACCTCCACAAATCATATTAAATGGTTTAAGTTTTGTCTCATCAACCTTAGTAATATCACCAAGGTTCAATGACTCATCTACATTATGAATGGAACAATAGCTTTTTGTAGCATATTTATCAAACT
>ULZO01045101.1_pt1 | contig 11094 bp, 7 predicted proteins | sample 1963181 | NCBI WGS metagenome assembly ULZO01 (sample SAMEA4835891, study PRJEB28245) | human gut metagenome | biome: gut microbiome; material: fecal sample | place: Denmark | collected 2008 | reverse complement strand
ATGTCAGCTCTGGTGGCAGGTGTGCCAAGTCCTTTTCTCTCCACTTCATCGCCCATATCCTCTGCTCCGGCTCTCTCCATGGCGGACAGCAGGCTGTCCTCAGTGTAATGTTTTGGCGGCTGTGTGAAATGCTCGGAAACCTTTGTCTGCTCCACTGCAATCATCATGCCCTCACGAAGCTCCGGCAGCTTCTTTTCTTCCTCTGCATCCGATTTATCCTCTGCGGTTTTATAGGAATTTTTGAAGAAATCCTCAAATTCCTTCCATCCATTTTTCCACACTTCCTTGCCAGATACCTTAAATACAGTATTGTTGCAGGTAATCACTGCCTTTGTGGAATTATAAATGTGCTTCTCCCCGGTCGCACACAGCAGACGGTTTGCACAAAGGGAAAGTATCTTCATTTCGCTCTCCGGGATTGCCTTTAAGTTCTGCTTGATGATCTCCATGGTAGGAATGATTGCGTGGTGGTCCGTCACTTTCTTGCTGTTCAAAATTCTTTTAATATCTGGATTGAACATGATATTCTGCTCAAATAACAGAGAATTGAAAATCGCTTCGATCACATTTTTTGCAGTACCTTCCATGTCATCGGAAAGATACTGGCTGTCTGTTCTTGGATAAGTCACTAACTTTTTCTCATAAAGGCTCTGCGTATATTCCAATGTCTGCTTGGCAGTAAAACCAAACAGACGGTTTGCATCCCTCTGGAGTGTTGTAAGGTCATAGAGTTTCGGCGGTGCTACCCACTTTTCTTCCTTTACCACGGAAGTGACAAGAGCCTGTCCGTTTTCACAAGTTTCTGCAATTCTATCTGCTTCCGTTTTATCACTGATATGCTCGGATACCGCATCCAGACCATTTCCCATGATGTGAGCCATATAATAGGCTTCTTTCTTGAAATTCATGATTTTACTTTCACGATCCACCAGCATGGCAAGTGTCGGTGTCTGCACTCTGCCAACCTTCAATGCCTTACCGCCATATAATACCGTAAAAAGTCTTGTCCCATTGATACCCACAAGCCAGTCTGCTTCCTGCCTGCATAATGCTGAATGATACAAGTTATCATAGTCGCTACCTGGGCGAAGATTATGGAAGCCGTCACGGATAGCGCTCTCCTCCATGGAAGAAATCCATAACCGCTTCATCGGTTTTCTGCACCCTGCCATGTTGTAGGTCAGGCGGAAAATCAATTCTCCCTCCCTTCCGGCATCGGTAGCACATACAACGGCATCTACCCTGTCATCATGCATGAGCTTTTTCAAAATCTGATACTGTGCTTTTGTATCACTTTTCACTTCATGCTGCCATTCCTGCGGAATGATTGGAAGGCTCTCATAGCTCCATTTCTTCCATGCTTCCTCATAGCTTTCCGGCTGTGCCAGTTCTACCAGATGTCCCACGCACCATGATACCAGATAGTCATTGCCTTCCAAATATCCGTCCTTACGCTGTGTGGCACCAAGAACTGCCGCAATGCTCTGTGCCACACTCGGCTTCTCTGCAATTACAAGCTCCATCTCTATTCCTCCCCATTTTCTTCATCATTCTCGTTGTTGTTATCTTCATTGTCATTCTCGTCTGTGTCTACTGATTCTGTATCATCACCACCATTTATGAATGCTTCGTCGGAATCCTGCTCGGTTTCTTCCTCGTCATCATAATCGTAGTCCTCGTCAAGCTCGTCCTCATCTTCATCCTCATCAATGAAGTTTTCCTTTTTCTTCTTGGATTTCACAACATATACCACTCCGATCACAGCTACCGCAGCAATGCCCATTAAAATATATGTAAAGCCGGAACCATCTGCCTTTGCGGTATCCTCTTTCGGCTCACTTGTATCTTCCGTGCTATCTTCGGTGCTGTCCTCAACACTTTCTGCTCCCTGTGTTTTATCTCCTGTGGTATCAGCATTATTGTTTGATAATGCGCTGTCTTTGGTAGGGATTGCAGATTCCAATGCCGCTGAATTTTTCGGAAGTGTCTCGCTGTTATCCGTTGTGGTATTCAGCAGGTCGTTTTCACTGACTTCTGTAAGGAAATACACCTTTTCATCTTCCCCATCACGATCAATCACAAGATAAAATACCTTTTCTGATGCAGTCTGGATTGTGTAAAATTCCTTGCCTTTTTCTGTGGTCTGGCTGACACTGCTCTGGTCTGCATCCTTGGAAGTATCTCCCGTACTTGGAGACTGCTTTGCTGTTGCGGAACTGCTTGAAGTTGTTCCACTGCCTGTCTGGGAAACTGTATTTCCATTCACATCCGTTTTTGTATGCTCTGTGACCTGTGCGGTTGCAGAGCTTGGCTTGGTTGCCGACGCATCCACCGGAAGCTGCTGTGCCGGATCTTTTTCACTGCTGTCCTTATTCTCCGGATCGGTGTAATACGGATTGGCTGTTTTATAGATTTCAGAGGTATTTCCTGCATTATCCATGGCAGAAATCGTGAAATACTGATACCCTGCATCGAACTGTTGCAGACGGATATTCAAGGCTCCATTCGTATGCTCTGTAAACTCATAGCCATTGACATAGATTGCCTTGATACCGGAATCCGTATCATGTGCCTGAATGCTCAAAAGACCGTCGCTGACTGCCGCATTTAAGGTAGGCTTGGTAAAATCAAAACACTTGATATAACGGTTTTTCTCGTAGGTCTTGCCCTTCTGGTCTGTGACCTGCACATAAATGGTGCTGTTCTCGGAAATCTCTATGTGCATATCCTCGGTAATGTCCGTCCAGCTTCCATTCTGTCCGACTTTTGCCTTTACTGTCTGAATGGTAAAATTACCGGAAACTATCGTATCTTCCACCTTGACAGTTACCTTAGTGGTATCATTATGCCATCCAGACGGTGTATTGATTGTGATTTTTACACTCGGATTGATATAGGCACATTCCTTGTAATCCTTTGCACACACCTCACAATCTTCATCTACTGCATACTGACTGCATTTTTCCTTGCAGGTGCATTTTGCGGCAGGCTGTGTCTCCTCAGTTGTGCCTTCTGTGGAATTTTCTGTTGTATTCTCCGTGGACTGCTCTGTATGATTTTCTCCACTACCGGAACTGTCCTTGTTATCAGTGCCGGACGCTGTGCTTTCTGCACTGCCTTCTTCTGCCGCACTCTCTGTTTTCTGCTCTGCGGTATCCTCCGCATGAACCTCCACAGTATTTGCCCTGTTGGCAAAAAATGCCCCAATCGGCATACAAAAAAGTATTGCCGATAGCATAAGGGACACCACTGCCCTAGCCGATAATCTCCTGTTTTTCATTAGTCGAATCCTCCTTTTCCTGTTCCCGTTTCTGTAATAAATTTCTGACTTCATCCTCACTGAGCTTATTAAGCATCTGCAATCGCTCTGATGAGATTTTATATTTCCGAATGATCTTCATGGCTTCGGCATCCTCCGCCATCTGTTTCTGCTCTGCAAGGTCTTTTTCCTTTGCCTGTAGCTGTGCTATCTGTTCTCTGACCTTTTTAAGCTGTGCATTGATTCTTTCTACTGACAACTGATCTTCCTCCCTTCGCTAATTTAATCTTCCAAAACCATAAAAATGGCTCTGCCAGTAAGAGGTATTGATTGAGGTATACTGGATTGGATCACCACAATGCACCATCGTACCGTTTCCACAATAAATACCAACATGTGTGACGGTTCGCCCTGCATTATAAGTTTTTGTAAAAAATATGAGATCTCCTGCCTTTGCTTCCGATGCGGATACCGAAGTACACTGGTCATAAATGCCCTGTGCTGTGGTTCTTGGCAGGTTATGTACGCCGCTGTTTGAAAATACCCAGCATACAAAACCGGAACAGTCAAAACTCGCCGGAGCTGTTCCTCCAAAAGTATATGGCATACCCAGATACCTGTTTGCTTCACGCATAAGCGTCTGTACGGTTGCATCATCATAAGATTCCGGTGGTATCACATTGCCGGTTCCTCCTCCGGTGCCGCCCGGTGTTTCCCCATAAATGGTCTGCTCTCCTGCCTCAAAATAAAATAACGGGTTATAATACTCCCCGTTATACAAACATTCGATATGAAGGTGGCTTCCGGTACTGCTTCCTGTATTTCCGCTTTTGCCTATATCGTCACCCTTTTTGACACTCTGCCCTGCGGACACATTTAAGCTGTCCATGTGGGCATATTTTGTGGTATATCCCTTACTATCCGTAATCACCACATAATTCCCATAATAGGAATCGTAAGCCGCTTCCATAACCGTTCCGTCATGCGCCGCATAGACAACTGTACCTGTCGGCACTGCAATGTCCACGCCCCTGTGAAGCTCCTCTGCTCCGGTGTTCGGATTCTTCCGGTATCCATAATAACTGCTGATATAGTAGTACCAGTAGTAATCCACGGGTGTTCCAAATACCTGTAACCCGCCTTTTGTCTCCGTGTAGGCGGCAAAGATTTCTGCCTGTTCCGTATCCATACGTCCGGCAACAATGCTCTCAAGAGGTGTGACCGTTAAAGTGACTCGAAGGATTGTTACGATATATTCTTCTTCCTCCTCATACTCGTATTCCTCGGTACTGATGCTTCCATCTGCATTTGTAACTGTTCTGGTTCCGGTCTTTGTGACTGTCCTTGTCCGTGTCTCCTCCACTTCCTCAGTAGTAAGGGAATACATGGCATCAAATAATTCCTGAATTTCACTCTCCATTTCTGCGGCAGTAAATTCCGTATGGACTGCGGAAAGATAACTGATCAGTGTATATGGATCATGCCCGATTGCACCAAGGTTATAATCGTATTCATCATATCCCGGGTAATCAGTTTCAATCCGGTCAATCTTGTTTTGCAGCTCCATTTCCTTTTCTGTAAAAGATAAATCTGCTGCATCAATCTCTGCCGGAAGGCTAAGATATGTGCTTGCCATCGTTGTTGTCACAGTTCCGGTAAACATGGAACCGCAGCTTGATAATGCCGACATGATCATAATAAGCAGAAGAGCAAAAATACCCACTGTGATAATCAGTGTTTTATTTTTTGTGGCAATCTCCTGTAACTTCTTTGCAATGCCGGTTGCAGCATTGGTTGTCTTTGTAAATGTTTCCTTTGCAGTCTTGGCTTCTGCTCCTGCCCGCCTTGCCTTGGCATACTCACGCTTGATACGCTGTTTCTGTAGCTGCCTTTGCAACTGCTTCTTTGGACTGTTGCCTTTTAAATGTGGATTTTCGCTCAGGAATTTCTCATATTCCAGCTTCATATCTGCTGTGACCTGCTTTTTCTGCAATCGCTCTAGGCGGTCACGCTTTCTCTGTGCCTTGCTCTTGCGGTGATACTTCATATAGTGATAAATGTCCTCGGCACGCTGTTCCGTCTTGTGCGCACCCTCAACCGCAGAATTGTCCTTTTCTGTTTCTGCAATCTTACGATGCACAAAATACATATTTTCCGTTTGGAACTTATGAACCGCAGTCTTTCCAAGACCATCCTGCTTAAATGGCTTCTCCACATCCACCGGAACAACGATATATTTTGCTTTTCCGTTCTGTTCATCAAAGACACGTTTCATCTCATACTGCCGCTTTTTCGGCATCTTGTCCTTTGCTTTCTGCAACTTCTGACGACTCTTTTCCGACTTATCAAAAGCCTTCTGTACTTTTTTGTCGGTAAATTCTTCCGCCTGCCCCTGCGAAAATGTGGCGTCCTTTATCTGAAGATCTCCATAATCGGACTGCTTTGCATTTTCTGACTTTGCACGCTCTCTGTGTGCGTGTTCCCTCTGCACACGCCCTTTGTGATATTTTCCTTTTTCCTCAGACCGTTGGTAGGTGTCCCTGACATGAACCTCATTTTCCATCGTGCTGTCAGAATCCCCCGGCTGTTCCTCCTGCATGAAACTGTTTTCCTTTAAGAATGCCTTTTCCGCATCGGCTTCTGACTTCTGGACATTGTGACCAGAAGTGTTCTGTTGCTGTTGCAACTGACGGTAATATTTCTTTTTATTGCCCGTTTTTCTCTCTGCTCCAGTTTCCGACTTTTGGACATTGTGACCAGAAGTTACATTTTTTGTATCACTGCCATGGTTCGCATCCCGTGGCAGATTGCTCACAGGCTTCTCATTGGCATGAAAATGATTTTCCGTAGGAAAGGTGTTATCCTGCCTGTGTTCTGTGTGTTTTGCTCCAGTCACTTCCTTATCCTTGGAAAATGTCTCTTTTTCAAATGCCTTTACTGCCTGCTTCTTCTGTCTTTTTTCTGCCATTTTATACTGCGTCCTCCTTCTGCACCGATTCCTCCGGCTTGGTATTCATAATTCTGTAAGTCTTGGTGTCTGTCGGATATTTGTCTACAAATGGAATTACCACATTGTCAAACAGTATCAGACCACTTCCCGGCTCGGAGTTGGTGACATAGGAAAGCTGCTTATCAGAAAGTCCCAGTTTATCAGCGAGAATTGCCTGATCTTTGGCATTCTGATTTAACAGATACACAAAATCGCTGTTACCCAAAATACCTTCAATCTCCTCAGAACGAAGAAAATCGCCCACGTTCTGCGTCAAACCTGTCGGAATACCGCCCCATTTTCTGAAACGCTTCCAGATTTCCACGGAATAAATAGCTGTCTGCTTCTCCTTCAGAAGAAGGTGGAACTCATCACAGTAATAACGGGTAGCAATCTTTCGCTCCCTGTTCTGCGATACCCTGTTCCAAACCGCATCCTGCACGATTAACATACCCAGCTCTTTCAACTGATTTCCCAAGTCTCTGATGTCAAAGCACATGATACGATTGCCGCTGTCTACGTTGGTATGGTGGTTGAAGTAATTCTGGGAACCATGCACATACAGCACAAGGCTGTTTGCGATACGCTCCGCCTTTGGATTTTTGTGTGCTAACAGGGCATCATATAAATCTTCCAGCAGCGGCATATTTTCCGGCACCGGATTTTCAAAATACTTATCATAAATATGACGGATACACTCGTCGATGATACCTTTTTCATCGTTCTGCAATCCATCCTTGCCGCCTGCAATCAGGTCACACAGAGTAATAATAAAATCGGATTTCAGCTTTAACGCTTCCTTATCCCCCTTATGGGATAACTGTATATCCATAGGGTTCAGATAGTCTTTGGAATTGGTGGCAAGTTTTACCACCTGTCCATGCAGTGCTGCCACAAGAGCAAAATACTCGCCCTCCGGATCGCAGATGATAATATCGTCCTTTGTGATAAGAAAACAGCTTAAAATCTCACGTTTTGCACTGAAGCTCTTACCGCTTCCCGGTGTTCCAAGTATGACTCCGTTTGGTGTACGAAGCCTTTTCCGGTCTGCCATGATCATGTTGTTGCTGAGTGCATTTAAGCCGTAATAGATTGCCGGAGCAGGCATAAATAATTCCTGTGTGCAGAATGGAACTAAGATAGCGGTACTCTTCGTGGCAAGAGTACGTTCTATCCCCGTTTCATTACAGCCAATCGGTGCAGATGCCATAAGTCCCTGTTCCTGCAAATACTGTAAACAGCGCAGGTCACAGTTTGCCTGCTGTATGATGCCGGACACCCTCTGCATCAGGCTCTCCAGTTCCCTCTTTGTTCTTCCATAACAGGTAATGAGAAATGTCATGTTGATCATCTTCTGATTGCTTGTGTTCAAATCGTCCAGAAACTCCAGTGTATCCTTTTCATAAGTCACAATATCCGTCGGTAAAATATCCATGTCATAGCCGCTTCGTACTGCTTTTTTCTGCTCCTCAATCTTCATTTTCTGGATATTGGAAATAACAGCTTTCAGCTTCTTGATTGCCTTTACCGGATCTTCCGTCTGCATATGCATGGAAATGGTAAGGTTTGCATCAATGTCAAGAAGCTGCTTGATCAGCTCGTCCGTAAACTTCGGTGTGATAATATCCAGATAGGATACACAGCCATACATATTTCCCGACTTAAAGCGGTTCGGATAGCGGAAATCAAATCCCGGCGGTGCAATATAGTCCTTGACCGACTTACCGGATTCTGCCAAATCCTTAAATGAAAAACGGAAAGGTTCCATGGTATCCTGATTAAAATATTCATGCAGGATGCGCAGTCTTTCCTTTCCGTCCAGTCCCCTCGCAAGGGTTCCTATGTTGTTTAAGTTCCGTATGACATCTTTTTCAATGTTGTTAAGGCGGCTCTTGGCTTCCTTGTAGCCGTTGCTTTCTACACCAAAAATCAGATATTTTGATTTGATGATACCGTTGTTGCCCTTTGCCGCCTGCTTCTTTAACATTTCCGTATATTCCTCACGAATATCGTTAAAATCATCCTCCTGCCACGGAATGTCAAACTGTTCCGTAAGCATCTGCTCGTTGACCTGCCTGTTGAAAAGCATCAGTTCAAACTTCACAGACGGATCAAAATAATTGATGAGCTTGCTGTACTGTGCCAGTATGTCCGCCTGGTCATCCACTTCCAGAAGCTCATAGTTTATATCAAAAAATTCCACCATCTTTGTATAATAACGGTGGCTGACCTGACAGATACCGTCACGGAACATCTTTTCAAAAGTGATCGTCCTTTGTGCGGTAGTCGGCTTTTCTTTCTCAATGCTCTTTCCCGATAAAATATGCTTTAACTGTATAAGACGCTTCTTTTCTGAAAAGGTAAGACCGCCACTTTTACTGTTGTTCCTGCTATTGCCTTTATAACTGCTTTTTCTGCGGCTTTCCGGTTCTGCCTTTTGCTTTTTCTTCAAGATAACGAACCTCCCTTCGTAATTTTTCTTTTTCTTCCAACTGCTTGTATAAGTTCTCTGACCGGTATGGTCTTATGCCCGGTGTGAGTATCTTCTGCCGGAGCATAAAATACAAAATCTTCTCCGCCGGAAACCCGTTTTTCTCATACATCGCAAAAAAGAAGAACGGAAGCATTGCTCCCATCATAAGAAGTGATGCGGCTGATGTTCCGATCAGTCCCTTGGTTAAAAAATACAAGGGTATACCGGCTACTGCCGCACCGCTGAAACAAATGATCTGTCTCTTTGTCAAGTTCAGTGCCACTTTTGTCTTGATACCGGACAAATCCTTTGGCACCTGCACGGATATTGCCATATCGTTCCTCCCTTAGTGCGCATTCCAGATAGATTTCGATAATGAACCAGTCTTAAAGAGTGAAAAGCATAAAATAACGGTATATGCTGCCACCGACCAGAGTGCCGTATGCAGGTTGTCGGACACTGCCACACCAGCCACAAGCACCGCATAGATTGCAACGCATACCATCATAAAAAATCCCTGAAATGCAAGGGCACAAAGCCCCTTAAAATAATTCGTTCCTATCGTTCCCCATTCCCGGTTGGTTACGGTTGCACAGGGAACAGGTGCTACTGATACATAAAGGTATATTTCAATCATTCGCCCATAAAGAATGACGGTGATAAGGACTGACATGATTTTCATACATAAACTGACGATCATGGTCTCCATCCCCAGTCCTAACAGCTCGCCTATGCTCATCTCCGAGAACTGCTCATTGAACATCGTCTGCAACGTGCTTGAAACATCAATACTGGTTTCCCCGCTGATTGTTGCCGCTGCTGAATTGACTATGTGGCTTCCCACATCAAAGACAGCCATGACAATGTCAAAAGTCTTGCTTAACAGCATGACTGCAATACACGCTTTCATAAAAAAGCGGATAAAAATTGCCGTATTGAAGTCATGCAGATTATTCTTGTCAATAACCATGGAAATAAGCTCGTAGACGAGTACAAAACTGATGATCATGCCCGCTATGGGAATCATCACGTTATCGGACAGGGTTTTTATCATGTCAAAAATACCGGAGTTCCAAGTGCTGGGAGTTTTGCTGACCTCCCCTGCAATCGTGCCTACCTTGTCATTAACATCGGTAAACATGGTTTCAAAGTTGGTCAGAACCCACCCCTGCAACAGTTCCTTTATGAATTCAGTAATCTTATCAATGATCCCACCCATGAATTATGAAAACAGAGTGGTAAGCTGTGGAATTACCGTCTGTGCCACAATGATGATGCCACCGCCACTCATAAGCTGCTTGATGCCCTGTGATTTTGCACCGGGATTATCGTTTCCATATCCTTCGAGAAGATTGATAACTCCCCACACGCCGACACCTGCTCCGATTGCGGTTACTACTATTTTAAGTCCTGTTACTGATGTTGCAAAAAAGCCCATTTGTTTGTCTCCTTTTTCTTGAAAAATGAAATAAAAAAGGGAGCTGTTCTGATTTGTGATTTTTCAGAAAAACTCCCATAACAATAGTTCCAATATTTAGTTGTAAAGTCACTTCTGGACATTGTGACCAGAAGTTAAGCCGTGATCTCTCCGACATCGCATACCTCGTCCACCACATCATTCTGCTTGAACCGCAGCTTGTTAAGGTTTTTAACGTATTTTTCAATGTCAAATTCATTCTTTTTGTCATAATCGGATAACATCGGGTATTGCTTATGCTTCGTTATATCAAACTTATCTGAGAAAAATGGTCTCACACCTCTAAGCTGCATGATACATTTGCTGCCATCCATGACTGCAATCTCGTCCTGACTCATTAACTCCTTTCCAGTCTTTTGATAATTCAGACCGTAGGACTGGCTCGTACCTCTTGTATCCGAGATATTGTAAAGGTCAATCGTTTCTTTTCCAAGGATTTCTGCCAGATCTTTCAGAGTATCTTTCTCTTTTCCTCCCAGAAACAGGGTAGTGTCGCAGTTTCCTTCAATCGTGGAAGCGTTGTCCCGGTACAGAGCCTTTAGCTGTGACTTTGACTGCAAAATAATAGAAGCTGATATTTCCCGGCTACGAATGGTAGCAATCAGCTTCTCAAACTGCGGAATCTGCCCAATGTTCGCAAACTCGTCCAGTAAACACCGGACGTGAATCGGCAGTCTCCCATTATATACATCATCTGCCTTGTCACAAAGCAGATTGAATAACTGCGAATACATGATACTTACAATGAAATTGAATGTTGCATCGGTATCCGAGATAATGACAAACAATGCTGTCTTTTTCTCTCCCAACGTATCAAGCTCCAGTTCATCATAAGAAGTCAGGTCACGCAGCTCCTTAATATCAAATGGTGCCAACCTCGCACCACAGCTAATCAG
>ULZO01020319.1_pt1 | contig 11166 bp, 10 predicted proteins | sample 1963181 | NCBI WGS metagenome assembly ULZO01 (sample SAMEA4835891, study PRJEB28245) | human gut metagenome | biome: gut microbiome; material: fecal sample | place: Denmark | collected 2008 | reverse complement strand
GATGCCGGGACGGCTGACATTGCAGCCGCCACGGCTGCAAATATACCTGAAACAATAAATTTGCGTGTCATAAGGAAATACAATAGTTTATCAACGCAAAAGTAATGATTTTATTTCAATCCCAGGCAAATCCAAGCACACTAAAAAAAACGCGGACACCAAAAAGGTGTCCGCGCCATATATTCCACTAAGACTGTTGTCTATTAGAGGTTGCTGTTGAGTTTGTTCCACTCAGCTACTGGAGGAACGATGCCGAGCTCAACGATTTCGTCGCGCATCTTGCAAAGGTGCTCGTACGACTTGTTGAGAGCTGCCATTTCTTCTTCTGTTCCTGCTGGTTCAGTGAAGTGAACGCCAGTCTTGTCAATAGTAGTAGGCATGGCCATCATTACGTTCTTGAAGCCAAACTTGTCGTTGTTTACGTAGCAGCCGGCTGGCAAAGTAAACTTCTCACCGCCCATAGCAGCCTCGATCATCTTGACAGCGTTGTAGGCTGGGCTCTGGAATGAGCTGCGGCCACGAAGCTTGATGATGTTTGAACCGCCTTGCACTGTGTGGTGCTTGATCTCTTCCCAACGCTCTGCTGAAAGGCCCATTTCCGACAATGGCTTGCCGTCAACCTTAACCTGAGAAGCGAATACCGCCATTTGCTCACCGTGACCACCGTAAGTGTGTGCGCCGGTTACCTTATCCTGCTGAACACCGAACTCAAGTGCCAAAGCCTGCTGCAAACGAGTTGAGTCGAGAGCTGCGAGCGATGTCAACTGCTCTGGTTTCAGACCAGAGTGGATAAGAGCTGTGAGGGCTGTTACGTCTGCCGGGTTGAAGATAACTACGACATGCTTAACATCCGGGCAATATTTTTTGATGTTGTCGCCAAACTCAGCGGCAATCTTGCAGTTGCCCTTGAGAAGGTCTTCACGTGTCATGCCTTCCTTACGAGGAGCACCACCAGAAGAAATGATATACTTAGCACCAGAGAAAGCCTCTTCTGGATTTACTGTGTAAGTTACGTTGGCTCCAGGGAATGCGCACTGCTGGATTTCATCAAACACTCCGTGTACACCTGGCTCATAGATATCGTAAAGACAAATGTTTGGAGTCAGACCAAGCATCAATACACTCTGAACCATGTTTGAACCAATCATACCGCCTGCACCGACGATTGTCAATTTTTCATCTGTAAGAAACTTCATAGTTTTTAATTTTTTAAAAGTCTGAAAAATAGTATTTTATAAATATAGTTTTATTTCTGTCTTCCTCATTGCCGCCACATGCGCCAACCTGAATTTGCAGATGCCTGCTTTTCTACTTGCAAAGTTAACGAAGTTTGCGTAATGGTGATTCAAAACAATGTGTAGATATTGTTAATTTATTAAAAATATATCGTCACAGCACGGGACTCATCAACCGCACCACTGATTCTTTGAACTTTTGAACGAACGGCCGTCGTCGCCAAGTCGATGACGTGATGCGGGTCGACTGCGCAAGGTCGGCGAAAAAGGCGGTTTTCATTTTCTCGTTTATCGCCTTGCTGTAGATAAATGCGTTGCACTCAAAATTATATTCCATGCTGCGGAAGTCGAAGTTGGTGGAGCCGGTGGTGAAAAATTCGTCGTCGATGACTATGGTCTTGGAATGGAGCATTCCCGGCTCGTAGAAGTACACTTTTATCCCTGCTCTAAGGCAGTCGCTGATGTAGGAGCCCGACGCGAGCTTGAGCATCATGGAGTCGGGCTGGCGAGGAATCAGCACCCGCACGTCAATCTTCGACAAGGCTGCCGTCTGAAGGGCTCTGAGCAAGCTCTCGGTGGGCAGGAAATATGGAGTTTCAAGATATATGCATTTCTTGGCGTTGGCGATTGCTTTGTTGAACATCAGCGAGATGTTGTGCCACTGCCCCACAGGGCCGCTCGACAATATCTGCACGCCCACACTGCCGTTGTTGCGGCTCTGGAACTCGGAGAAGTTCTCGCCGTCGTCAAATTGGGGCAATTCCATAAACGCCCAGTCGGAATGGAACGAATGCAGCAGTCCGAGCACCGACGGTCCGGTGATGCGCAGATGCGTGTCGCGCCACATTCCATTTTTGTCGCCAACGACATAGCGGTCGGCAACGTTCATTCCGCCTATATATCCTATACGGTTGTCTATTACGGTTATTTTGCGGTGGTTGCGCCAGTTCACACGTGTGGCGAATTCCGGAAAGGTCACCTTGAAGAACGGATGGATGTCGATTCCGGCATCTGCCATCCGCATGAAAAATTTCTTCTTTACGCCGAAACAGCCTACATGGTCATAAATAATCCTTACCTTCACACCGTTACGGCTGCGGTCAATGAGAATGTCGCTTATCTCGGTGCCGAGTTTGTCGTCGTTGAAAATGTAGAACTGCATGTCGATGGCACACTGCGCAGCCATCAAATCGCGCTTGAACGCCTCAAACAGTTCGGCGCCGCTGACAAAGCATTCCACATCGTTGTCAGGAAAATAAATCGCACCCGACAGCTTATGCCCCAAGCGGATTTGCTGACGGCTTTCCGCCGTGAGTGGCAGTTTGCCTATATCGGCTTGCTTGATGGGACGGGAATGGGCAAAACGCTTTTTCAAGCGTTTGGATATCAACGCTTTATTTTTTATACTACGCCCAAAAAACAGATACAGCACCAAGCCTGCAACCGGCAGAAAGAACAGCACCGTAATCCACGCAAGTGAGCGCACAGGGTTGCGGTTCTCCTTCAGTATAATGTAGATGATGGAGATTATCGTGGCTGAATAAATCGCTATACACAGCCAATAAAACCAGTCTGTGAGCATTATTTCCGGCATAGACGCGTTTTATTGTTCAACAGTCAGGCTCCGGCTTTCCACCGTAACCCACTATATATCTGCGCTAAGTTACCCATTGTTTCCCAATAAAAGAAATTTTTCACCATCAAAAAAGAAAAAAAGAAATTTTACATTGCGGTTTTATTTAATATTTGTACTTTTGACTCTGTTTTTAATTCTATCACTAACCGACTATGAGAAAGAAATTATTCACAGCAGCTGTGGTTTTCGTGCTTTCGGCTCTGACATCCAACGCCTTCGCCTTTCCGACGTGGCTGGAATTGAGAAACGAGATTATAAATTACTACAAGACTATCGACACCAGCAAACAGTGGTGCATCGACAGCGACGGAGACCTCGAGATTACCTACACTTCATCTTCCGGCTCCGAACGCAAGGCATACATTATGATGATTGAAAGCGAGCAGGCGATTCCCGACATGCCGCCGGCCGTATGCTACTTTGAGTCGACAACGCCGGCAAAAACCAATGCCAAGAAGATGACTAAGTGTGCCGATGCCATAAACTGGGCGTTGCCGGGGGTCGGACAGGTCTATTATAAAAACGATGCCATTTGCGTCGCTTCTTCGATTTATGCCTACAGCGCTCCTTATGTGGCTATGCAGATCACACAATTGGGAACTTTTTCATCTATGGCGATTGACCTTGCGGAGAAATGCACCGACTATGTCACAGATTCTTTTTTCCAAAACTTTGCAGCTCCTGGCTTCAAAGATTTCGGAAACCGGGTGGTGAAACAATTGAACGACATGGGGTTCCTGTCGGCAAAGGAAGTGAGCAACGATGTGGTGGAATACACTCTCGGCGACACAAACATCAGAATATCGCCACAGGGATATTCTCTCGGCAGCAACCAGTTCATTATGGTCGGCACGTCGTTCTCGGCATGCGACTTTGGCGTGAAGCCTGAGAAAGCGAAAAAAATTGTCGCCGAGCAGTTCCTTAGCCTGTCGTGCCAAACAAGCCGCATTGTAGTGTCGGAGGATGATGGCACGGTGATGGTTATCTCCATGATGCCTGCCGAAGACCAATCTCTTGAAGAAGACTTGAAGCGCGGACTTGCTGCTTATTCTGTCGATGTGGCTGTCACGGCTTTGACAGTGAAAAACGCATTCAAAGGCAAATAGCGGAGCATCGGTCAATCTTTGTCCAACATAGGAAGGAAACGGCACACGCAGACAAAAAAAACTCCTGCCACTGATGCGGCAGGAGTTTTTCTATTTATAAACTTTTTAAGACTCGAATTCAATAAGCGGAGCATCGGTGCCCACAACGTCGTCTACCGTGACAAACACACGCTTGACAACGGCGTCCTTCTCTGCCGCAAGCTCGTTCTCCATCTTCATTGCCTCGTAAACCAAAAGCAAGTCGCCCTTCTTCACCTTGTCGCCGGCTTTCACCTTGACTTCAACTACCTTGCCGCCCATCGGAGCACGCTCCACCGGTCCGGTGATAGGTGCATCGTCGGCCACTGCTGCAGCCTCTGCCTTTTCTTCAACAGCCGGAGCCGATGCCTTGTGGTCTGCCTCACGACGTTTCTTCAAGAAGCCGTTGGCAACGGTTGGAAGCAATTGCAGAAGCAAGTATTCCTGCTCGTTCTCTGCAAGCTTGCATCCGCCGAGTTCCTTGAGAACCGGGTTTTCTGGCGCCTTATAGCTTGCCACGTCATACGGACGCTCCACTGCGCTGCCTGTGATTTGCTCGCGGAATTCAGGAGTGATGGCAACCGGAGTCTTTCCATATTCACCCTTGATGAGCGAAATGAATTGATTTGACTTCGTTGTATAGTCGGCATTACCTTTCTTGCGGTCGATGGCGAGGCTCACTGCCTGGCTGCCCACAATCTGGCTTGTCGGTGTTACCAACGGAACCAAACCTGCGTCGCGACGAACCTTAGGAATCAGTTTCATCGCATCGTCGAGCACGTCGGATGCGTTGAGCGCCTTCAGCTGCGCAACCATATTTGAGTACATTCCGCCCGGAACCTCGGCATTCTTGACAAGCAAGTTTGGTTTCGGGAAGTTGAAATAGTCTTCAATAGCGTGGCATGCGTCGAGGAGGGCATCCTCGTCGTTGGCCTTGGCTGCCTCGACTGCCTTGTCAAACAATGCCTCGATATTGGCTGGAAGAGTATCCTTCAACGGATCGAAATCGTGTGGGAAATCGCCCTTGTGGAGGTCGAAGTCGGCAAGCGCCGTGCGAACGCCCTTCAACTGCTCACGGATGCGGCCTACGGCTTCCATGTTCACCTCAAGCTCTATGCCAAGACGTTTTGCAAACAAGTAGACCAACTCAATTGCAGGTGCTGCCGAGCCGCCGCCGAAATACCAGATGTTGGTATCCACGATGTCGACGCCATGAAGCATTGCCATAACTACTGATGCCAAGCCGTAGCCCGGTGTACAGTGGGTGTGGAAGTCAACAGGAACATTAACGGCTGCCTTGATCTTTGAAATCAGCGACGCAGCGCGCAACGGGTTGACCAATCCTGCCATATCCTTCAGCGTGATAATCTTCGCGCCGTAGGCTTCCATTCCCTTTGCTTTCTCAACGAAATATTCATCTGTAAAGATTTTCTCCGGTTCCTCAACCTTCTTAGAGCCGAAGAGCTTTGCAAAGAAGCCTTTCTTTTCTGCAGGAGCCTCTGTTTTAGGATCCACTGTATAGCAGACTGCACCATCGGCGATGCCGCCCATCTCGTTGATAAGTTTTATTGATTCTTTTACGTTGTCAAGGTCATTGAGCGCATCGAAGATACGCATGATGTTCAAACCATTCTTTATGGCTTCCTTATAAAAACCTTCAAGCACGCTTGTCGGGTAAGGCACATAACCGAACAGGTTGCGGCCACGGGAGAGCGCTGTCAGTTTCGACACTCCGCCCATTGCGTCGCTGATTGTTTTCAAACGCACCCATGGGTCTTCGCCAAGGTAGCGCATCACGGAGTCGGGCACTGCACCGCCCCATACCTCCATGGCATAGAAACCGGCGTCCTTGTAAAGCGGCAGCAATTTGTCAATGCTTTCCTGCTTCATTCTGGTGGCAAACAATGATTGTTGTCCATCGCGAAGGGTCAAATCCCTTACTTTTAAACTACGACTCATAACTAATAATTTTTTAAGTGGTATAATGATGTTAAGTCTATACTGGTTTTCATTACAGAAATATTTCTGTATAGATAATGCAAATCTAATTAAAAATTTTAAATCTACAAAAAATTTCTACTCAAAAGCGTTGTCGATTGCCTCAACTGGCGTCTCGGCTGCCGGCGCGTCGCCGTAACTCTCCTTATAACACGGCGAGAAGCCTGCCGGAGGCTCCGGAAATTGCAACGTCTGCGAGTAAGGCAACGACTTGTCGGCATACACTTTTTTCATATACAGTCCGTAGATAGGCAATGCCATTGCGGCTCCCTGACCTTGCGCCATTCTGTTGAAATGGATATAGCGCTCGTCGCCGCCTACCCACACTCCCGAAACGAGGTTGGGCGTGAAGCCCATAAACCATCCGTCGGCGTTGTAGTTGGTCGTACCGGTCTTGCCGCCCATCACGGCTGTGATGTTGTAAGGGGCTCGGCGCAGGCGGCTGCCCGTACCTGAATTGATTACGTTCTGCAGGATGTTGACCATCTTGAAATAGGCTTCCTGGCTCATCACTTCGGTATACTGCGGCGTAAACTCCGAGATAACGTTGCCGTTGTTGTCGGTGATTTTAGTAACGTATATCGGATCCACACGAAGTCCTTTGTTTGAGAATGCCGTATAGGCGGTCACCATTTCGCGCACCGACACGTCGCACGGTCCGAGACAGAGCGACACCACGGGGTCAAGATGGTTGGTGATGCCGAACGTGTGCATCGTGCGCGCCAACGTCGACGGCGAGAGCTCGCTCATCAGACGGGCTGAAATCCAGTTGTTTGAGTTGGTAAGTGCCCAATACAGGTCGACCATCTCGCCTATTCGGGCATGGCCGGTGTTTCGCGGTGCCCAGACTTCGCCCGTAGGCAGCGTGATCGACGGCTGCGCGTTGAGAAACATATCGCACGGTGTGAAGCCTTCCTCGAAGGCGTAAGTATAGAGGAACGGTTTTACCGTTGATCCTATCTGACGGCGTCCAACGCCTGCCATATCATATTGGAAGAAATGGAAATTCGGCCCGCCGACGTAGGCTTTAACCTGTCCTGTCAACGGATCCATCGACATAAATCCTGCCCGCAGAAACATTTTCTGGTAGACTACGGAGTCGCGAGGCGACATCGTTTTCTGCACCTGTCCGCCATCGTAGGAGAACACGGTCATATCAACCGGCTTGTCAAACTCTTCCATAATCTCAGCATCGCTCATTCCAGCGTTTTTAAGCACACGGTAGCGTTCGCTCTGACGGATGGCGCGGTCGATGAGTTTGCGCGGCGTCAGCTGTCCGAGCTCGGCGCTGTTGGTGGTATACGGCCCACGGCTGCCTTTCTCTCTGTCAAACTGAGGCTGCAGCGTGTTCTTGAGGTGGTCTATAACCGCCTCTTCGGCATATTTCTGCATCCGCGAATCAATCGAGGTGTAGATGCGAAGTCCGTCTGTATAGATATTGTATTTGGTGCCGTCGGGCTTCGGATTTTTCTCTACCCAACCATACAGAGGATTGGTTGCCCACTGGATGGAGTCGTCGACAAAGCGTTGCTGGTCCCAGTCGGGATAGTCGCCACGGCGCGGCTCTTTGGCCTGCATCATCAGGCGCACTGCCTCGCGGAAATATGGCGCGATGCCGCCTTTATGGTCCACCTTGGTGAACTTGACCTCCAGCGGAAGGGCGCACAACGAGTCGCACTCGGCTTCGGTTATCAAATCCGCCTTGAGCATCTGCTGCAGCACCACATTGCGGCGTCCCACGGCGGCGTCCTTGCGGTCGGCGCGTACCGGATTGTAGAGCGACGGATTCTTTGCCATGCCTACAAGCATCGCCGCCTGCTCTATCTTCAGGCTGTCGGGGGTGGTGTTGAAATAAACGTGTGCCGCCGTTTTGATGCCGACGGCGTTATTGAGGAAGTCAAACTGGTTGAGATACATCTTGATGATTTCCTCTTTCGTATAGTAGCGTTCAAGCTTCACGGCGATGGCCCACTCCACGGGTTTCTGAATGAATCGGTCCATCAGCCCGTCCGACTCGGGCGAATAGAGTTGCTTCGCAAGCTGCTGCGTTATCGTACTGCCGCCGCCGGCGTTCTTCTGGCGCAGCAGGATTGTCTTGAACAACACTCGCGACAGCGCCATGATGTCAATGCCGGAATGCTGCATGAAGCGCTCGTCCTCTGTGGCTATCAACGCATTGATTACATTTGGGGAAATCTCGGAATAGTCGGCATACACTCGGTTGTTACGACTCTGATAGAAACGTCCCATCTCAACGCCATCGGATGTGAAAAGGCGCGACGCAAAGCGGTCTTCTGGATTGAGGAGTCCCTCTACCGGTGGCATATAACCTATATATCCGTGATAAATCATAACGCCTATAAGCATCACAAGCGCTACTCCACAAAAGTTTATTGTCCACAATGCCCGAATCATTTTCTTTGTTCGGGCTGCGCGTTTTATGTCTTGGTCTATCGGTCTTGTCTGCATTTTATGTATTTTATTTCGGAGCAATCCAAACACAAAAGTAATAAATTATATTTATAATGCATCGTCTATGATTGTTTTCTCAAATCTTTTCAGTAAGTTTGCACCTATGGAATCAACAGAGAAACTTGCATTGGAAGAAAAAATCGTCAAAATGCTGAAGACGGTTTACGACCCGGAGATACCCGTAAACGTTTACGATTTGGGGCTTATTTACAAAATCGACCTCGACGACAATGCCTGTCTGCGACTCGACATGACGCTGACTGCGCCAAACTGCCCGGCTGCCGATTTCATTCTGGAGGACATCAGAATGAAACTCGAGAGCATCGAGGGCATAAAATCTGTCGACGTGAATCTTGTGTTCGAGCCTGAATGGAATCAGGACATGATGACTGAAGAGGCGAAACTCGAACTTGGTTTTCTATGATGGAAAAACGCCGGCTGACATATTTCCTCTCCGATTTCCATCTTGGAGCGCGCTATTTCGACTCTCCGCTCGACAACGAGCGGCGCGTGGTGGCGTTTCTCGACTCTATTAAAGACTCGGCTAAAGAAATATACCTCCTCGGCGACATACTCGACTATTGGTATGAATACCGCTATGTGGTGCCGCGAGGATTCACGCGGTTTTTCGGAAAAATCGCGGAGCTTTCCGACCTCGGCGTGAAAATATATTGGTTTATTGGCAACCACGACATCTGGATTTTCGACTATCTGCCATCCGAGCTCGGCATCACGGTGGTCGACGGTCCGATGGTTAAGGACATTTCCGGAAAGCGTTTCTTCCTCGACCATGGCGACGCTGTCGGGAAGCGCAAACTATCGTTCCGCATCTTGCGGTCGGTGTTCCGCAACAAAGTGTGCCAGAAACTTTACGCTGCTATCCATCCTCGCTGGACTATCCCGTTTGCCCTTGGTTGGTCGCGCGGAAGCCGCGCGAAAGACTCTTTCCCGCAATATCTCGGCGAGGGTAAAGAGTGTCTTGAAGAATTTGCCAAGCACTATGACGACGGCAGGCATATCGACTTCTTCGTTTTCGGACACCGCCACATCATGCTCGACAAGCGACTCGACAACGGCAGCCAATTGGTGATTCTCGGCGACTGGATTCATTTCTGCTCATATGCGGTGTTTGACGGCGAGAATCTTGCGCTCAAAACATTCAACAATGAGCAAATTGCCAGAAAATGCACCGGCGATAAGTGGTTTTAAGAAATTTTCACACTTCAAAACTATCTACCCCAACAGCCCAATTAACAAGATTTTACATACACTCTCCAGCTCCTGCTAAAAATTTCTATGTTGCAAAACATATAAAATTGCTTGCAGAGTCGGAAATAAAGGGTGACATTTGCTGTCACAAACCTAAAACAATCTTTTTTACCTTAAAAAATTATACCTATTGGAAACCTTATAAGGAAGGAACTTTGAGAGAAAGTTCCTTTTTTGTTTTTTTAATCGTACCGTTTCTTGTCAAGTCCGAACAGCAGACGCAAATGGGTGAATGCATTCATCTGCAGGCGATAGAGCGCCGGACACCATTTAATCGGAGCATAGCCGAAACGAAAATGCTCCCACAACGGCAATGCGGTGGTGTCTACATTACTGTACATCTGTCTGAGCAGCAACTTTGCCTTGCGGCGGTCGGAGGGCGGAAACTGTCGGCGACGCGCATAGTAGAGCATATAGGCTCCCTGCACGTTGTGCCAGCGATACTTGTCGAGTTCCCGAAGGTCGCAGGCGGCTACCCTGCCGTCTGCCTCAAGTTCTCTACGCAGATTCTCGAGTGCCACAAGCAGATTGAACCGCTGCATGCCGAAAACATGCGTGCACGACGCGGCATGCTGTCGATAGTAATAGCGGGCTGTGCTGAATGCCACTTTGCGGCTGTCGAGGTAATGGAATCGCGTGGTGTTGTCATCGCTGTGCGAACGGCAGCTGTCATCATAGCGGTGCTTGTCATAAACCTGTCGACGCGCGGCATAGACTCCATGAATCTGCCATGCTATCGACAATCGGAATGCCTCGTAGCCCGAGACCGTATGGCTGACGGCGTTGTGGTATGGTCTGACATCGTCGGGCGAATAATACAGTTGCAGGTCAAACAGCACGCAGTCAATATCACGGTTGCCTTCAAACGCAGCCACTATCTTCTCAAGTGCGTCGGGTGCAATCCAGTCGTCGCTGTCAAGCATTGTGACAATCTCGCCGTCGGCATGGAGCAGTCCGGCATTGCGGGCTTTAGCCTGACCTTGGTTCTCTGCGTTGCGCACCACGGTTATGCGGCTGTCGGACGCAGCATAGCGGTTTATTATGTCAAGCGAGCCGTCGGTCGAGCAGTCGTCGATACATATAAGTTGCCAATCGCGATGCGTTTGCGCCAACACCGACTCTATGCACTGCGGCAGATAGGAGGCTGTGTTATAAACTGCTGTCAGAATCGATACCTTCATCGCGTTTTCGCTTGAATTTGTTGATAATTGCCGTCATCAGTCCCGACTCGCGCTCAAGCACCCTGTAGGAGATGGCGGCCGACATGCCAAACAATGCCACGCCGAGCACCCACTGCAGCGCGCCTGTGCAAAACACCGACACAAAATAGGATGCGATAAGGGGCAGAATCTGCACGGAAAACATCTTCACGGATTTTTTCGCTATTCTATATCTGTAATAATGCCGGCACGCCACGAAATCTATCACACAG
>ULZO01009765.1_pt1 | contig 11217 bp, 10 predicted proteins | sample 1963181 | NCBI WGS metagenome assembly ULZO01 (sample SAMEA4835891, study PRJEB28245) | human gut metagenome | biome: gut microbiome; material: fecal sample | place: Denmark | collected 2008 | reverse complement strand
CTGCCCAAGCCATAACCTAAAAGGTATATAAGAAACAACTGTCCGTCATATTTTTTCTTTTTGGTAAAGAAGATTATTATCAGTAAAACAACCACATTCCACAATGATTCATATAAAAATGTCGGATGCACCTGAATGTACGAAACATTGTCTATATCAACAAGATGCTTTATCATATCATGTGTGATATTTGACTGTGCCACATCGCTTCTCTTAAGCTGCATTGCAAAAAGTCCGTTCGTGTAACCGCCAAATGCTTCTCTGTTGAAAAAGTTCCCCCAGCGTCCTATTATCTGTCCGATAAGAAGTCCTGCACACGCAGTGTCCACAAGTTTTAAAAATGAGACTTTTCTAATCTTTGAGAATACAAATGTTGTTATAACTCCGGCTATCACTCCTCCATAGATAGCCATTCCGCCACCTCTTGTATTGATTATCTCTTTCAGATGCTTACTGTAATAATCCCAACTAAACACCACATAGTAAACTCTTGCACCTATAACGGCAAATATAATATCCCACAAAGCAAGGTCGAGATACATTTCCTTATCCTGCCCTGTTCTCTTTGCCTGCCATGCCGCAATAAGATAGCCACATACCATGCCAAAAGCAATAATGATGCCATAATATGCAATGGCAAAACCACCGATTGAAATGCTCTTGCCAAGTTTTTCAATCTCTATCCCTAAATGCGGAAATCTAACATCAGCTCCCATCAGTTTCCCCCTTAAATGCAATAGTATTAAACATTAAATCTAAAAAGAACTACATCTCCGTCCTGAACAACATAATCTTTTCCCTCAGAACGCACAAGACCTTTTTCTTTTGCTGCATTCATGCTGCCCTGCTCCACAAGATTGTCATAACTTACAACTTCAGCTCTGATAAAACCACGCTCAAAGTCAGTATGAATTTTGCCTGCTGCCTGAGGAGCCTTTGTGCCCTCTGTGATAGTCCATGCTCTTGTTTCATCTTCTCCCGTTGTAAGGAAACTTATCAATCCTAAAAGTTTATAGCTGGCTGCTATAAGTTTGTCAAGTCCTGACTCAGATAAACCAAGATCCTCTAAAAACTCTTTCTTCTCATCATCTTCTAACTCTGCAATTTCCTGCTCTATCTGTGCACAGATAACAAAAACTCCTGAGCCCTCTTTAGCAGCATATTCTCTTACTTTTGCAACATATTCATTGTTAGCTGCATCATCCGCCAAATCATCCTCTGAAACATTCGCTGCATATATTACAGGCTTATATGTCAAAAGATTAAAACTCTCTAACAGCTCTTCCTCATCCTCATCTTCCGGCTCATATGTCTTTGCAAGATTTCCATCCTCAAGATGCTTTTTTAACTTCTCAACAAGATTAAACTCTTTAACAAGTGTCTTGTCATTTTTAACACTCTTTGCAAGTTTTGCATATCTGCGGTCTAATATCTCAAGATCAGAGAATAAAAGCTCTAAGTTGATGGTTTCAATATCACGCAGCGGGTCAATGCTTCCATCTACATGAACGATATTTGTATCATCAAAACAGCGTACCACATGAACAATGGCATCAACCTCACGGATATTAGCAAGAAACTGGTTTCCAAGACCCTCGCCCTTTGATGCTCCCTTGACAAGTCCTGCAATATCGACAAACTCAATAACTGCATGAATAGTCTTTGCAGAATTGTGCATCTGTGTCAAAACATCAAGTCTCTTATCCGGCACCGGAACGACTCCTACATTAGGTTCAATCGTGCAGAACGGATAATTCGCTGCTTCTGCTGCTCCTGCTTTTGTAAGTGAATTAAATAATGTACTCTTTCCAACATTTGGAAGACCAACAATTCCTAGTTTCATTTTATCTTATACCTATCCGGAAACACCCTGTTGTATGGAATTTCCGCCTTTCTAAATAATCACGGACTACTACACTGTCCAGAACACTTATTCAGACTTTTAAATCTTTGCCCGTAAAATCAACTTCTTTCTGCTGTGTAAGCATAAAGAGTTTGCTACAGCCTATTATTATATCATAAGTTCTGCAATTTTGAAACCACCAAAATAATATTCACCAGAGGCAGCAGCCATAAAAATAAAAAGAAATAGCATCCCACACCGTCCAAAGTTTAGGATGCCATTCTTATAAACATTTTAACACTGAGGGCAAATCGGAGTCATATCCGATTCACTTTCTAAGTAGATTATACACTAGGGCATTTGAGAAATCAAGTGCCCTTTTTAATTGTCCTGTGATTCTGCATCAAGGCTCAAAAGTCCATATTTTCAAATGGATTCTAAATAGATATCACTGTCACCATTAACTGCCACTACCTGACAGCTTTTTCATTGTTGTACTTTATCCCGCATCCTGACAACAAGTTCATAAACCTCAGGTCTGCGTTCTTTTAAATGTTCATCAAGTATATGTCTTCTCTCTTTAAAACGCTTTGCAAGCTCCGGATGATGCTCGGAGATATGTTCGTAAACCTCTTTTCTGTGTTCTTCAAGCTTTATTGCGAGCGTCTTTTCATCTTTCCCTGAAATATTAACGATTTCTTTTAAATGTTCCTCAAGATGTTCAAGCCACTCATCCTGGTCAAGCTCCTCCATATGCGTCCATGCTCCGTGCATAAGCTTCTCAACATCAATTTCTCCGACATCTTTTTTAAGCTGCTTTATCTGATTTACTATCTGTTTTTCTATTTCTTCTTCCGTATGCTTTCCAAAAGCCCAGACAAACTCCTGCACACGATTATCCGCTCTTTTTCTTGAGCCGCTTATCTCCTCGTTGTCAACTCCTCCCTCCAACGGATACGGACGGTTTATCCCCATATCCTTAAGAGCGATATGTATTGTTCTTCTTGCACAGCCTGCCTCTACAAGATAGCCTATCCCAAGTTTTCTCATCTGTTCGTTAAGGTCTGCGATATGCTCAGTTATATAAAATCTTATGCCTTTTTCCTCAAGGCTCTTTTGCAAAATCACAAGTCGGTCCGCCGCCGTTATATCAATGCTTCCTACCCCGCTCGCATCTATTATGACAGCTTTTGTGTCGGCTTTTAGACTATTTTCTATATCTTTTTGCAAAACCGAAACATTTGCAAAGAAAAGATTACTGCTAAATCTATAGATAACAACTCCCTTTACCTCGTGTATCTGTCTGCCCTCCTCAATATCACGGAAATGCCTGTGTCCCGGCTGTATTCCAAGAAAACATCTTGCCGGCTTTGAAGTCCTGATTATCATTTCTGAAAAAGATAAGATTATTCCTATAAGAACACCGTTTATCGTTCCAAGAAAAAGAACTCCCATAAACGCACCGGCAAATATCAAGCACTCAGTCCTGCTGACTTTCCAAAGCCTTGCCGCAAGTTCAAACTCTGTTGCACCTGCCAGTGCCGAGATAACTATAGCCGTAAGCACCGGCACAGGAAGATAACCTATAAAACCTGTTCCACACAACAGTAATGCCATCATTGAAATTCCTGCAACGATACCCATAAGCTGCGTTTTTCCCTGATACTGCTCACCCATTGCCGTTCGTGAGACAGAGCCATTTATAGGACAACATCCCGTAAGTGATGCTAGAAGATTTCCCACCGAAAAAGCGAGTATCTCCTGATTGTCGTCTATCTTGTAGCCATTCTTTTGTGCAAAATTATTTTCGGCAAGAAGTGTCTCGGCAAGTATCACGACCGCCACGGAAAGACTGACCGTTATAACATCCTTTAAAGGCACGACTGAAAAATCAGGCAACGCCCACTTCGGAAGCCCCGTTTCCACTTTATCAAGCGTCTTTATGCCCCATGAACCGACCGGCAGAAAATATGTCATAACTGCTCCGGCACCCATCAGCAATACCGCCATCGGAAACTTAGGCATAACTTTTTTAGAAACAGTAAGTATTATAAGTGCCGAAACACCGAGTATAAGCGATGGTATATTTATACTCCCTATCGTTTCCGCAAGATGACTTAAAAGTTCGGGCAATTCCCCTGTTCCTGAAGTTCCTCCGAGTAGTTTTGGCACCTGCATCAATATTATAGTAGTGCATATCCCCGTTATAAACCCTCCCATAACGGGAGCTGATATATAATTTACAAGTTTTCCTGCTTTCATAAGATAAAACACCAAAAGCCAGAGTGCCACAAAAAATGTTATCAGAGGAACTGCTGTAAGTGCTTCCTTTGAACCGCTCTCTATCCCAAAACTGATAAGTGCCGAACCTACAAGTGCCGCCGGAGCCGCATCCACACCAAACACAAACTGTGGTGATGTAGACAGCAGTGCAAATGCGATTATTGGAAACACCGAACCGTACAGTCCACAAACGGCTGGCAGCCCTGCTATCTGTGCATACCCCATCGAAATAGGAATTGAGACAGCCATAATGATTATTCCCGCAATCACATCTTTTATAATATTCTTTTTTTCATATCCTCGCATAGTCCCGGCAAATGTAACGCTCATATTTATCCTCATTTCTTTTTTAGTCAAGTCCGTCATTATAAACTTTATTAATGACTGCCTGTGCCGACTCCATCTCGTGTTTTTTACGAAATCTCTCACGGTCATCAAGTATAGCCAGCATCTCATCGATAAGCATTTCCTCACTCAGACTGCTGACCCGGTAAAGATACCCAAGCATCCTCGTCACCGTATAGTCAGTATTCATATAGCGGTATGCTATCTCTTTGCAAAGTTCTTCATTAAAACCTTTTTTAAGCAGTTCATTATATAACACACCGCTTTTTTCTGATGGCATATTTTTAACCTCACTTTATTTTACATAATAAACATAGTCATTTTTTCTTTCTGCTGCCTGTGGCAACGGCTCAGCCGCATAGCCTATGGCACAGTGACCTATACCCTCATAGTCACCCTCTATTCCTAAATCTTTTAAAATCTTCTTTCCAAAATCTGACTCAAATTCTTCCTTTGCCCTGTGAATCCAAATACTGTTCACACCAAGACTCTCAGCAGCATTCATAAGATTACCCATGACGAGCGAACCGTCATATTTATATGTAGGCATAGATTTGTCTGCCAAAACTATAAGAATTGCAGGTGCACCGTAAAACGGATCAAATCCCTCATTCCATCCCCCTATCTTACGGTTTTCCTCTGCAATTTTGTCACGAAGCTTTTTGTTCGTCACAGCGATTATTATCGGTGACTGCTTGCCCATTCCTGTCGGTGCGTAAGTTCCGGCTTTGATAATTGCCTCTAACTTCTCGTTTTCAACAGGCTCACTTTTAAAATTTCTGCAGCTTCTTCTTGATTCTAATACTTTTAATGTCTCGTTCATGATAAGACCTCCTTAAGTTTTCTTTAATTTTATATTGCTTTTGCATTTGCTAAGCTTAAATATATATGTGTTTGAATTTTGCAATTATATGTTAATTTTGCTATACCGGTTGCCCCTTGCATTATTAATTATAGTAAATTTTTAAAAATTGTAAAGTGTGGTAACTGTTCCGCCCCTCAAATATAGTCTGTACTACACGAGTTTGCTCTTTATATTGTAGATTTAAAACTGTTAAGAAGTCCAAGCACTGTGTTATTGTTGCAGCCTGCTCATTATATTGCAGCTTCAGAACCGTTACAAAACACCGACACTCTCCGTATAATATTTGCATAACTGAAATTTCTAATATATAATAATGAAACAAGATTTCAACTGAATTCAAAGAAATGAGGTTTTATTGTATATGATTAAATTGATTGCTACAGATATTGACGGTACTCTTGTCAAAGACGGTACTCTCATAATAGATCCTGAATATATGACTGTTATAAGCAAACTTATTGATAAGGGAATTATCTTCACCGTCTGCTCAGGCAGACAGTTTTCAAGTGAGCAGAAACTCTTTGCTCCCATCAAAGATAAACTGATGTATATAACTGACGGCGGTACTGTCGTGCGTACTCCTGACAGGATTTTAAAAACATATCCCATGTCAAATGAACTCTGGAAAGATATGTGCCGCATGGTAAGGGATGAACTTCCTGCTTGTGATTATTTTGCGGCAAGTCCTGACCTTTGCTATGCTGAGGACGGTGCAAGTCCAATTTTCCACAGACTCAGGGACTCTTATGGTTTTGAGATGCGTGAAATCGATGACCTGACAAAACTTGAAAATGATGATATTATAAAATTCACTGTTTACCATCCCGATTCCTGCGAAGAACTCTGCTCACCGCACTTCATACCTGCATGGAAAGACAAAGCTCATGTCACATCCGCCGGAAAAGAATGGGTTGACTGTAATCACAGCGGCATAAGCAAATGGACTGCCGTTTCATTTTTAATGGACAAATACAATATCGCACCTGATGAAGTCTGCTGTTTCGGTGATAATCTCAACGATACCGAGATGTTAAAAGGTGCAGGCGAAAGTTATGCCGTATCAAATGCAAGACCAGAGGTTATTGCGGCAGCAAAGCATACCTGTGCCCCTTATTGGGAAAATGGAGTGCTGGAGGTTCTTAAGAGGTTTTTGTAGGCTGAATTTTAATTGTTATCATTGCGAGTATAGGTAATTGCGAAACTAACTATGGTATTTGTTATATTTGCACAATCTAATCAAGGCTTATGATAGTTTCGCAAATGCCTAATGTTTTGCTAATAAATAAAACGGAAAGGATATGAGTATGGGAAGATTTGTAAATCCTGAAAATAAAGCTTTTAGGGCAGCTATAAAATCTGAAATATATGTAGACAAGAGTATGCTGCTTGATTATACAAATAAAGTATTAGGAACAACACAGGCATTTATCTGCAACAGCCGTCCCAGAAGATTTGGCAAATCCATAACGGCAGATATGCTTACCGCATATTATAGTATCGGCTGTAACTCATCAGAAATATTTGATAAGTTAGCAATATCTTCTACCGATAACTATGAAAAAAATCTCAATAAATATAATGTGATCCACCTTGACATTCAATGGTGCATTGAACCAGCCGGGAAACCTGAAAATGTCATTTCATTTATTACACAAAATATAATATCTGAACTGCGTGAATTATACCCTGCTGTATTAAAACCCGATATAACTTCACTTCCTGATTCATTATCAAGAATTAATTTTGCAACAGGTTCTCAGTTCATTATAATAATTGATGAATGGGATGTGTTTATCCGTGATGAGTCATCTAATGAAAGTATTCAGAACGATTACATTAATTTTCTCCGCGGATTATTTAAAGGCAGCGAACCAACCAAATATATAGCACTCGCATATTTAACAGGGATACTTCCTATTAAAAAGATAAAAACGCAGTCAGCTTTAAATAATTTTGATGAATTTACAATGCTCGATTCAAATGTACTCGCTCCATATATAGGTTTTACTGATTATGAAGTCGAAAAATTATGCAATGATTACAATATAGATTTTCAAAAAGTTAAACACTGGTACGATGGCTACAATTTAAACAATTACGAAATTTACAATCCAAAAGCTGTTGTAAATGTAATGCTAAAGGGCAAATTCAAAAGTTATTGGTCGGAAACAGGCACATATAACACCATACTTCCTCTAATAAATATGGATTTTGACGGTTTAAGAGCAGACATAATAAAAATGATATCCGGAGATGAAGTTCCGGTAGATGTATCTTCTTTTCAAAATGATACAATTAATTTTAAAGATAAAGATGATATAATTACCTATTTAATTCATCTTGGATATCTTGGTTACAATGAAGATAAAGAAACTGCTTTTGTACCAAATGAAGAATTAAGACTTGAACTGATAAAAGCGACGAAACGACTTGGAATTAATTATGATAAGATAACCAAAATGCACGAATGTAGGATTGAGAGTTTTAACACTATCAAATAATTTTTGATGGTGTTATAAGCAAGAAGAAGAGCGGATTGCGAATATCCGTATGACTTCGTAAGTAATAGAAAAAAAATAATTTATAAACAAGGTCTGTATTTTATGATTTGATAATACAGACCTTTTAATAGCGTAGGAAAGGTGAATTATAAGAAAACATTTTATGGCTTCTATCTATGCAAAGTTTCATAACCTCTCACTTTACTGACAATAATCTCATTCATTTTATCATAAGACTCCCAGTCTTCTTTTGAAACTTTCACCCCTGCCTTGACTATCAGAAATTTAATCAATTCAAAAATCTGTTTTGGTGAAAATCCCGTCTTTTCCTTAACCCATTCCTCGGTGACTGATACTATCTCATGTGCGGCAAGATTTCTTATAGCCTGTTCAATATCCATTATTTCCATTATTTTCTGCTTTAAAACATTGTCATCAGAGTATTTATTTATCAATGGAACCATCTGCCTTGTTCCTACATCGTTAGGCTTAAAATTACCATCAAACTCATTTTGCAAAGTTTCGTAAATATCTGTTCCATTTAACTTCCTTGTATCAAATTTTCGGAGTCCGTAACGATTAACCTTGCAATAATCATTTATATCAATGTTACACTGACTCTTTAATATAAGTTCTGATAAATCTGCCGTAAGTGGCGTAAGCCCTCTTATAAAATCAGCATATTCCCCTTTTTTAATCTTGATTTCTAAAGCTAATGCGTATTCAAAAAGCGAACGCTGATTTCCTGATTTAATAGGGATTAAATCTATCTTTTGTTGTGCCAGCAGCTTATCTACAACTTTTGAATTAAGTTTTAATCTCTCAACCGCAATGTTTATAAGTATCTTATCATCATTTGAAATAAAATCATCAATTTCTCCAGTAATCGCAAGTGCTGCCATGTAATCATAAGAATTTACAAACTTACATATCGAATCAATCTTAAGTAAAGCTATAAGATTTCCGCTCCTTGCCTCTATACATCTGTCATCATAGTTTTCCTGATTATCTTCGTCCATTTCCCAATAAGTTTCAACATCATATTCAACACTATTTTCTCCATGCAGATTGCTTTTTCCAAGCGGTGTTGAAACCTGAACCGGCTTAAATCTGTATTCACTTAATATAGCCATTACAAGCAATGCACTTTTCATTGCCGGAGTACCTGATGCAATATTAACTATAAGTTCATCTCCATCTGACATTTCTTTATCTATATCTCTGATAATACCTCTGAAATCTTCATAAAATACATCATACACCTGCACATTTTTAAGTTCCGGTCTAAAAATACATTCTACTTCGATTTCTTTTCCTATCATTTCAGACAATTTTTCAATGCAATAAACATACCTATTGTCTTCTTTGTGATGTTCCATCATCTCTGCCGACAGATAAAGATATACCTTATCGGGTTTATATTTTCTGCAAATATGTAACATGGAACCGTCTTTGTAATTTTTAATTGGATCTGTCGTTCCGATAGGTGAAAATAAAATTCGTTTTGCCATTTATCTTTCCTCCATAATCAAAAAATCAATACTTCCTCACTAATCTCAGGTTTTGCATTTCCCCAGCACATAACTTCTCCATTTCCATGTATTTTGTAAAGTTTTACACTGTCTTCATTGCTCACATACTGCGGTATCTCTGAAACCATCTGTTTAAACAATCTTTTATTAACTCTTATTTCAAATGCAGACTTCTGGACACGGGTTCCATAACTCTCCATATATTTAGCAAATTTAGTCCGCTTCTTATTGTCTACTATATCATAAATCAATAACGAAAAACTATCTACTTTTCCCTTTGGTTCTTCAAAAGTATAATTTTCAAATAAAAGTTCTTCATCTTCCATACCATACCTCACATTTAATCACTTATTGCCTGATACATTTATCATACCTATAACAAACAACAACTATTTATCTTATAGTTATAGGTTTATATTGTTCAACATCACCTAAATCAACAGTTCTTGACAACATTCTCACCTGATGCCATATCGCCTTTCTAAAACTCATACGCTCATTTATATAACTGAGATATTTTGCTTCACTATGTAATTTTTTCTCCATCTTAGATAAAAATATCTTCATCCCATCCTTTTTCAAAAGACAGGCACCCGTTTCCTCATCATAATAAAATTCATCAATAGAAATCTCATGCCCCTGAATCAGACTCATAACAACAGAATCCACCAACACGGCACGCCATTCCTCCATCATATCGCTTGCTAATGTCGGATGATTTTCCCTGTCCTGATGCAAAAATCCCGCAAATGGATTCAGTCCGTGACTTTCAAGTTCTCCGTACAATTCGTACATAACAAGTGTATATCCTAAACTTAACAGCGAATTAAACGGGTCTTTAGGAGGTCTTCTATTTCGTCCTGAAAACTTAAAATCAGTTTCCACTAAATCAGATAATATCTTAAAATAATATCTCGATGCCGTCCCCTCATATCCCATTATCTGCTCAACTGACTCCGCTTCAATCACTTTCTTTCTGGCATTGGATATTTGAAACAAATTATCACTCTCATCAATATTGCTATTTCGTAAATATCTTTTAACAACAACAAGCTGATTATTTATTTTCGCCTGAATAATCTTCTTAGATAACTTCACACAAAAATCTTTATCCTCAGACAAAAAAATCTGCTTCTTCAACCGCTTGATATTAACATGACCGGTCGAAAGCAGACAGCCAAAATAAGAACCATTCTTTGAAAAATAGCTGACTCTTATTCCTTTTTCAAGACAAAATTTTGTGCACTGTGTACTCATCTGAGAATTGCCAAAAATAGAAATTGCTTCAACAGTTTCCTTAGGCATCTTAGAAACCTCACCGCTTTTGTAAGTTATCTTTAAACATCCTCCATCAATGCTCATCTTAGAGCCATCTTCAACTACATAGACAAAACTCATAGACATCCTCCTTTTGTGCTTTGTTTTTTCATATCTCTTTATTTAACTTAATTGTTTAATAAATATTATTTTAAAATGTATAAGCATTTTATATAACAAAAATATTATGTCCCCATATGGGGATTCTTTTATTTAATAACTGAAGAAATACAGGTTAGTTGAGGGCATATCGTTCTCGTCCCCTCTCTGGAGATTTTTTTATTTAATAAATGCTCATTTTGCTATAATACCTACTGGCAATGTTCTCGTCCCCTCTCTGGGGATTCTTTTATTTAATGAATTACTTTCTGCTTTAGTTGTTACTATTTTTGTTCTCATCCCCTCCCTGGGGATTCTTTTATTTAATCAAGTTTGACACAAGTAATGTTACTGATATGAGGTTCTCGTCCCCTCCCTGGGGATTCTTTTATTTAATAGGTAAATATGTTCGTAAACCCATTTGTTTTAGGA
>ULZO01000963.1_pt1 | contig 11218 bp, 8 predicted proteins | sample 1963181 | NCBI WGS metagenome assembly ULZO01 (sample SAMEA4835891, study PRJEB28245) | human gut metagenome | biome: gut microbiome; material: fecal sample | place: Denmark | collected 2008 | reverse complement strand
GCATCGCGAAGCGTGTTGCTGTGAACGGAGTGAACCGTAACCATGTATAATATTTTACCGACTTTCAGGTGGATTTTACCTTGACATAAAATTGGATGGATAGTACAGTTTATGTAACTGAAGAGATACATATAAAATTTTAAATCTGTTTTTGGAGACATCAGTGGGAAAGAATATTCTCATGAATTATCCGGATTATAGTTGAATAGTGAAAGCGAGGAATGATAAATGGCAAATGACCATGTAGAACACATAAGAATTGTACAGGAAACAGTTGCTGGCAAGGAGATTACTTTTGCACATGTAATGGGAGGGCCGGCTCCGGTCATATACCAGAAGCTTGGACTGAATCCGCAGGTGGATTACCGTTCATCTGCAATCGGAATTATGAATATGACACCGCCTGAATCTGCAGTGATCGCATCTGATATTGCGGTAAAAAGCGGAAATGTTTATCTGGGATTTGCAGATCGATTTACAGGCACACTGATCATTACGGGAGAGATTTCCGATGTAATGTCAGCGATGACTGAGGTTGTGGATTATTTCAGAGACACTCTGGGTTATGTAGTCTGCAAGATTACCAAAAGATAGGAAGTGTTGGGATGGCAGGGATGACAACCAGAGAATTACTGGAAAAGCTTTATAACCAGGATTATGAGAAATTAAAGGGAAAAAAGCTGCGTATGACCAGGGTAAGGGTTCCGGGAAAGGAAGTGTGCCTGGCGCATGTGATCAATCCTTCACAGAGCTGTATTTATCAGAATCTTGGTCTGCATATTGGAGTCCATGAGGGAGAAGACCACACAGGAGAAGCAATCGGAATGATTCGTTTTACCCCATGGGAAGCAGTGGTTGTAGCTGCTGATATTGCAGTGAAAAGTGCAAATGTGGAGATTGGTTTCATGGATCGCTTCAGCGGATCATTGATCCTTACGGGAGGTCTGACGGAAGTTCAGACTGCAGTGGAAGAAGTGGTGAAATTTTTTAGAGAGGTGCTTGGCTTTAAGACTTGTGCAGTTCACAAAAGTTAAAACATACGAAAAGTCAGTTATTCTGTACCGATGGTGCTTATGTAACTGCCGGAATAGCTGAGAGAAGTGAAAGGGACAGACATTAAATATGAAGAAAATATTTCTGATGGGCAGAAGTGAAGCAGGTAAGACTTCATTAACGCAGGCATTAAAAGGCGAAAAACTTCATTATGTAAAAACGCAGTATACGAATACGGATGATGATACCATTGATTCTCCGGGAGAGTATGCAGAGTCCAAGCATTTCAGCGTAGGGCTGGCCTGTTTTTCTTTTGAAGCAGATGTGGTGGCAATGGTACAGTCAGCAGATGAACCTTTCAGTTTGTTTGGCTATGGCAGTAATGCATTTATTCTGAGACCACTGATAGGAATCATTACGAAAATAGATTCTCCTTATGCGAATGTTCCAATGGTGCGTCAGTGGATGCTGAATGCAGGATGTGAAAGAATTTTTCTGGTAAACAATGTGACCGGAGAGGGGATTGATGAGCTGAGAGCGTTTTTGAATGAGGATGTTCCAAAGCTGAGTCTGGAAGAAGCAAAATTCAGACAGAGTCTTGGTCTGAATGAATGGGATCCGCTGCCGGAAGGTGTGGAATATTGAAAAATATATTGATAAATAGTTGACAAGCTTGTTGCAGGGTGTTATTATAATGACAGTATAATTCCATACAGAACATATTAAGTGCTGATACTGTGAGAAAGAGCAGTACAGAAAGAGGGAATCAGGTGAGAAACCTGAGCGATCCGGTCACTGTAACAGAGGAGCAAATCTCAGAATGTCCATTGTGCCATAGCATGAGAAGGAGAGAGGAGCGATGAGCCTGGAGCCAGGAAACCTGCTTGGTATGGCGAGGTTAAACTTCCGTGTAAAGTGTAACAACCAACTCCGTTGAATCCGCAGCTTCGGAGTGTTGTCTGCTTTTATCTGAAGGCAGACATTTTTTATGGAATGCGCCTGTTCTTTATGAATTATACATGATTAAATGGCAGGCGATACTACTTCGGATTTATTCGTTCCCTCCGCGCACTCATGAACGGATTTTTTTCTACCCCGGGGTAGCATCGCTCCCTCTTATTAATTTTAAATGTATGATCTGTGAAAAATACTGTAATGAATTTTCAATGCTTTGTTATGTGAAGAGAAATTGATAATTTATTAGAGTATTTTTTTATTTCGTCCTCTGATGGGTGGGATTGATGGAGACTGAGAAAACGGAATTATTCTGGAAAGATAAAAACTTGCAACAGGAGAGGAGAGGTAGCAATGGAGAAACCTTATTGGGAAGGGAAAGAATATTCTTATTTCAGCCATAAGAAATGTGAATTTTTTCCGTGTCATAAGAATGCAGATCCGGATGATTTTAACTGTCTGTTCTGTTATTGCCCGCTATATGCCCTGGGTGAGAAATGCGGTGGGAATTTCCGGTATACGGAAAAGGGAATTAAAGACTGCACAAACTGTATGCTTCCGCATAAGCGAAAAAACTATGGATATGTCACAGGAAAATACCAGGAACTGGCTGATATGATGAAAAGAGCAAAGGAAAGTATCAGCAAATAAGAGGAGAATGCGTCGCTGCTTAGAACGGAGTGAACAGTAACAATGTGTCAGATTAGCACAAATAAGAAAGAACGATTTTCATTGTAATACAATGCTTGTTCTGCTAGAATAAGGATAGCAAAAGAGAAGAGTCTGTAAGATTTTCAAGTCTGTTCTGAGTTAGTATATAAAGCATTTCACACACATTTTCCACACTTTTCACATGCACAGAAGAAAATGCATCACAGGCATTTGACGTCTTTTCCTGGCGACATTTTCTTGTCGGCAGAGCTCTGCATTTCTACATAGAGCCGTCGGAAAACAGGGAAAATTTACTGTTTTCCGACGGTTTTTGTCATTGATCATGGTTGAAAAACAAAAAAGATACTGATATAATGATATTATATTTACGCAAGGGAGTTAACTACTACATGAAAAAAAGAAATACAGCGATACGCGCATTGTCAGTTTTTCTGGCTTATGCAATGGTTTGTACATCGGTACCCGCTGCGGGTCAGGAAATGTTTGGATCCGGAGTCGACAGGGAGACAGAAGAAAATACATCAGATCTGAAAGAATTTCAAAGTTCACAGGCAGATGAATTTGGAACAGATACGGGATCGGATGCAGAATTGTTCGGAAGCGATGATGCAAAACAGGAGTTTCAGGATGGAGAAAACTCAGAAGAGGGTACAGACGGAATCAGGTATATTAAGGGCCGTCCGTTGACAGAAGAGGAAAGAAAGGAAGAACTGGAACCCTTTAAAAATTTAAAACCTTTGGATCCGGGAATTGAAGTGGAGAGTGATCTGACATCAGTTTATGCTGCATATGGAAACAGGGAGGCTGCATTTCCATCTTCCTATGATGCCAGAAAGGAAGGATTAGTTACGCCCGTAAAGAATCAGAATCCATTTGGAACCTGCTGGGCTTTTGGTATGGCAGCAATCATGGAGACTTCGCTTCTGGCACAGAACAAAGGAACCTACGATCTGTCAGAAGAACATTTATCATATTTTTTCTCCAACAGACAGAATGATCCTCTTGGAAATACCCCTGATGATAAGAATTATGTACTGGGAAATTATCACGTGATAGGAGGTAATGATCACCTGGCGGCGATTTATCTCAGTACATGGTCGGGAATGACCACAGAGGCCGATGTACCATTTCCTACGGATTCTTTGCATCAGAATGATCTGACTGTACAGATTCCGGAAAGTAAGGCTTATAATTCTGCAGCATATCTGAAAAATGCATCTGTTTCCCAATACAGTGAGGAACGTATGAAAGAAATGCTGCTGAATGACCATGCAGTATCCATTATGCTTTATATGAAGGAAAGTTATGTAAATCCGGACACAGCTGCATATTGTTATCCTGTTGGAAAATCAAATTCGACTGTAATTAATCATATTGTGACAGTGGTCGGATGGGATGATACGTATTCAAAGGATAATTTCCTTCCTGTTTCCAATGTAACATCTGATGGTGCGTGGATCATCAAAAACAGTTGGGGGGAGAAGAAAGGAGACGGAGGATATTACTATCTTTCTTATCAGGATCCCAATATCAGTAAACTTGTAAGTGCAGAGGCAGTGGCTGCTTTGGATCAAAAGTACAGGAATAATTATTTTTATGATGGTTCTTCAGCACTTTCAGTGATTCCGATACAGGCGGGACAGTCAGTAGCAGCAGTTTATGAGACAACTGCAGGAAAGGGAAAAGCAGAAGTCCTGGGGGAGGTTAATCTTGTTACAAACAGTGACAATGCCTGTTACAAAATTCAGATATACACCGATCTGACAGATCCATATGACCCGGAAAGCGGGACCGCTGCATATGCTGCTCCATATGAGTTTGAACAGCCAATCGCAGGTGTACAGACTATCAGTGTACCAGAGGTGGTTTTGAAACAGGGAAGCAGATATTCTGTTGTGATCACAAACAGTGGGATTGACAAAATCAGCTTTGGAGTGGAAGCAAAGTCCAGTTATGGGAACTGGTTTACCTGTACGGCGGGGATAGAAACAGGGCAGACATTCTATAAGAGTGCATCGGAAACGGCCAGGTGGACAGATGGAAAGACGAAAAACTGGACGGCAAGGATCAAGGCACATACAAGGACCCTGAATCAGTCATGGGTGCCGGATACACCGGTATTTCAGGTGAAGGCATATAATTCCGGATATAACCTTATTTCATGGAAAAAAGTTTCCGGAGCTACAGGATATTATGTGTACAGAAAACCTGCAGCAGGTGGGAAGTGGTCCAAAATTGCAGATGTCGGGACATCGGAATTAAAATATAAAGATAGTAAGGTTACGGCTAATGCATCATACCGTTATACAGTAAAAGCATATTATGAAGCATCCGGAAAAAGATATTCAGGTAAATATAAAACCGGCGATGTGATTAAAGCAGCACCTGCAGTGCAGAAGGTTACTTCTGTGAAATCTGAGAAAAATGGAATCCGTATCCGGTGGAAGCCTCAGAAAAAATGTGACGGCTATTATATTTACAGAAAGAAAAAAGGTGGTTCCTATCAATTGATAAAGAAAATTTCCAATGGAAATAGTTCTTCTTATCTGGACAAAAAAGCACAAAAAGGTGTATCATACTATTATGCGGTAAAAGCATATGTTAAAGAGCCATATGGAAATACATACAGCAAATATAAAAGTTCATCTGCTGTAAAAAGAAAATAGGAAATGAAGGAAAGAGATTATGAAGAGAAGGTTTGGAACAGTAATAGCAATGGTACTGTGCTTTATTCTGACAGTGGTTTCTGTTTATGCGGATGACGGAAAGGGTCAGAATCCGGATTATGTAACAGATTATTATATGATCGTACAGAGTACACAGGGCGGGGTAGATATTTATGATGAAGCAGACACTCAGAGTGTTAAACTGAATGACAGCAAGATTCCAAATGGAACTGCCATTCACGTTCTGGGTGAGAAGAATGGAGCAGACAATAAAAAATGGGCATATACACAGTACCATGGAATGAACGGATATGTTCCTATGGATGATCTGGATCCGGCTTCCAGAGAAGAAGCTGCCAATGAGGAATATCGTACTTTCGGAGGCAAAGATGTGGATTTCGAAGTAAAGGTTCATGGAAACGATGGAAACGTATCGGTTTATAACGGACCTGGAGAGAAATTTGATCAGGTTTCAGGAACAGAGGGAATCGCAGATGGGACAACTGTACATATTTTTCAGTATGTTCAGGGAGAAGACGGAACAAACTGGGGGAAAACAGACACAGATGGTGTGACACAGGGATGGCTGAATCTTGATCGTGATACAGATTACGTAAATGAAAATGTATCCGCAGATGCACCGGAGGCTACAGGCACATCAGGAAATGTTCCGGTGGCTGCTGTTACACCAACACCGGAAGCAACTCCAACTCCGAAAGCCACATCAACACCAGAGGTAACACCTACAGAAAAAGTGACACCGACACCGGAGGCAACACCTACAGAAGAAGCAACGCCAACACCGGAAGAAACAGAGACGCCTGCTTCGACAGAAGACAAGGAATCCGATGATAAGCAGAGTCAGAAAACATCAGGAAAGAATGTAAAAGCAGATTCAGGAATGAAGAATCCTGTAATCTGGATTAGTGGTATCGGGATTATTGTTATCATAATTTTACTTATTTATTTCCTGAAGAAGAAAAAGTAAGAGTTAAAATCATTAAAGAATGCCGTCGACGGCAGAGAACAGTTACAAAATAAACAGTGGAACTAAAAGAGCAGCGCATCGGATGATGCAGCTGCTCTTTTTAGAAAATGTGTGTGTATAATTGAGACGTTATGAGGAAACCTCAAATCAGTCTTAATTAACAAAAACTATTAATGTGTGTGCATATATAGTCTACAATTTTTTTGCAATTTAATCAAGATGGAATTTTATAGAACGTGATATATTTGTTACTGTTCACACACCACTATCCCGCGAGGTGTTTTGGCATGAATATGCCAAAATCCCGAGACATACAAGCCAAAATTCCATTGCCGCAGGCAATCTGGAATGAATTTTGGCTATGTTACTGAGAACGGAGTGAACAGTAACATATATTTTTGAGGAAAGAGGCTATTCAGACTTTTTACTTGCGTAACTCTGGCGGGAAACGTATAATAGGAAAAAGCAATACTCGAGGGTGAGGAAAAGAGGATGAAGATAACAGAAGAACTGTTAAATGAGATGAAAATTAAGGATGAGAACTTTTCTGACGGTCTGATCAAGCCGGACGGCGATTACGTAAGAATACCCAGAGGACATCTTCATGGAATGATGGAATTGCTTCCATGGACAGAGAACGAAATCTGGAAAATGATCCCGGATGATGATTCTCCGCTGTTCTGGCTGATTGAGAAAACAGGATGCGTTCTTACGGATTATAATAATTCTATTGGCATGAAGATGACACCTGCTCAGCAGACTGTGTTTGATATGATGCGAAAACATGGGGTTCTTACAGATGATTATTACGATCTGACGAAACAGAGGGAGAAAGTAAGAGAAGCCAGAGAACAAAAAGAGAACAGGAAACAATAGTTAAGTGTATATGAATATATGGGAGTGCAGCGATGGAAAAGCATGCTCATTAAAGGCATCCGATGCAGAAAAAACAATATACGATATTAAAAAGCAGCATATCAGAGTTATGGATCATAACCTGATATGCTGCTTTTAACGTGTCTGAAGAAAAATGAAATGTCAATCATAAAAACAAAACAAAAACAACCAGAACAGAAGAAAAAACAAATAAAAAACAACATAAAAGTTCAGAATATACATGTTGATTTATGTTGACTTCGCGATAGCCATAAGGTATAATGAATCTATATGAAAACATGGAGGATATTGCTGTCAGAATGATACCGGAATGTATTGGGGTCTGGTATGGGTGCAGCTTTTATTCATGAGAAAGGAGTAACATGGAAAAATTTCAAACATCAGATATTCCCAAGTCTCCCAGAATTCAGAAACTGGTAGATGCATTGTATGAACATATGCCGGTGATCGAATCAGCCAGAGCAAAGCTGATCACAGAATCTTATAAGGAAACAGAAGGAGAACCGATCATCACACGCAGAGCAAAGGCTTTTGCGCATATTCTTCATAACATTCCGATCATTATCCGTGACAATGAACTGATTGTCGGAAGCAGTACGATTGCGCCGAGGGGATGTCAGACATTTCCGGAGTTCTCTTATGAGTGGCTGGAAGCTGAACTGGATACAGTTGCGACCAGAACTGCGGATCCTTTTGAGATTGCTGAGGAGACCAAAGCCGAACTTAAGGAGGCAGATAAGTACTGGAAAGGGAAAACAACCAGTGAACTTGCAACTTCCTATATGGCACCGGAAGCAATCAAGGCAATTGAACACAATATTTTTACACCTGGAAATTATTTTTACAATGGTGTAGGACATGTAACAGTTAAATACTGGGAAGTACTGGAAACCGGTTTTGAGGGAATCATGGAGAAGGCTCAGAAAGAGCTGGATGGATGCAGTGTCGGTGACGGTAATTATGCAAGAAAGTCTCACTTCCTTGAGGCAGTGATTTTAAGCTGTAAGGCGGTGATCGATTATGCAGGCAGATATGCAAAACTTGCGCAGGAAATGGCGGCACAGACAAGTGATCCGGTAAGAAAACAGGAACTTTTTGTTATCGCAGAGAACTGCAGCAGGGTACCGGCAAAGGGTGCACAGAATTTCTATGAGGCATGTCAGTCATTCTGGTTTGTACAGCAGCTTCTTCAGATGGAATCCAGTGGACATTCTATTTCACCGGGGCGCTTTGATCAGTATATGTATCCATATTATAAGAAGGATATGGAAGCAGGAACTATTACCCGAGAGTTCGCACAGGAATTGATGGATTGCATCTGGGTTAAATTAAATGACCTGAATAAATGTCGTGATGCGGCTTCAGCGGAAGGATTTGCAGGATATAGCCTTTTCCAGAATCTGATCGCAGGTGGTCAGAATAAAGAGGGAGAGGATGTAACTAACGATCTTTCTGTTATGTGTATTCAGGCATCCATGCATGTGCATCTTCCGGCTCCATCACTTTCTGTGAGAGTATGGAATGGTTCTCCGCATGAATTCCTGATAAAGGCAGCCGAGCTTACGAGAACAGGAATCGGACTTCCTGCATATTACAATGATGAGGTGATTATTCCGGCACTGCAGAACAGAGGCTTATCTCTGGAGGATGCCAGAGAGTACAATATCATCGGATGTGTGGAACCGCAGAAAGCCGGTAAGACAGAAGGGTGGCATGATGCCGCATTCTTTAATATGTGCAGACCTCTGGAACTTGTTTTTTCGAATGGTATGGATAAAGGTGAGATGGTGGGAATCCCTACCGGCGATGTCACTCAGATGAAGACCTTTGATGAATTCTTTGACGCATATAAGAAACAGATGGAATACTGCATTTCCCTGCTGGTGAATGCAGATAATGCTATTGATGTAGCTCATGCGGAACGCTGTCCGTTACCATTCCTTTCCTGTATGATAGATGACTGTCTGAAAGAAGGCAAGTCTGTCCAGGAAGGTGGAGCTGTTTACAACTTTACAGGTCCTCAGGGATTTGGAATCGCCAATATGGCAGATGGACTTTTTGCAATCCGCAAACTGGTCTATGAGGATAAGAAAGTATCTATGAAAGAACTTAAGGAAGCTCTTGCATGGAACTATGATAAAGGACTGGATGCGCAGTCCGCCGGTGATATGACAGAGATGATCATGAAGGCAATGCAGAAAGCAGGCAGAAATGTGGATGCTTCCACTGCAGAAGGACTTCTGAAAACTTTCATGGGAATGAAACCGGGTGAACAGAAGACACAGAGATTCAAAGAAATCCACGATATGATCGATGAAGTTCCGAAATTTGGAAATGATATTCCGGAAGTTGATTATTTTGCAAGAGAAGTTGCCTATACATATTCCAAACCGCTTCAGAAGTATAACAATCCAAGAGGCGGAAAGTTCCAGGCAGGTCTGTATCCTGTATCTGCAAATGTACCGCTGGGCGGACAGACAGGAGCGACGCCGGATGGAAGATATGCACACACACCTGTTGCAGACGGCGTTTCGCCATCTGCGGGCAAGGATGTAAAGGGACCTACGGCAGCGGCAACTTCCGTATCCAGACTGGATCATTTTATTGTATCCAACGGAACACTCTTTAATCAGAAATTTCACCCATCCGCACTTTCAGGAAGAGAGGGACTGGAGAAATTCGTTGCACTGATCCGCGGATACTTTGACCAGAAGGGAATGCACATGCAGTTTAATGTAGTTGACAGGCAGACACTGCTGGATGCACAGGAACATCCTGAGAAATATAAACATCTGGTAGTACGCGTGGCAGGCTACAGTGCACTGTTTACGACACTTTCCCGTTCCCTTCAGGATGACATCATCCGTCGTACAGAACAGGGCTTCTGATTCAGACGTTTTTTGCAGGAAGTAAAAGTGACAGGCAGAGGATGTATGGATAACAGAATAAGAAAGGAAAAGCATGGACTATTTGGATACAAAGGGCAGAGTGTTTGATGTCCAGAAATATTCTATTCATGATGGACCGGGTATAAGGACGATCGTATTTCTGAAAGGTTGTGTCCTGCGGTGCAAATGGTGCTGCAATCCGGAATCTCAGGAATATAAGATCCAGACAATGAAAGTGCAGGGAGAAGACAAGGTCATCGGACGTGATGTGACAGTCAGGGAGATGATTGAAGAAGTTGAGAAAGACAGGGTATACTATTACCGCTCGGGCGGAGGTATGACTCTTTCCGGCGGAGAATGTCTCTGTCAGCCGGAATTTGCAGGAGCACTTCTGAGAGCTGCCAAAGAGAGAGGGATTTCTACTGCGATCGAGAGTATGGCATGTGCAAAATGGGAGACGATTGAGACAATCTTACCGTATCTGGATACTTATTTAATGGATATTAAACATACAAATCCTGCGAAACATAAAGAATTTACAGGACGTTCTAATGAACTGATGATGGAAAATGCCAGAAAAGTGGCGCTTTCCGGTAAAACCAGGCTGGTAATCCGTGTACCGGTGATACCCACATTTAATGATACAGTGGAGGAAATCCAGGGGATTGCAAGGTTTGCAGACACACTTCCCGGAGTGGACAAGATTCATCTTCTTCCGTATCACAGACTTGGACAGGATAAATATGAGGGACTTGGCAGACCATATCTGATGGGAAATGTGGAACCACCGTCCAAAGAACATATGGAAACATTAAAAAAGGCAGTACATGCGGTCTGCGGTCTGGACTGTCAGATCGGTGGATGAGGTATTTTTTGCATCTGATACGATTATTGGAATAAAAAAAAGAAAAAACAAACAAAAACAACACAATAAAACCCGTAAAAACAACATAAAACAACGGAAATGTATTGACTTTTTATGACCGATAGTGTAAAATCACAGGTAGAAACGTCAAAAACTATATCAATGCCTTAAGGAGGAAAATGAGCATGGTAAACGAATATGAAATCAAAAAACAGATCTGCGACATCGGAAGAAGAATCTACAGCCGCAACATGGTAGCTGCAAACGATGGTAACATCTCTGTAAAACTGAACGA
>ULZO01024366.1_pt1 | contig 11438 bp, 9 predicted proteins | sample 1963181 | NCBI WGS metagenome assembly ULZO01 (sample SAMEA4835891, study PRJEB28245) | human gut metagenome | biome: gut microbiome; material: fecal sample | place: Denmark | collected 2008 | reverse complement strand
CCGCTTCCACGATGCCAGCCGCCTGGGACGTGCTTCCACTCGCATCAGCAGTCGAAAAATCCTTCGTATCCCTACCGTTTGGAAGATCATTGATAAACATGGAAATATCTACGTTTTTGATAAATCTTCCATCCTCAGAGCGGAGCTTTTGTGCCGTTTCATCTGCGATCACATACTCCCTGCCATCTCCGGCAATATGATTGTATACGCCTAATTCCAACGCATTTAAAAGCGTAGATTTTCCATGATAACCGCCGCCTACGATCAGGGTGATTCCTTTGGGAACTCCCATTCCTGTAATCTTACCCCGGTGCGGCAGTTCTAACGTCACACGCATTGTTTCTGGAGAAACAAATTTTACAGACTGCTTCATTGGCTTGGAAGAGATACCGCTCTCCCTTGGCAGCACAGAGTCATCCGCCACAAAAGCAGCCAGTCCAAGTTCTGGCAGCTTCTCACGGATTGCCTGCTGATCTTCTGCCAGTTCCACAGCCTCTTTTACTTTTTGCGCATTCAGATTTTTATAATAAAAAGACTGCTCCACGCACTGTGGCAGATATTCAAATAAGATTTTTTCGAGTTCTTTTGCATTGATTGTTCTTCCATTTGCAGGAAACCCGACTGCAAATCTGGCGGTAATCTCTTTTTCACTGATTTCACATGCTGTCCTCTGCAGCACTTCCTGTCCACAGTGTGTCACTGAGATCAGCCCGCTTTTCCCGGAACCCTTCGCTTTAAAGTTAAACTGATTCACTTTTGCCGCAAAATTGCGAAGCAGTTCATCCGCCAATGCGGTTCTTGTCAGCTTATCTTTCATTGCAAATGCCGGAAATCCGGCTGCCTTCGTATCTACTGTCACCCTCACATCCGATGGTGCCGCAAACGGATCGCCCTGCACATGGTCAATTGACAATATGTATTTGGGGAACTGGTAACTTCCACGCAGGGATTTGTATAATGGGTAACTTTTATGGTCTATTGTTTTTAATTGTGATTGTAGGTCGTTGTATGATTGCATGGGGACTCCTTTTTGTATTGTGTTTTTATGAAATTTTATTGATAACTTCTATTTTTGAAGTAAGCTTTTATCCATTGTCCTGCTTCACTTAAATCTTCTTCTGTCCAATCAGAAATTTTTGTGCTATTTGCTCTAAACACACTGCTGCTCTCATCTTTATTTGCCAAATTCCAACACATAAAGCTTATCTGATACTTGTTTAATAAATCCAACCATTTCGTAGTAGATTCAAAGTCATTCGCACCATTTCCTGAAGCATCACACATTCCAAACTCACTCACAAAAATTGGCAGACCATTTTGTGCATAGCTTTCCAGCCGATTGCGCAAATCATCCTTATGTGTTCCTGCATAAAAATGTAAAGTATACATAACATTTTTATCTTCTAATGGCGACTCTGCCGCTTTATCAATCTCCTGACTCCATGTCGGAGTTCCTACCAGAATTACCGCATCCGGTCTTTTTTCTCTAATGACTGGCATTACTTCCTCTGCATACGCTTTGATACTTTCCCATGAAGTACCACCATTTGGCTCATTACAAATCTCATAAAGCACATTGTCATTATTAGTAAAAGTCTCTGCCATCTCTTTAAAGAAAGCGATTGCCTCATCTTTATTCTGATTTGGATCACCATCACTTAAAATGTGCCAGTCCACAATCACATACATTCCTAAATCTGTTGCATAGGAAACTCCATCCTTAACAAGCTGTTTTAATTGCTCTTTATCTCCGCCAGAACAATATCCTCCATTTTCCGCCGTATACATTGCCAAACGTATGCAATTTGTATTCCAATCATCCCGAAGTGTACGAAAAGCATCCGAATTCACATATTGCGGAAACCATGCAATTCCATGCGTAGACATTCCATAAAGCTGCACTACATCGCCATGCTGATCGGTCAACTTTCCATTTTCTACATGCAATGCGCCATGCATTTCAAAAGGAGATAACTTCTCTGTGTTTTCATTTTTTTCTGTATCCTGGATTTTCTCTGTATTCTGGATCTTTTCTGTATCCTGCATTTTTTCTGTTTCTATATTTTCGCTATTCTCCTGCATTTGTGCTTCTGATACCTCACTTTCAGTTTGATTCGCTGTATTTTGTTGGCTGCATCCTGATAGCATACTGATTAGCAATAATGCCAGCAATGCATAACTTCCCACTTTTTTCATATATGGCATTCTCCTATAAACAATGATAATTATTATCTTTTCGCCAAGCTACTGCCCTATTATTCTCAACTATCGAATAATACTTACTCATCCTTCCAAATTGTAAATGTGTACCGTCTCTGACAAATTACGTCATTTGATTGAAAACTATGTAAAAGCATCAAATAAGATTTCTTTATAATATCTATGATATCATATAAATAGCTTTATTTGACAGATATTTTTTAACGTCAAAGTATGTTAATTAACAACATAAGAAAAAGTCCTACCTGCCCTATTAGAAATACAATCCACGCTCCTACAAGAGGAGCGACTTCCGCAGTGGCTTGGAAGTGGAAATTACACATTATTTCAATCCACGCTCCTACAAGAGGAGCGACGATGATCATCTGGATCAAGTCCGCAGCTCTTCATATTTCAATCCACGCTCCTACAAGAGGAGCGACGGGACTTAAGATCCCGGCAAGCCATGTTTATAAATTTCAATCCACGCTCCTACAAGAGGAGCGACGCGGTCGGAGTTGCAAAGCTGTTAAAGGCAGCCATATTTCAATCCACGCTCCTACAAGAGGAGCGACAGCAAAAATGCACAATATTCCTTATGCATCTCTGCAATAATTATTGCATAGTGTCTATATAATTCCATCAAAACCGCAATAATTATTTTATGCAACACAAAAAATATTGCATTTTTCCGGTGCGAATCATCCGCTTTTTCATGTTCGCTTATGATCCGCACCGCTTTAAAATATCAGCGTATTTTCTACTGATATTCCTTTTTTTACACCCAGACATTCTATTTTCTGTTTTTGTTTATCGTTTAAATAATAAATACGAATGCTGTCTTTTTCTTCGTCTATAATTTCCTGTAGTTTTCCTTTCAGCATGCGACACTGGGCACCATCTACAATACATTCAAAAACAGAATTTTGTACTCGTACTCCATAGTTTACACATTGTTTTGCTACTTTACGAAGTCTGCTCTTTCCTGCTTCATTTTCTGTATTAACATCATATGTAATCAATACAAGCAAAATATCACCTCTATTTCCACAAAAATGGCGGATATGCATCAATGTCTCCACGTAAATATCTTGCCAAAAACATTGCCTGCATATAAGGAACCATTCCCCACTGAATCTTTTCTTTTAAATATGGATGTATTATCTGTTCCTGTTTTCGCTTCTGCCATTCGTCAAGCACTCTCTTTCTGGCATCATCTGTCAATAAGATTGCTCCATCTTCTTTTTCTATAAAATCTGTTTTGCCCACCATCCTTTTATTAATAAGACGCAAAACAAAACGATCAGCCAGCGCAGGACGAAGTTCTTCCATCATATCCAATGCCAGTGAATATCTTCCAGGTCTATCTCCATGTAAAAATCCGACACATGGATCCAGTCCAACTGTTTCTAACGATGCTGCCATCATGCTTGTTAATAGTGTATATACAAATGATAATAATGCATTTACCCTGTCCAGAGGTGGTCTTCTGTTTCTCTCATGAAAATAGAAATCTTCTTTTTGTTGTAAAATCAATTCATCAAAAACAGAAAAATACTGTGACGCAAGTTCACCCTCTATTCCCCTGAGTTGATCTTTGTTGTTACTGATTCTGATATCAGGTATTTTATCCCGAAGCCTCTCTGAAACAATTTTTAATTTATCTGCATCTGTCTGTAGTGAATGGTCTCTTATGGTACGTTCAATTACCCATCGTCCATTATAAACTTTTCCGACAATCGTATTGCGTGCAATCTTTAGGCTTTCCTGCTCGTCTGCTGCAACTTCATACTGTTTCTTCCTCAGAAGCACATTTCCTTTTGTCTTTCCTTCTACCCTTGCCAGGAATGAGCCGGACGGCGTCAAAAATACAATTGAAATATTATTATCTGCACATTTTCCCATCAACGCCGGACTGGCTCCTGCTCTGCTAAACGTTACAATCATTTCAAGATTATGAAGTGGCATTCTTCCAAGCTCTGCACCTTCCTCTTTAATCACCACATTTTCTCCATCCAGAGATAAATATTTATTCTCGGATGTGATATAGAGAGTATTCAACAATTTTTTCATGTGTTATCCTCCAATTCTTCTGCCAATATATTATTCATGTATGTTTCAACATTTCCCGTTTTTTCCAGTTCCGGCAGACACAAATCTTTTAAAGAACACACATAACATGCTTTCTTCTTTTTTGCTTTTGGTGTATAACCTTTTTCATAATATTGATGCATTTCATCAAACATATCTTTTACGTTCTGCTTGATACCCTCTGTAATCTGAATATTAACACGATGCTTTATCTCTCCATAATACAATGCGCCCTGTGTAATTGTACAATCCAACATTTCTTCCAGACACATGGCCTGTGCAGCTACCTGCAGGATATCCGCATCATGATCTTTTGGTTTTCCTCTTTTATATTCTATCGGTAATGGCGTATATTTCCCACCAAATGTACGTATCAAAGTACCAGACTCATCTGCATGAAATTCCACAATATCACAAATCCCACCCACACCCATTATTCGTGAGAAAACCGGCATTCCACGAGAAATGATGATATCTTTTCTTTTCTCGTGGAATGCCCCATTATGCGCCTGTCTGTGCATAAAGTTTCCATCCATTGTCTTGTAGTTTTCAGTCCATTGCTGTTCCAAATGAATCAATGCCCATTGTCTTCTACAAAACGCAAAATGCTGTATCCCGGAGATCATCAGATAATCGTCTTCTTTATATTCCTTCAATTATTTCCACTTCCAATCCTGGTAAAGAATTTAATGTAAATTCGTAATCATCAATACTTTTTGGAAATTCTGTCTTCTTCTCAATTTTCAGTAAGCGATGAACTTTTGCAGAAGAATATTGTCCCATCGGGCAATTATGTTTCCACCAGTAAACCCTTACCACTTCCATGCTTCCGTCCGGTCTTGCAGATGATGCATCATTTTCAAAAAGCGTCCTGAGCGCTTCTTTTATCTTTTCCGCATCTTCATCTGAAAATCCTGTCTTTTCTGCAAGCTGATGATTAATACTTCCCTTCACGGTATACATGGCAAAATTAACACGATGCTTCATTCCCATCGTATCTGCCCCTCTTTTATCGCTTGTTTCTGAATTTACACTTTTCGTGATCTGTATGCTTTCAATATCAATAGGATCTACGCTGAATGCTGACTGAATTGTTACAGGTCCTCTCACTCCAACTGATACGGAATTTCCTTTGAAAGCAAATACCTGTCCAAATGCTCTCACATCAATCCACGTCTTACATGCAGCTTTTGCATATGCCTCATTATCCTTTGCTTTCAATGCTTTCTGCATCTCATCATTTGTCTTTGTCCTGTCTGCAAGACTCTTGCATCCATCATCACAGCGTTCTTCGCTTTGTACAAAAATTTTCTCTCCCATATCCTGCAGACGATTTCTGATTTTTCTTTTCAGACATACATCCGAAATCTCTCCGAATCCGTCAAAATCTTCTCTTGGACGATTTCCATTCAATGGATCCCCATTCGGATTTCCATGATTTACCATAATCACCACTTCAAAATCAATTTTGTTTGTAAATGCTCCCATTACTCTTCTCCTCCTTCATTCGACTTTTCGCCTTTTGATTTCATTAATTTTTCTCTTTCCTCGTAATAACCAAGTAAATATCTTTCATTCAAAGGATTGTTGTTGAATCCATCTGTTTCCCGAAGAACATTTATGATCTGCATTATTTCGTTTTCTATTTTCGCTCTTGCACCCGGATTTAACCGTTTCAGATATGCTCTCACTATATGACTATAGAGTCTTTCATAAGTGATTGCCGGACGTCTGGTATACACATTCCACATTTTCTTTGCATTGGTAAGTCTGTCATCTGTTTTACTTTCCTGTAAATATAGTGCTCTCTCCTCGACTTTTTCAAGGATAGCAAGTAATTGTCCAAACAGATAGCTTCTGTCTTTCTCTAGCTCCATACTATTCACCTTCCCATCAAATTCATTATATTTTATCATTGCACAAGCCACCGGCGCCACACAGTTCTGCCACACAAAAGAGCTGTATGCCTGTGGATTTGAAGCCCTGTTTACAGCAGCTTTCACAATATCGGCCGGTATTTTCGGGCTTAATCCGATAATACACGGTAAAATTCTTCGGATTGTAGTTTTTTTCAGTTTATCACTACATGCCAGATATCCTTTTTCCTGTTCTGTTCCATACGCAGCAAGTGCTATCTCATTTGGTGATGGCGCTGTGTTATTTATGAACACCCATTTTTTTGTTTCATGTAATTTTATCCATCGTGGCCAGGTACAATTCTGATGCCAGTGAAGAACTCTGTCTATAAATTCATTTCCCGGAACTTCCTGATAGTAAGTAACAGCTAACCTTCCTGTTGTTGCTGCATCAACCGACAAAATGATTACTTCATCATCCGGTTGGAGTTTTGCCCGGTATCCAGCCATCGCCTGATTCAATTTCTCTGCAAATTTTCTGTCGAGTTCTATGTCATCCTCGTCCCTGCATTCTGCTGCCCAATCAAAATCTGCCAAAAATGTTTCCTGTGTATCTCCAAATAAATCAACTACATCCAAAGCCAGATTAGAATCTTTTTCTTTTAGATTTTGTGGAAGCTTCCACACCACAGTCATCTCACCGTCTATATATTTTCCCTGCCTTGCTAACAACCAGCGCAAAGCATTATGTGCTTTCTGCGAAGTTTCATATCCAATACTGGCAGCCTGCTCACGATTCGCGAACCTTCCCCGGTAAGTAAAACCAGAGGTATCATTTGCTGAAAGAAGTTTTGCCTGATCCCCTGAATTTCTAATTTTCCAAGGATGTTTTTCAGAACACGACATTCTTTCACCTGTCACATAATCTATATTATAATTACACAGGTTTGTTTTATAATACTCTATAAAAGATTGATACATTTCTGGTTCTTTCCACAGTTCATGTTTTTCTCCACTATCCCATACTGCAAATCTTACCATCGCTTCTTTTTGCGCAATTGACTGAATTTTATTTTCACACTCGGATAGTAAACCGCCTTCGCTCAATACCAATACTTTCGCTTTGATTAAATCCTGAATCAGTGTAGCCTTTTTCAAATAAATGTATACGCATTGCAGCCACTTATTGGAGAATTCAGACATTGTCCATTTTCTTAAATTGTTAAGATAATCATTATAGTATTCTGTCTTGTCCTCATTTGTGTATAATGAATAATCTCCTGCAACATAACAAAGTTTATCACCTAGTGCATGTGGCGAACTTTGCTTGCCACTTCTGGAAGAAGCCATCACAGGAATAATCGTAATTTTATCTTCCCCATCCTTTGGAATGATTCCAGACAAAGCCGGCATAAAATTTCCATCCATGTCAATCGTCACTTCCAACTGCGCATTTGCCGTAGAATGTGAGATTGGGAGCAGGATTGGATCTTCATTCACCTTTTTTCCAACAATTGATTCACATGCATCATATGTTTTTTCAAGCATTTGTATCCAGCCCAAAAAGATTCCCCCTTTCAAATTCCTTTACTCCACAGAAATTCGTTTCGTCAAATGTTTTCATTTCCATTTCCGCAACTGCTTTTCTGATCTGACATTCTTCCGGTTCCGGAAATCTAATCACTCCGTCTTTCATGTATGCATTCCATAACCGGATCGTCATATGCTTTTTCTCATTCTCCCTGACTGCTTCATCCGAATATGTAATTCCATGTACCATGATTCCAAAAGAAATATTTCCATCATTGTCATAGAATCCTTCTCCTTCCATCACTGTACAGGGTTCTACATATCCCTGACATTCTCTTGTTCCAAGAAAAATATCTCTCCTGCCTCCTCTTTCTAACATTCTTTTTGCAATTTGATAATGCTTATTCTCATTCCGGTCATTTACAAGATCCGGTCTGTTTTCATTCCATACAAAATGTGCTTTCACCCGGTATTCTACATCTTTTAAATATGTGTAAGATGCCAGATCGTTTCCTCCCTGATATTTTATCGGGCGCATTCCCTTTGACTCTGTCCGTATTGGATGCATCACTCTGCACTCATCAATCACCCACGTAAACGTAGGTTTCCAGTAAATACTTTCTGTGATTCCTTTCAATGCTTGATACGTTGGCACCTGATATGACAGTTTTTCGCCTCCTGTTTTCGTTAATGGATCGGTGAAAAGTGCATATTTCCCATAGACTTTATATTCTATTGCATTTTCTCTTTCCATTCTTCTTTCCCCCTTTTTCAATAATATTGTAATACAAGTTCATTGAGCAGTCCTTTTTCCATATCATAATTTTTAGCTACATATACGTCTGGTAAAAACCTGCTTTCTTCTATCACTCCATTTTGTAAGCATTCTTTTAATTTATTTTCATAAACAGACACCGTATAACGCTGTATCTTTCTTAATAATCTTTTTTTATCAGACATATTCTGCGCTGTTTCCAGTTTTTCAAGGATATCCATTCCCTCTTTATATGGAACTATCACTGTTTTTCCCTCTTCCTGAATCGGTCTGTAGTTTTCTCCTGCTGTTTCAAATGCCTGTCTGATGAAATGTTTCCGTTCTCCCGGAAATCCACTGCTCAATAATTTATATATTGTTTCGCCTTTTCCTATATCATAATCCATTTTATTGCTGACTTCCTTATAATAAATTTCATAATACCAATCCATCCACTCTGGGAAAATAATACTCTCCGTACTATTGGACTGATTATATTTTTCACAGACTTCTTCCGTTTTCTTCTGAGCTGTTCGAATCACCTCAAATTCATCCCCAACTAATTGAATTACAGTAACCCTCCCCTGCTCCATTTCCCCGTTTCGGTTGCAACGACCTGCCGCCTGTGCGATATTGTCCAATCCTGCAAGTGAACGATAGACATGATTGACTGACAGATCCACTCCCGCTTCTATCAGATTTGTACTTATAATCAAAACTTTTTCTGTACTATTTTTCAGATAATTTTTTATGCTTTCCAATTGATCACTCCGATGTTCCGGACATAAGTTTGTTGTCAGATAAAAAATCTTCACATCTTTCAATTCTGCTTTTATATAATCAAAAAATGCTCCAACTGTCTCTTTCTTATTCAAAATTAAAAGTATTGTCCGTTCCTTTTGGAAATCATTGAATATCTTCTCTCCCAGTGATTCAAATGTGTCTGGCTTATTTATTTCAAAAGAGATGTTTGTACGCTGAAAACGCTGAAAAATATCACACACTCCTGTGACCATATCCTTAGGCGCTGTATATAAAATCTTTCTTTTTATATTGCCAGATGCCAATTGCGGTTGGGTGGCTGTACACAAAATAATAGTCGCATGACATACATAACATAGAAAATTCATCATAAGATTAAATGTGTGTATTGTCTGCACCGGCAGTGCCTGTGCTTCATCTACGATAATCACAGAATTTTTCAATTGATGAAAACGGCGGATGCTTTTATTTTTCTGTGAAAACAACGTATACAAAAATTGAATCATAGTTGTACAGATAATCGGTTCCTTCCATGCAGTATCTATCTGCTTCTCCTGTTCATCAGAATTGCTGACATTTGAGTGATGTTCCATCACCCATTCTTCGTTTCCGACTGCTTTTTTTATCACTTCAGTGCTCTGTTCTGTGATGGATATATAAGGACTTATGTAAAAAATGTGAGAAACTTCCGATGTTTTTCTCTTTGCTGCCACTTTCAGTGCATATCCCAAAGATGCTAACGTCTTTCCCGCACCTGTCGGAAGTGATAACCGATATATTCCATATGATGTCTCTGAGAAATTCATACATTCTTCTCTAATCTTTTTTCGCAGTTCGAAGATTTGTTTTTGTTTCTCTGTTCTGAGATTCTCCTGTGCTTCTTTTTCCAGCTTATCCATATATTGCTGATAATTTTTCAAAGCCTTCTGATATACGTTTGCAGTTTCCATATTATCATCAAGCATACTGTCACCCATTGCTCTTGCTGTATCTGTCCAGTCTGAGTCTATTTGTAAAGACAAAAGCAATCGTTCCATACAGCTCATATAAAAAAATCTCTCTGTGCCTTCTGTCTGTCCATTCTGACAGATTTGTTTTAATGGTTTCAAAAAAGCGGTTATGAATTCACCATATGCCTTTCTCATCTGACTGCATAACATATCTTTTGTAAAATGCATTTCTTCAAACCACAGTCTTGCAATTTCATCCAGTTTTTCTTTTTCAACCACATTCAATCTGACTTCAAACTTGTCTTCGCCATCTTCATCTATGCAGTCATAAATTCCATGATGTGCCGTAATCGTATATGAAATAAGCTCTATCAAAAGCCTCATATCTTGAACTGAATGATAGGGACTGTTCTTAAATTCCTGCATTAATAATTCAGCTCCTGCAGAGCTATGATTTACTGCTCCCCTTTTGGGTAGATCATCTTCTTGCTTGATATATGCCTGAAATTCAGTACTAAACTTTCCTGCATCATGCAATTGCAGACAAAGTGTAGCTAATGTTCCTATTCCTATCTTTTCTCCTTCACTCTGTGCATACTGTCCCGCTTCCAGTAAATGTACTGTTAATTCCTGCTTTTTTTCATTTTCCTTGTGTGCCAGATACATTTTTCTTTCCTCCTATCTTCATATTATTCTTTCATACCCTGTTTGTCAATATATTATCCATATTATAGAATAATATTTTTACCAATTGACATTCATACGTTATTATTTATAATAAAGATTGTCGTATTTTACTACGCGGATTGAAAATATAATATGGAGAATATTGTTCTCCTTCAGCAGGGTTTTCCCTGCTGATTTTTCATTACTGAAGATATAGCACTTTAACTGTCCAATAATTTGTACATTTTAATTTAAATCAACAAAAAATTGCTATTTAAATATTTAAACCACAGAAGTTAGAACTATGGTTACACATCGAAAATATTCAATAATGAATTGCTTAGAACATTTCCGCTATTAAAAACGAGTATCAAAATAAGGCCTTTTAATAGGTAGCATAGATATAAAGCGAAAAGCCGTATGCCCGAGTAAGGCAAGTACGGCTTTGTTTAGGGATATAGTGGAAAATGCTTTTCATATTTCTTGATTTTTTCTTAAAATGTGTTTTTTCCGTCTACTATAATCATTTTTTATTTGTTTTTTGAAAGTTAAAACCCTGCATAATCATTTGGATTATGCAGGGTTTTCCGTTCCCTATTATAACATACCAAGTAATAACCGGGAACTACA
>ULZO01011419.1_pt1 | contig 11452 bp, 8 predicted proteins | sample 1963181 | NCBI WGS metagenome assembly ULZO01 (sample SAMEA4835891, study PRJEB28245) | human gut metagenome | biome: gut microbiome; material: fecal sample | place: Denmark | collected 2008 | reverse complement strand
TGCGGCACTGGCAGGCGTTGTTATTTTGCTTCTCGTGTTCTGCCTTCCCATGGTGTTTGCATGGGGCAGCAGTGAGAACTCACAGGCTTTGTTCCGGGGCGCTTTTGCGGCAGCAGTACTGGTACCGATCGTGGCTTATGTTTTCTGGATGGCGTACCGGATCTGGGGACCTGAGAAACCAAAGGAGGATGAAAACCGTATGATCGAGAATGTTATTTTTGATGTGGGAAATGTGTTGATGGGATATGACTGGGAAGAGTATCTGAAGAGCTACAATTTTCCGGAAGAAAAATATGAAAAAATTGCGGATGCAACATTTCGAAACCCAATCTGGGAAGAACAGGACAGAGCACTCCACGAGGAGTCCTGGTATGTAGATAAATTTGTAGAAAGTGCACCGGAATATGAGAAGGATATCCGTGAAGTGGTACAACGGGATCCGGAATGCATGCATCTTTATGACTATGCGGAAACCTGGGTGAAATATCTCAAAAACCAGGGATATCATCTCTATGTTCTTTCTAATTACGGAACTTATATGCTGGAGAGAACCAAAAAAGATATGCCGTTCCTGAAATATATGGACGGAGTGGTATTTTCCTGCGACGTACAGCAGATCAAGCCGGAAGTGGATATTTATGAGACACTTCTGAAACGCTATGATCTGAAACCGGAGAAGTCGGTATTTATGGACGACCGGGCCATCAACTGTGAAGGGGCTAGAAAAGCAGGGATCCGTACCATTCAGTTCGAAAACCTGAAACAGGCGGCAAAAGAGCTTGAGGAACTTGGTGTGAAGTAATTTGTGATGATGCAGTATGAGTTGCTGTAAAAAGAGAAACGCAGAGAACCTGCACCATCGCGAAGCCCTCTGCGTCTAAAGGGGAGGATATGATAAGTATCTCCCGGAACGGAATCGGTTATACAGATAATATATAAAATTCTCCGTTTTTTTATGACAGCAGGATATTGCTTATCATGAAAAATTTATCCTGAAATTTTTTATTGCGGAACTTCTCTTTAACGAAAGGCAGATACATTTATCTGCCCGGATGGAGGTTCCGTATTTTTGACTACATTATTACGTTATTCTTTGTTCTTCTTCCGGTATTCACCGGGAGTCATTCCATAAGTTTTCTTAAAAGTACGCATAAAATGTTCCGGACTTTCGTAACCTACAAGTTCGCAGATGGCATGATTGCTGAGAGAAGTTTCCCTGAGGGCACGGCATGCCTGGTTCAACTTGATATCCCGGATGATCTGTAAGAATGTCCGGCCGGTACTTTCTTTGATCAGGGTGCTGAAATGGGAAGAACTGTAGCCAAAATGTTCTGCAGCTTCGCTTAAGGAAACACTCTGATAGTGACGGTTCAGATAGCCCAGGATTTCTGTTACGGAATTTCCGGTGCTGTCCTTTGTGAGGATGGATTCGATATCATTTTCGTGATAACGAAGCAGCATGGCCCAGAACATGATCAGCATGGAATTGAGGAAGGTGTAGCTGTATTTTGCGTGCCCCAGATATTCGATATAGAGATTTTCCAGCATGTCATGGATCTGTGGATCATTTCCGCTGTGAAAGATCAGATAATTTCCTTCGGTCTTGCGGTACAGCACATGGGCAAAAAACTGCGCCAGGGCACTGTCCGCAGTCAGTGACTGGAAGAAAGTGGACTGAAAGGTGGAACCACGTACCAGAATATTAAAAGCAACACTGTCATCAAAGATTCCCACACTGTGGGTAGTATGTGGTGGGATGATACAGATATCCCCGGTATGTAAAGTGTGTTCGATCCCCTGAATGGTAGTGTGGGCAGTTCCGTCATAAACACAGAGAATCTCAAAAAACTCGTGCTCATGGGAAAAAACAGGCGTATAACGGTAATGCTTGGAAAGTACGATATTGCCATTCATGTCATGAAAAAGATCGGCTTCTTTCATATAGGGATACCAGGCCTCTGCCTGAAGTTCCGGGACAAAAAGCCGGTGTTCATAGATCAGTTCACGGTCCAGTGTAAGACAATATTCATGAAAGGTTTCCGGATGTTCTTTCTCCTGAAGGTAAAGTGTTTTGTAAAAAATCTCATCTTCATTGTAGGCATAAATGTATTTCTGAAATTCTTCTCTGGTAAGTTTCATAACAGTCCCCTTTTCGTGCGGATCTTTCATAAGAGATAAGGAAAGTATATCATAATCATCGAAAAAAACGTCAGTGTTTTACAAAAAAAATCACAATTGGAAGAAAAAGGGAAAAAGTGTACAGTAATGCCAGAAAGAAATTCGGAGGTAAAAGAGATGAACGAAGTTGAAAAGAAAGTAAAGATCGGCCTGTGGCGTCAGAGGATTGGTTATGGATCTTCCGATTTTGCCTGCAACCTGATCTGGCAGATGATCTCCCTGTATCTGCTGTATTTTTACACAAATGTCATGCATCTGAATGCCGGTGCAGTCAGTGTAATGTTCCTGGTAACAAAAGTAATTGACGGAATTTCCGACCTGATCGTAGGATTCCTCATTGACAAGACAAACACAAAATGGGGTAAATCAAGACCATGGATCCTGTTTGGTGCGGTTCCATTTGGTGTGGCTGCAGTCCTTGCATTCTCTGTACCGGATATCGGACAGACAGGTATGTTGATCTACGCATACATTACTTACATTCTGCTTTCCACTGCATACACCGTTGTAAATATCCCGATGGCATCCATTCTTCCGGCACTGAGCGAAGACCCGCATGAGAGAACCGTCCTTGCATCCTGCAGAACTTTCTTTTCATCCATCGGTTCCACTGTAGTCAGCGCTTTTGCCCTGACACTGGTAGACAAATTCGGAAACGGCAACGAGGCACTTGGATTCCGTATCGTTATGATGATCTTCGGTGTAGTCGGATGCCTTGTTCGGAAACGGCAACGAGGCACTTGGATTCCGTATCGTTATGATGATCTTCGGTGTAGTCGGATGCCTTGTATTCTTCTTCTGCTTCTTTAACACAAAAGAGCGTGTAACCATCAAACAGGAAAAAGTCAGCCTTAAAGCAAACATTTCCTGTCTGCTCCACAACAAACCGTGGAAACTTTTTGCACTGAATATCGTCTGGTTCTTTGGTGGATTTGTGATCCAGGCAAGTGCGGTTATTTATTACTTTACTTATGTTGTACAGAACACGACACTGGTACAGATCGTTGCGACCATCACAACACTGGTACCAATCGTAGCAAATCTTTGTGCACCGTTCCTTGTAAAACTCACATCAAAACGAAATCTGATGGTTGGAGGAAGTTTTGTACATATGGGTGGTCTTCTGATCATCTTCTTTGGCGGCACAAATGTTCCGGTTCTTCTGGCTGGTGCGGTGATCGCGGCAGCAGGATACGGACTGAAGGGAAGTATGCATTTTGCAATGCAGCCGGACCCTGTTGATTATGGTGAGTGGAAATCCGGTGTAAATACAGCCGGAACTCTTTCCGCAGTAAATGGTTTCATTGGAAAAGTGGGAATGGCTATCGCCAGCAGTATCGGTGCGGCACTTCTTCAGTTTGGTGGATTTGACGCAAACCTTGCAACACAGACAGCAACGGCTCAGACTTATATCACAGCAATGTACATCTGGGTGCCGATCATCACAAATATCGCAACAATTATCACAATGATGTTCTATGATCTGGATAAGATCTATCCGCAGATCGTCAAAGAACTGGATGAAAGGAGAGCAAACGCATAATGCCAGAGGTAAGCAGTGACCTTGAGATGGTCCGTGTGACCAATGAGGATTTTGTAAAAAAAGCAGAAGCATGCACACCAAAGTTACGGGAAACGGTAGTTCGTCCGGTTTCTATCGTAGATATCGTAAAAACAGAAGATGTTTATCCGGAAGTTCATAAAAAAGATGAGATCGGAAATCTTTCCAGCTATCACCTGGCAAAAGGAGATAAGATCTGTCTGGATTTAGGAGATCATCAGGTGGGATATGTGACCCTGAAACTGAACTCCGTAGGAAGCCCTCAGGATGCACCGGCATTTTTCAGACTGAAATTCGGTGAGATCGCCAAGGAGATGACAGAGGACTCCGCAGATTATGATGGGTGGATCAGCCGTGGATGGATCCAGGAAGAGTTTATCCATGTCGATGTCCTTCCGGCAGAGCTGAAGCTTCCAAGAAGATATGCATTCCGCTATATGGAGATCAAGGTGATAGATACATCACTGAAATGGCAGATGGTAGTGGAAGATGTATCCTGTGTCAGTGTTTCCGCTGTCAGTATGGAAGATGTAAAGCCGGTGGAAAGTGAGGATGAAATGATCCGAAAACTGGACCGTGTCAGCCTCCGTACCCTGCAAAACTGTATGCAGTCCGTATTCGAGGACGGACCAAAGAGAGACCGTCGTCTGTGGCTTGGCGACTTAAGGCTCCAGGCACTTGCGAACTATGAGACCTTCCACAACATGGATCTGGTAAAAAGATGTCTGTATCTGTTCGCTGGACAGACAAAGGATAATGGCCAGGTCAGCGCCTGCCTTTTCACAGAACCGAAATTTATCGTGGATGATACCTTCCTTCTGGATTATTCCATGTTCTTTGGAGCAACCCTCTGTGACTACTACGAAGCGTCCGGTGACAGGGAAACTTTAAAAGATTTAAGTGCCTGTGCATATCGTCAGATGGAAATTGCGAAAGAGCAGTTTGATGAAAAGGAACTTATGAAAAACGGAGATGGTTTCTGGGGCTTTATCGACTGGACGGATGGTCTGAACAAGCAGAGCGCAATGCAGGGTGTTTATATATACTGTGCAAAGAAGGTACAGAAGATCGCAGAAATCCTCGGAGACGCTGAAAAAGCCGAAGAGATGAAAAAAGAAGCTGCGGCGAAAACAGCAGCTGCGAAAAAATATCTTTTTGATAAAGAGAGCGGCCTTTTCATAAGCGGAGAGGAAAAACAGATCAATTATGCAAGTCAGGTATGGCTGATCCTGGCAGGCGCGGTAGACAGCGCAGAGGGAGCAGAAATCCTGGACCGTCTGGTGGAGTTAAAACCGGAAAAAGGAATGGTTTCTCCGTACATGAACCATCATTTTGTGGAAGCACTTCTGATGTGCGGAAAAAGAGACCAGGCAATGGAATATATGAAATATTACTGGGGCGGAATGTTAAGCCACGGTGCGGATACATTCTGGGAACTTTACAATCCGGAAAATCCGGCGGAATCTCCTTATGGAAGCAGCATTGTCAACAGCTACTGCCATGCATGGAGCTGCACCCCGACGTATCTTCTCAGGAAGTACTTTAACTAAATCAAGTAAGTCCCCTGCGAGGGGGACTTGCTTGTATCAGGAGGAGCATAGCTCCTTCTGATAAACTGCGTAGCAGTTATTTGGTGTAGAGCTACGTAGCGAATGCGGATGCTTTTATCCGCTTGCCCAAAATATCCGCTTGAATTTAACTGGAAAAGGAGAGTCTGATTATGGTAAAATTAACAGTAAACATCGTATCCATGCAGGATGCAGATAAATTCAATAAACTTTGCAGCAAATTTGACTGCGACATGGATCTGCAGAGCGGTAAATATTATGTAGATGCAAAATCGATCATGGGAATCTTCAGCCTTGATCTTTCCAAGCCGCTGGTTCTGAATGCAGGTACAGATGACGAACAGAAAATAAAAGAAACATTTGCAGATTTTATCAGAGAGGAATAATCATGACACGTATTTTGAAAGAGAGAAAATTTTCCGGCACTACAGATCCCAAAGTGCAGCCATGGGAATTGGAACATCGTAAAGTGGCCCGCCGTGCAGCGGCAGAGGGAATCGTTTTACTAAAAAATGAAGATCATATCCTTCCGCTGAAAGCAGGAAGTAAAGTGGCACTTTATGGTGCCGGTGCAGGCAGGACCATCAAGGGAGGAACCGGCTCCGGAGATGTCAATGAGCGTGAACGCGTATCTGTTTTTCAGGGAATGAAAAATGCCGGATTCCAGGTGACAACAGAAGCGTGGATCGAAAGCTACGACCAGATCTATGAAAATGCACGTCAGGAGTGGAAGAGAAGTATCCTTTCAAAAACAGGAGAAGGTGCAGATACCATGGATTTCTTTACGGTATACAGCACCACTCCCTTTAAGATGCCGGCAGGAGATCCGATCCAGAAACCAGCCGAAGGAGAAGATACAGAAAACGCGATCTATGTTCTGAGCCGGATCGCAGGAGAAGGATCAGACCGTACTGCTGACAAAGGCGATTATGATCTCAGTGAAGAAGAGCATCAGATGCTGGCAGATATCTGTGCTTATTATAAGAATGTGGTTGTTGTGATCAATGCAGGTGCACAGGTGGATCTTTCCTTTATGGATGAGTTCCGCAATATCAGAGCCCTTCTGGTGATCGTACAGCCTGGAATGGAAGGCGGAAATGCCTTTGCGGATATCCTGTCCGGTAAGGTGAACCCATCCGGTAAACTGTCAGATACCTGGGCTTATAAATATGAGGATTATCCCAGCTCCGAGAAGTTTTCACATAATAACGGAAATGTGGAAACAGAGCTTTATGATGAGGGAATTTATGTGGGATACCGCTATTTTGATACTTTTGAAGTTCCGGTGCGCTATGGATTCGGTTACGGTCTTTCCTATACAGACTTTGAGATCACCGGATGTGCTCTGAAAGCGGTATCAGCAGAAAAGATCCGTGTTACGGCAACGGTCAGAAATACGGGAAATGTTTCCGGTAAAGAAGTCGTACAGGTTTACGCATCCCTGCCGGGCGGCATCCTCGAAAAAGAAGCACACCGTCTTGCAGCCTATGCAAAGACAAACGAGCTGAAACCGGGAGAAGCACAGGAAGTTACCATGGAAGTAAAGATGGATGGGCTGACTTCTTATGATGAGAAGAGAGCTGCATGGATCCTTGAGAGTGGTTTTTATGGCATATGGGTCGGAAACAGTCTTGCATCAGCAAAACTCTGCGGAGGCATAAAACTGGATCAGGAAGTGATCCGAAGACAGGTCAGAAATCTTTTCCCGCTGAAACAGGAACTGGAAGAAATTTCTCAGGAAGCATCCAAAACAGCAAAACGTGCGGCGGCAGCAGCGCAGCAGGCGAAAGAGGAGGAACTGACTGTTCTTAACATTCGTGGAGCAGACATTGCTACCGAGACTGTGGAATATAAGAAGAATGCAGACCTCTATGAAAAAGAAGCAATGGATTTTGTAAATACCTTGTCAGAAGAAAATCTGATCGATCTGGCAGCAGGAGATCCGGGCAAAGCACAGGGTGGCAATCTTGGCGCAGCAGGAATTTCCGTTCCAGGTTCTGCAGGTGAAACCCATCGCTGTGCAGTAGACAAAGGTCTTGCAAGCATCGTTCTGGCAGACGGACCGGCAGGACTTCGCCTGATGAAGTATTATCATGTAAATGACGGAAGCATTGTTTCCATGCCATTTGAGTTCAGTCTGGAAGGTGGATTGTTCTATGACGATTCCAGAGAACTTCCGGGAGAAAGATATTATCAGTACTGTACTGCGATCCCGGTAGGAACACTGCTTGCGCAGACCTGGAACCGGGAGCTGATCCGTGAAGTGGGAGCCATGATCGGAACAGAGATGGAACATTTCGGAGTAACACTCTGGTTGGCACCGGGAATGAATATCCACAGAAATCCTCTCTGCGGAAGAAATTTCGAATACTATTCCGAAGACCCGTATGTATCCGGAACCATTGCGGCAGCTATGACAGAAGGTGTTCAGTCCAATTATGGATGTGGAACGACCATCAAACATTTTGCCTGCAACAATCAGGAAGACAATCGTATGGGATCAGACAGTGTTGTGTCTGAGCGTGCACTTCGCGAAGTTTATCTCAAAGGATTTGAAATTGCGGTAAAAGAAGCACAGCCAATGTCCATCATGACCAGTTACAATCTGATCAACGGTATTCATGCGGCAAACAATTATGATCTCTGTACAGAGTCCGCCAGAAACGAATGGGGATTTAAAGGAGCGATCATGACAGACTGGACGACTACAGAACAGGGAGACAGCTGTACAGCATCCGGCTGCATGAGAGCGGGAAATGACCTGGTAATGCCGGGATGTTTCGGAGATCATGACAATCTCAGAAAAGAACTGAAAGAGGGAACACTTAAGATCGAGGACCTGCGCGCATGCATTGCACGTCTGGTAAGTGTGATCTGGAAGTCCAATCAGTACCTTCAGTAAAATAAACAGGATATGATATAAGACACATAGGAAAAGGACAGTGAATGGGAAAAGTTGCTGTCCTTTTTCGTGATTTTCCAAAAAAATATTCTGCACAGTACAGTGACGGCTGCAGGTGAGAAAGTATCTTTTTTATGTGGATTTTTGTGGATATGAGATAGATGTATTTGCTTTCTTCGCCAAAAGATGATATAATAAACAAAAATTGCGAAGCGGAATGAAACGTCCGCTTTATTCATCTAAAATTTTGGAAAAGAGGATCAGACAATGAGCGATATGACAATTCTTGAGCAGTGGCGTTCCGTTGCTTATAATCAGAATGCAGATAAGAATAAGCTTCAGCGCTTCTGGGCAACTTATTTTAACATTGAGAAGAACATTTACGAGCAGCTTCTGGAGAACCCGGATGAGGTTGTTTCCGGAACTGTTAAAGAGCTTGCTGAGAAATACGGTCAGGATGTTATGACTATGGTTGGTTTCCTTGACGGAATCAACGACAGCCTGAAGGTTCCGAACCCGATCGAGACTATGGATGAGAACACCAAGGTTAACCTTGCATTTGATAAAGAAGCTCTCTATAAGAACATGGTAGACGCCAAGGCTGACTGGCTTTACAACCTTCCTCAGTGGGACAAGATCTTCACAGAAGAGAAGAAGAAAGCTCTCTACATGGAGCAGAAGAAATCCGGCACAGTTGTGAAACCACACAAAGTCGGAAGAAACGATCCGTGCCCATGCGGAAGCGGCAAGAAATACAAATACTGCTGCGGAAGATAATGAGCGTAAAGAAGAATCTGGATTACATTATCGTGTTAGGTGCCCACGTGGACGGAACACGGATGACACTTGCCCTTCTGGAACGAGCCAGAAGGGCTCTTCTTTATCTTAAGGAGAATCCTGGCACAAGGGCAGTTCTCTCCGGTGGAAAAGGTGACGGAGAAAACATTTCCGAGGCAGAGGCCATGTACCGTTATCTCATCGGACATGGGATAGAGGGGAACAGATTGATCCTGGAAGAAGAGTCCACCAGCACGAAGGAGAATCTGGAATTCAGCCGCAGGAAGATCGGAACCACAGATTGTTCCATAGGCGTGGTGACCAACAATTTTCATGTATGGAGAGGAGCAGCTATTGCAAGGAAATGCGGCTTCCGGGAAGTTGTTATGGTACCTTCCAGATATCGAAGCTGGCGTCTTCTGGTCTACATTCCAAGAGAAATTCTGGCAATCATCAAGGATAAAATGATGGGAAATCTGTGAAAATTTTTTTTAAACATGCGTTGACAAATAAAAATGCTGCGCTTATAATGAACCACAGAAAAAGAAATAAAAACACGTTGACGAGACGAGTAAACTGTGAAATGTTACAGAGAGAGATGTGAAGTGCTGGAAACATCTTATCGGGAAACAGTTGAAAACTACCTCCGAGTGGCCCCAATCCGGTCCGGTGATTCCGTTATCATCATAATTGAGAGGCTTTGTATTTGACAGGTATCTGTTTATATGGAGCAAGCAGGGTGGAACCGCGAGAATGAATAAACTCGTCCCTTACAGTGCGTGATGTACTGTAAGGGATTTTTTTATTCCGGAGAAAATTACTCCACAGTATTTTCCGGGAAAAGATCTCCGGTACAGGAAAATGCACTGTGTATCATAGAAACTCGTTGAAAACGAAAGGAGAAACAATCATGATTATTACATTAAAAGACGGCTCAAAAAAAGAATACTCAGAAGCAAGATCAGTGATCGATATCGCATATGACATCAGCGAAGGCCTTGCACGTGCTGCATGTGCAGGAGAAGTAAACGGAGAGGTTGTAGATCTTCGTACAGTCCTTGAGGATGACTGTGAGCTTAACATCCTTACAGCAAGAGATGAGAAGGGCCTTGCAGTTCTCCGTCATACAGCATCTCATGTAATGGCACAGGCTGTACAGAATCTGTATCCGGAGGCAAAGGTTGCCATCGGACCATCCATTGATACAGGATTCTACTATGATTTCGACCACGAGCCATTTTCCCGTGAGGATCTTGATGCCATCGAAAAAGAGATGAAGAAGATCATCAAAAAAGGCGCAAAGATTGAGCGTTTCACAAAATCCCGTGAGGATGCCATCGCATACTTCAAAGAGAAAAATGAGCCATATAAGGTAGAGCTGATCGAGGATCTTCCGGAGGGAGAGGAGATTTCCTTCTATTCCCAGGGAGACTGGACAGACCTCTGTGCAGGACCACACCTGATGAGCGTAAAAGGAGTCAAAGCATTCAAGCTTCTTTCTTCTTCCAGCGCATACTGGAGAGGAAGCGAGAAAAACGCAATGCTCACACGTATCTACGGAACTGCATATGCAACAAAGGATGAGCTGAAAGAGCATCTGGAGCAGATGGAAGAGGCTAAGAGACGCGATCATAACAAACTTGGCCGTGAGATGAAGATCTTCACAACAGTAGACGTAATCGGACAGGGACTTCCGCTTATCATGCCAAACGGTGTGATCATGATGCAGGAGCTTCAGCGCTGGATCGAGGATGAGGAGACAAAACGTGGCTATGTAAGAACAAAAACTCCTCTGATGGCAAAGAGTGATCTCTACAAGATCTCCGGACACTGGGATCATTACAAAGACGGCATGTTCGTACTTGGGGACGAGGAAAAGGACAAAGAGGTTTACGCACTTCGTCCGATGACATGCCCGTTCCAGTACTATGTATACAAAGCAGAGCAGCACAGCTACCGTGATCTGCCGATCCGTCTGGGCGAGACATCCACACTGTTCCGTAACGAGGATTCCGGTGAGATGCATGGCCTGACACGAGTTCGTCAGTTTACGATTTCCGAGGGACATCTGATCGTAAGACCGGACCAGATGGTAAAAGAGTTCAAAGACTGTATCGCACTTGCACAGTACTGCCTGCAGGTACTTGGTGTTGAGGAAGATGTAACCTATCACCTTTCCAAATGGGACCCGACAAACAAAGAGAAATATATCGGTGAGCCGGAAGTATGGGAGGAGACAGAGGGTCATATCCGCCAGATGCTGAACGAGCTGAACATTCCGTTCACAGAGGATGTAGGAGAGGCTGCTTTCTACGGACCGAAGGTTGATATCAATGCCAAGAACGTATACGGAAAAGAAGACACCATGATCACAATCCAGTGGGATGCACTTCTTGCAGAACAGTTTGATATGTACTATATTGATGAGAACGGCGACAAACAGCGTCCGTACATCATCCACCGTAC
>ULZO01023639.1_pt1 | contig 11569 bp, 12 predicted proteins | sample 1963181 | NCBI WGS metagenome assembly ULZO01 (sample SAMEA4835891, study PRJEB28245) | human gut metagenome | biome: gut microbiome; material: fecal sample | place: Denmark | collected 2008 | reverse complement strand
CTCTTACAACTATGCCGTAGCCGTATCTTGCCAAAAGATAGAACACCAAAGGAACAACTATCCTGCGGTAATTTATATTGCCGCTGTCCGTTCTGCCTGATTTTGCGATAAAAACAAGTCCTGCAACAGTAAGCACGATAAAAAGAAACTTGAAAATGCTCGGCTTTTCACCAAGGAAAATATCCGTTGCATAGGACATGAAAAGGGTGATACCAAGCCAAGCCTTAAGCTCAAAGGCTGATATTTCATCAAGGATAATAGCCGAAAGCTTAAATTCAAGGATCTTCGACAAGCACAACAGACCTATCGCCGCAAATGACTGCCAGCTAAGCGTAATAGTCCTGTCGAGGAAAGGCAGACAGCAAGCCATGAAAACAGCCGTTGCCGCCGCCATTAAGAATCCAAGCTCATCGCCGTTGAATTTTGCCGTTGAAACAGCGTACTTGTCACTAAGGGAACATATTGTGTAGCATACAACTACAAGTATAAGCAAAAACATTATTTTTCTTCTTCCTTACTCTATGATTTTCTAAGACCTGTATGCTGTGAAACATACGAAATAATGGGCGACCCAAGGTCGCCCCTACGCAAAGCCGATTTATCAGTTCTTTTTATTTTTCACAAGCCATACTACCGCCAAAATACCAAGTACCACTGAGAACAGAGTAGCAATGGCTAGACATATCCAGCTTGCATACTGACTTTGTATAAATTCGTTCTGCGATTGGCTTCCTATAAGGGTATCTACCCCCGATTGCGAGCCTAACGCTGAGAACAGTATTATAAATGCCATTCTCACATTCATTACGCAGGCTATAACGCTGTAAATATGCACTATACCCTGAAAAAGACACACTCCGCAGTCGTCCTTTACATAGCTTTTCACTCCAAGCACCGCACATACCACCGACACTGCCGTGTAGATAATGAACGCCGCAAAAAGCACTATCGTTGGCACTTTTGCCCCCTCGGTTTTCACTATCAGGCTCATAAGCCCAGCCATACACCCCATGAACACAGCCGCTGCCGCAAGCCCTGCAACAGACCATTTTCTGTATATAAGTTCTGACTTTTTTATCTGCTCTTTCTTTATCTGCTTAGGCATTTTCTTCCTCCGCCTTCTTGCTTTCAAGCTCCTCTTCGGATATCTTGAAGCGTATCCTGTCTATTTTCTGCTCGTCCTCCATTTTCACTGTCATCTCAAAAGGCGGACAGCTTATAACTTCATTCTGCTCAGGAAGTCTGTCAAGCATATCCATTATCCAGCCACCGAGAGATGTTCTTTCGGTTTCGATAGTGTCCTCCGGCAGTCCTATCCTCTCAAGAAAATCCGATACCGAAAGCTCCGCCGACGCTTCGTAAACACCGTCGCTTATTTTCACAAGGGAGGTATCCTCCTCGTCGCTTTCATCATAGATCTCGCCCACAAGCTCCTCTATGATATCCTCAAGGGTACAAATGCCCTCCGTACCGCCGTATTGGTCGAGCACCACCGCCATATGCACCTTTTTGCGCTGCATCTGCTTGAGGATCTCAGAGATCTTGCGGTTTTCGGTTATGTAAAGTGGCTTGTTCATTATAAGGCTTATGTCCGTCTTGCCCTTGAGATACATTTCAAAAAAGTCAGACTGGTGGATAAGTCCCACAATGTGGTCTAAGTCCTTGTCATACACGGGGAGCCTTGAAAACTTTGTCTGCACAAAGCGTTTTTTTATGCTCTCCATATCCTCATGAAGCTCAACACCCTCGATATTTACTCTCGGCACAAGTATCTCGCTTATGGTTATCTCGTCAAAATCAAGTGCCGAACGCACAAGCTCCGACTCCTGCTCTTCAAGTACGCCCTCGTCCTGAATCTCGTCTATGATATATTTAAGCTCTTCCTCAGTAACAGACGGCTCGCTGTTCTTGTTGCCCACAAGCTTTGAAACACCGCTTTTTATGCCCATAAAGATTGCCGTTATAGGCGTGATGATGAACATGAATGCGGAGAGCGGAGCCGCCATAAGAATAGAAAACCGCTCAGAATTTTCCTTTGCAAGGCTCTTAGGCAAGATCTCACCAAAAATAAGCACAAGCACCGTCATGACTATAGTAGCCAGACCCACGCTTCCCTTTCCGAACTTTTCCGTAAAAAGCACCGTTGCAAGTGAAGATGAAGAAATGTTCACCACGTTGTTTCCAACAAGTATAGCAGTGAGTGCCTTGTCAAAATTATCGCATATGTTCATTGCCTTCTTTGCAGACTTGTTTCCGTCGTCTGCAAGTTTTTTTAGCCTTATCCTGTTGCATGAAGAAAACGCTGTCTCCGTTGCAGAACAAATAGCAGACAGCATAAGAAGCACAGCGATGATAACAACTTTCATAAAATAAAATTATCCTTTCAGGTCAGAATATAAATTTGCTGCCCTAGTTATAAAAATAGCACTAAAGGCAGTCATGAAAACTGACTACATATAGTTATCATAACATATTTTTTAACCAATTGCAACAGTATTGTTGAAAAAACAAAGTAAAAGAGTTATAATATTCTTTGTGTTCATAATATTCATATGCACAAAAGGAGATAACAGAAATGGCAAAGAAAGATAAAGACATTTTCGACAAAATAATGGACTGGAAGATATTCGGCTGGTTCAGACCCTTTTACGTCAAAAACAAGGAAATGCTTTTGTATCTGTTTTTCGGCGTACTCACCACCGCAGTCAGCTTTGTGACCGCAGGCATCTCAAAAGTACTTTTGGAGCAGGCAGGCATAGGCAAGGGCGGTGTTTCCACCACAAGCACCGTAATATCATGGATATGTGCAGTAACATTCGCATACATAACCAACAGGATATGGGTTTTCGAGTCTGAAGCAGAGGGCAAAAAGGCGATAATCTCCGAAGCGGCTTCATTTTACGGCGGAAGAATATTCACTCTTCTCGTAGAAATGTTCATGATGTGGCTCGGCTACTCACTTCTCAGCTTCAACTATTGGGTAACAAAGATAGTGGCAAACGTTGTTGTGCTGATACTTAACTATGTCATCAGCAAGCTTGTGGTCTTCAGAAAGAAATAAGCATACATAAAAAGCTGTCGGCAAAAAATGCTGACAGCTTTTTATTTTGCCCCAGTTGCCACGTTGCAACCGACTAATCTCTGTACATAAGCGTGACCGCCATGCCGTTTATCACGCCCACTACAACTCCGCACACAATGAAAAACACCTTGATAGGCAGGTCAAGCAGAAGCGAGACAAGCCCGAACACGATAACGAACGCCATTGCTCCGCCTATCTGCACAAGAAACTTTCTCTTCACAAGCACAGGAAAACGCTCAGCAAGCTTTGCGGTCTTGTTACCCTTGCGGTCAATTATCCTGTAAATAAGCTGAGTCAGTGCCATTGGTATTCCGATAAATAAAATTGCTGTTATAAGTTTGTCCATTTTAAATTCCTCCATTTTTCACTTAAATTATAGCTTTTTTTGTATCAAAAAAGGCTGCCCAAGACGCAGTTCGTCCGTGGGCAGCCTCATTGCTGCATATAAAATTTCTTTTATCAACAATTAAAGAACTCTTACGCCAACAACGCCCTCGATAGACTTGAAAGCGTCAGCGTCAACGTCGCCTGTAACATCGAGCATTGTGTAAGCCCAGTCTTTCTTAGACTTGTTTACAAGGTTCTCGATATTTGCGCCCTTGTCAGATACAACAGATGTGATCTGTGCAATAAGTGCAGGAACGTTCTTGTGAAGCACGCAAACAAGGTGGTCGCCTGTTTTAGCAAGCTCTGCATTAGGGAAGTTTACAGAATTCTTGATAGTTCCCTTCTCGATATAGTCGATAAGCTCGTGAGCTGCCATTGTTGCGCAGTTGTCCTCAGACTCAGGTGTGGAAGCGCCAAGGTGTGGAAGAACGATAACATTCTCCTCGCCAAGAACAACATCATCTGCAAAGTCTGTTACATACTTTGCAACCTTGCCGTCCTTGATAGCCTTTACAACAGCCGCACTGTTGATAAGCTCGCCTCTTGCAAGGTTGATAAGACGAACGCCGTCCTTCATCATTGCTATCTGAGCTTCGTCGATAGTGTTCTTTGTGTCAGGTGTATAAGGAACGTGGATAGTGATATAATCGCTGTTCTTGTAGATATCATTGATATCAGCAGTTACCTTTACAGCAGGCTCGAGCTGGATAGCTGCGTTTACAGAAAGGAATGGGTCATAGCCGATAACGTCCATGCCAAGTGCAACGGCTGCGTTTGCGATCTTTCCGCCGATAGCACCAAGACCGATTACGCCAAGAGTCTTGCCCAATATCTCAGGACCTGCGAACTTAGACTTGCCGCCCTCAACTGTCTTTGGAGCGTCAGGAGTGCCCTTGAGTGATGCAGCCCATGCAGCAGCCTCAGTTATCTTTCTTGAAGAAAGAAGAAGCGCACAAATAGCAAGCTCCTTAACAGCGTTTGAGTTTGCGCCAGGTGTGTTGAATACAACGATTCCCTGCTCTGCGCACTTCTCAACTGGAATATTGTTTACGCCAGCACCTGCTCTTGCAATAGCAAGCAGGCTCTCAGGCATTTCCATATCGTGCATCTTTGCTGAACGTACCATTATAGCGGTAGGATTTTCAGCATTGTCGCTTACTGTGTACTTAGCCTTGTCGAAAATATCTGTACCGCAAGCGGCGATCTTATTCAAAGTCAATATGTTGTACATTAAACTAACCTCTTTCATCTATTTAAGTGATAATTCTTACAAACAGGCAAAGAACAAGTATTACAGCGAAAAGAACGAGAACAACTTTGCCTTTTGACTTACTTCTTTCATTAAGCTTATCACGCCAATCGTCCGGATTGTTTTTGATCAAATCAGCAGTGCTTATCATATGAAGCAATCGATGAAGCATTGAAATTTCACCTCGATCAAATCTGATTATGCGTTCTCAGCCTCGAACTTCTTCATGAACTCAACAAGCTTTTCAACGCCCTCGATAGGCATTGCGTTGTAGATAGAAGCTCTCATACCGCCAACAGTTCTGTGACCCTTGAGGTTTACAAAGCCTGCTGCTGTAGCCTCAGCAACGAACTTCTTGTCAAGCTCAGCGTCGCCTGTTACGAATGGAACGTTCATAAGAGATCTGTCCTCAGGAACAACAGTGCCCTTGAAGAGCTTGCTCTGGTCAAGATAATCATAGAGTATCTTAGCCTTCTTCTCGTTGTGAGCCTTCATAGCCTCAAGACCGCCCATTTTCTTTATCCACTTGAATACCTTGCCGCAGATATAGATTCCATAGCAAGGAGGTGTGTTATAAAGAGAATCTGCGTCAGCCTGAGTTTTCCACTTGAGCATTGTAGGTGTGCCCTCGAGAACGTCGTCAGTGATAAGATCTTCTCTGATGATAGCAATAACAACGCCGGCAGGACCAACGTTCTTCTGAACACCGCCGTAAATAACGCCGTACTTTGTTACGTCAACAGGCTCAGACAGGAAGCAGGAAGAAACGTCTGCAACAAGTGTGTGACCCTTTGTGTTAGGCAGTGTCTTGTACTTTGTACCATAGATAGTATTGTTTTCGCAGATATAAACATAGTCAGCGTCCTCAGGAATATCGAGGTCTGAACAATCAGGGATATAAGAGAAAGTCTTGTCAGCAGAAGAAGCCACAGCAACAGCCTCGCCGTATTTCTGAGCCTCCTGATAAGCCTTCTTAGCCCACTGACCTGTGATTATGTAAGCCGCTTTCTTGTTCTTCATAAGGTTCATAGGAACGGCTGAGAACTGCTGAGAAGCACCGCCCTGAAGGAACAGCACCTTATAGTTATCAGGGATACCCATAAGATCTCTGATGTCCTTTTCAGCTTCCTTGATGATGTCATCGAACGCCTTGGAACGGTGGCTCATCTCCATTACGCTCATACCTGTGCCCTTATAATCGAGCATTTCATCGGCAGCTTCCTTAAGCACTTCCTCAGGGAGTACAGCAGGACCTGCGCTGAAGTTATATACTCTACCCATTGTTAAACCCTCCATATAAATTAGTTTCTTAGTTTCATTATTTATAAAGACTATAAATATATAAATTAATAATATTATTATATGCCTTTTATAAAAAAAAGTCAAGGGCTGTCATATAAAAATACTCACTCGTCATAAGTTTTTGTACATATCAGCACATAAAGCAGCCCTGAAAACGTGCATTTTTACACCTTACCTATGCCGTTATATATAATAAGCACTGAAAAGCATGAAAAATCAGAATAATACTAAAGCGTTAAAAAGAGGTTAAAATTTTTGGTATTCCTTGAAATCTCCATATTTGTGTAGTATAATGTAATCAATAAAATGCGACAGTTGTAAAAAAATCGGGGAACAATTGTCACTCTCAGGGAAAGAGGATATATATGCAAAAGATATTTTATGTTTCAAGAAATGAGGACAAAGCCCATGATGGAAAAGCCCCGGATATGGACAGATTTCAGCGAGTTGAAAAGCTCAACAGTCTGATCGCGGCAGGCTGGGCTATAAAGGAAATGAAAAGTGAAAACAACAGCACATTCTTTGTGCTTGAGAAAGCAGACTAGACTTAAAATGGTGGTATAAGACCGTACCCTGCCAATAACGCAGACACGATGTTCCGCCAACAAGTTCGCCAGGTCTTTCAACAAACTTATAGGACGGTAGCCCCACCGTCCTTTTTTATGTGCAGATAAATTTTGCGAAAACGTTTTATGGGTATTGCATTTCAGAGAGAAATATTGTATAATTAATGTAATCGTTTTAATGAGTACAAATGATACTATACATATTATAAAGGAGTAAAAAAAATATGGCTTATGTAATCGGCGTAGACTGCGGCACAAGCGGCACTAAGACGGTACTTTTCGACGAAAAGGGTACTGTTATTTCTTCTGTAACTATTGAATATCCTATGTATCAGCCTAAAAACGGCTATGCAGAGCAAGACCCTGCTGACTGGGCAAACGCAATGATAAACACTATCAAGGCTGTTATGACCAAAAGCGGTGTAAACAAAGAGGACGTTGCAGGTGTTGGTATCTCTGGGCAGATGCACGGACTTGTTATGCTGGATAAGGACAACAACGTTCTTAGAAAGTCCATAATATGGTGCGATCAGAGAACTGCCGCAGAAGTTGAAGAAATGAATGAAAAGCTAGGCAGAGAAAAGCTCATCAAGATAACAGCAAACCCTGCCCTCACAGGCTGGACGGCTGCGAAAATCCTTTGGGTAAAGAACAACGAGCCTGATATATATGAAAAGTGCAGACACATTCTTCTGCCAAAGGACTATCTGAGATTTATCCTCACTGGCGAATATGCAACAGAGGTTTCCGACGCAAGCGGTATGCAGCTTCTTGACGTGCCAAACCGCTGCTGGTCAAAGGAAGTCTGCGATACGCTTGGCATTGATATGTCAATGCTCGGCAAGGTGTACGAGTCATGCGAGGTAACAGGCAAGGTCACAAAGAAAATGGCTGAGCTTACAGGACTTAAAGAGGGTACTATAGTAGTAGGCGGAGCAGGCGACAATGCCGCTGCGGCTATCGGAACAGGCGTTGCAGAGGACGGTAAGGCGTTCACAACTATCGGAACATCAGGCGTCGTATTCGCACACACTTCTTCTATCTCTATCGACCCAAAGGGCAGAGTTCACACCTGCTGTGCAGCAGTACCGAACGCATGGCACGTTATGGGTGTTACACAAGGCGCAGGACTTTCGCTGAAATGGTTTAGGGATAATTTCTGCAATGCAGAGAAAGAAACAGCAAAGTGCATGGGCGTTGACGAATATTATCTCATGGATAAGGAAGCAGAGAAAGTGCCTGTTGGTGCAAACAGACTTCTCTATCTGCCATATCTCATGGGCGAAAGGACACCGCATCTTGACCCTGACGCAAGAGGAGTATTCTTCGGACTTTCCGCAATGCACACAAAGCGTGATATGCTGAGAGCAGTAATGGAGGGCGTATCATACTCCCTGAGAGATTGCGTTGAGGTATTCAGAGAAATGGATATCAACGTATCCGACATGATGGCATGCGGCGGCGGCGGAAGCTCACCGCTGTGGAGATCAATGCTCGCAGATCTTTACAACTGCCCTGTTAAAACAGCCTCATCAAAGGAAGGCCCAGCCCTTGGCGTAGCACTTCTTGCAGCAACAGGCGCAGGCATTTACTCATCAGTACCGGAAGCTTGTAAGGCAGTAGTAAAGACCGACAAGGTACAGCAGCCTGAAGCAGAGCGAGTACCTGAGTATGAGAAATACTACAAGCTTTACACAGAGATCTATCCTGCACTGAAAGCAGAATTTGCAAAGCTTGCGAAGATGTAATATAAAACCAAAAGCTCCGATCATTTCGGAGCTTTTTTGTATTAGAATATTTTGACAACTAAAACGGCTCTCCACAATAGCGGAAAGCCGTTTTTACATATTGGTCGGAGTGACCTGATTTGAACAGGCGACCTCTACCACCCCAAGGTAGCGCGCTACCAATCTGCGCCACACCCCGATATCGTATATATTATACCCGATTTGGATACAATAGTCAAGAGTTTTCAGTCAAAATAAAAAAATTGCAAAAAAGGTATTGACATTCACATTCATTTGTGATATAATAAATAAGCACTCAAGAGAGAGCACAAAAAAATATCGCGGGATGGAGCAGTTCGGTAGCTCGTCGGGCTCATAACCCGAAGGTCGTTGGTTCAAATCCAGCTCCCGCAACCATATTGGTGATACCAAATGGATACTCACCTTAAAAAGCCCGTGTTTACGGGCTTTTTTGATATTTAGAAAACAAAAAATTTTAATGTAAAACCGTGGATGCTTTTCACCAGTTTTCACGAAAAAAAGGGAGTCGAACCCTACACAACAAAAAATATCGAACATAACGGCAGACTTTGAGTATATTTTGCTCTAAGCCTGCCGATTTTTTATGAAAAAACATTCACAAAGTTTAGAAGGCTGTTTTGTCAAATATCACGAAATGTGATAAACGACAAAGCGGTCTTTTTTTATTTCAAAGGAGGCTTGATAACAAATATACTATAAAAAGGGAATCTAAAACGACTGGAGGTGATCAAGTAAAAAATGAACAGCAGTCAGACCGAGGACATGACCGAAGAACCCGATATGGGAATGACGATGTGAGGTGTTATATGATTTACAACGAAAAGAAGGTAGAAATGCTCAGGCAGAGATATCCCGAAGGAACTCGGATATGCCTTGACAGTATGGATAACGATCCCCGTCCGATTCCACCAGGTACTAAAGGCATAGTTCAATTTGTGGACGATGCGGGTACTCTGCACTGTAAATTTGATAACGGAAGAACGCTTGGGGTTATCCCCGATGTGGATAAGTTCCATAAAATCGCTCAGGAACAGAGTCAGATTGATAAGCAAACAGAGGAAAATATTGAGTGCGAGGAAATTACAGAAACGGAAGATCTTGAAGAAAACGAAGAAATGGAAATATCAATGTAACGGTTAAGTTTTGAAAAAGACTTAGCCGTTTTTTTATTACACAAACAAGAAAGGATCGGTGATAAATGATAAAATATTTTGAAGCGTTTGCAGGAATCGGTGCATTCCGTTCGGCTTTTGAAAAGGCAGGTGGATTTGAATGCGTCGGATGGTGCGAAATCGACCGGTTTGCGCAGAAAGCCTACAAAACGCTGTATGACACAAAGGGGGAAATTTTTTATGAGGACATCACAAAAATCGATTACGGAGGTATGCCGGACTTTGATCTGCTCGTTGGTGGACCGTGCTGCCAAAGTTTCAGTGTCGCGGGGCGCAGACTCGCTTTTGAGGACGACAGAGGAAACCTCTTTTTCAACTATATCCAAATCCTTGAAGCCAAGCGCCCCCGTTACTTTATCGCTGAAAACGTACCCAACCTGCTTGGTATATCGCAGGGGGAATGTTTCAGAATCATCCTTGAAAAGATTTCTGAACTGGGGTATAGTATGTGCTGGCGAGTGCTTAACTCTGCCGATTTCGGGATACCGCAGTCAAGAAGAAGGCTGTTCCTTATCGGATATCTTGGAGACAGATGTCCCTCAGAAATACTGGCTTTCGGAGGAAATGATGAGGAAAATCGCCTTAGCTTAAGCACGGCAGACGAAAAAGGAAAACCTGAACAGCTGATTGGCGGCAGTCAGGGTTCGAGAGTTTATTCCACGGACGGCACGGCTGTTACGCAATGCAGCGGTTCGGGCGGTATGGGAGGTAAAACGGGGCTTTACTTTATCGACTGCAATCCAAATCCCCAAATCACAGACGTTGCAAGATGTGTTACCGCACGTCAGAACAGCGGAGTATCTCATCATAGAGGAGAACATTCCGCTGTTTTCTGCGATCTGAACGAAAATCCGCAGATTACGGAAAACGCAAGATGTCTGCATACAAGAATGGATTTGGGCGTAACTAATGATACTCACAAAGGCGAGCGTTCGGGAGTGCTTGAAGAAGCTCCGAGAGCGATAATCAACCCATTTAAGGAAACTACCCGACAGAACGGCAGACGGATAAAAAATCCCGATGAACCGATGTTTACGCTTACCGTGACAGACCGCCACGGAATAGTCCACAAAGGACGTATTCGCAGGCTTATGCCTGTGGAGTGCTGGAAATTGCAGGGCTTTACAAAAGAGCAGTTTGAAAAAGTCGCAGCCGCAGGTATGTCCGACGCACAGCTCTACAAGCAGGCAGGAAATTCAATTACGGTAAATGTGGTTGAAGCTATTGCAAGAAATTTACTGAAATTTGATGAGGAGGAAAACGCAAATGGAACAGGTAATTAAAATCTTTGAAAATGAAGAATTCGGCAAAGTGAGAACGGTTATTAAAGACGGTGAACCGTGGCTTGTGGGAAAAGATGTGGCGGAGATTTTAGGGTATTCCAACACAAGGGACGCTCTTTCACGTCATGTGGATACCGAGGATAAAACCAGCGTCGTGATTTCCGACAGTGGTTCAAATTACAAGAGCAAGACCACTATCATCAATGAAAGCGGCTTTTACAGCTTAGTTCTTTCAAGCAAAATGCCGAGAGCCAAAGAGTTCAGGCGTTGGGTGACCTCCGAAGTCCTCCCCACCATCAGACGCACCGGCGGCTACGTTTCCAACGAGGATATGTTCATCGAAAACTATCTACCCTTTCTCGACGAGCCGTATCAGAATCTTTTCCGTCTGCAAATGATGGCGATAAATCAGCTCAACGAGCGTATCCGCCACGACGAACCTCTGGTGGAGTTTGCAAATCAGGTATCAAATACCGATAATCTTATCGACATGAACGCAATGGCAAAGCTTGCGAGAGCAGAAAATATCCCCGTCGGCAGAAACAAGCTTTACGGCTGGCTGAAAGGAAAAGGCGTGCTTATGGCGAATAATCTCCCCTATCAGGCTTTTATTGACCGCGGATATTTTTCTGTAAAGGAGTCGGTTTTTGAAACTACGACTATGACAAAGACCTATCAGCAGACGTTTGTTACAGGAAAAGGTCAGCTTTTTATCATAGGTCTGCTGAGAAAATATTACGGAAAGGAGATGTCGTGATG
>ULZO01034207.1_pt1 | contig 11646 bp, 6 predicted proteins | sample 1963181 | NCBI WGS metagenome assembly ULZO01 (sample SAMEA4835891, study PRJEB28245) | human gut metagenome | biome: gut microbiome; material: fecal sample | place: Denmark | collected 2008 | reverse complement strand
CGAGTCATTTTGGCGGTTTTGCAAATGATTTTTCTTTTACGTCGCTCATTTTTCCATTCACGTCGATGATTCGTTTTTACCTCCTAATTTATGATAGAATGAAATCGAAAGCAGTTGTTGCAGTTATGATAACAATTGCTCAGAATCGAAACACATGCTTGTTTTGGAATCAGGAGGAAACAGAAATGAAAAAAGCATTGCATTCTTAGTTGCCGCAGTCATTGGCTTATCGGCTCTCCCCGTAACAGCAACTGATAGAAGTTCAACCATTTCCGTTTGTGCTGCTCAATCGAAAACCCAAACTTTTGGTGACTTTGAATATACCCCTTATACAAATTACGCAGAAATCAACAAGTATACAGGAAGTGAAACAACAGTAGAACTTCCATCTGAAATCAATGGGTTAAAAGTTACAAAAATTGCGGACTTCGGCTTATGCAACAATAAAACGCTGGAAAAGTTGATCATACCAGAAGGAATCACAGAAATTGGACAGTATGCGATTAGTCAAAATGATAACTTAAAAGAAATTCAATTTCCATCCACGCTTCAAACAATTGGATTCACCGCAATTTCATACAATAAAAGTTTAACAGAGGTACACCTGCCGGAAGGACTTAAAAAAATTGATAGTGGTGTATTCTTTACTTGTTATAGTCTTACAGATATTTATATCCCGTCATCTGTGGAATCCATTGGATATCTTGCAACCTACTGCTATGATTTGAAAAACTTTCATGTAGATGAAAACAATCATTCCTACTGTGATATAGATGGCATTCTTTATAGTAAAGATCAAACAATTTTGGTCAGATATCCGGAACATCGTTCTGCTGCTACCTATATCATCCCAGAAACTGTAACAGAACTTGCAGATTCAGCATTTGAATCCGATAAAGACCTTGAAAAAATTGAAATTCCGGATACAGTTACAACCATCGGTGAACGTTGTTTTTCCATGTGTGCAAATTTGAAATCAATAAAATTACCGCATGAAATTACAGAAATCTCGGATTATTGTTTGGGTGCATCCGATAAACTCGAAGAAGTTTATATTCCAAAATCTGTTACAAGCATTGGATTTACAGCATTTTATAATTATTCAGATTTCCCTCTTAAAATTTATTATGAAGGCACACAGGATGAATGGAATCATATCACAATCGGCAAAAATAACACCGGATTAGAAGATGCCGAATGGATTTATTCCTACAGTTTTGGAACGAATGAAACGATAAAAGGAGACATCAATGCAAATGGATCGTTTGATGTCGCTGATATTGTATTGCTCCAAAAATGGCTTCTAAGTGTTTCCAATGTTGAACTTTTAGACTGGGAAGCAGCAGATTTCTATGAGTATGGAATCCTAAATATATTCGACCTTTGCATGATGAAAAGGAAATTTATCAGGGATGCCACAAACTTTGAAGTTTCTGTTCTATTGGTTGATGGCAATTAAAATAGATTTGTGAAGATTTAAAAAGAATTATCCGGTATTTGGAAAATATGAATGGTGAACCATTAGAATTATCGTTGTAGAAAGCAACAAAGAGCAGAACCGTTCAGAACTGGTTCTGCTCTTTTACATCATTTTTCATTTATGGAGTCTCCTTCAAATGTAAAGGATAATTTAGAATAAACTTTCAAATATCGTCATTGTCTCATCACTCATTTTACGAACAAAAGCTGAAACAGATGTTGTCATGATTCTGTCATTTTTATCAAATCGCAATGGCTTTTGCACAGACTTATTTTTTCCGAATGACATTGTTTTTACAACTTCTATTGGTATGATTCTTGGGCAAATTTCAGAACCGTTTCCACTCGCAGCGAGTTTTCCACAACATGTTTTGGGCTCTTGATGAAAAAGATGCGGTACTTCCTTCAATGTATCCGCATGATATATTCGCTGGATATTATCAGGAATCTTTTCGTATATTTCCCCATCTATCCCGTTATGCTTTACAGTCGTATCATCAACGACATATCCTGCACCATCTTTCCACATCACAAATGCACCATACATTCCCTCTGTGTAGTATAGCACACCTTTTGGAATCAATGTAGAATAATATGTACCCAATTCTCGCATTGCATAATCAAATGCACATTCTATTTTTTCAACACATAGACGTGCCATAACAGCCAATGTTCCATTTTTTATGGTAACAGGATAGATAATATCTCCAACTTTTACTGCTGATATCGACGGCATAATTTGATGCTGACTGCCATAAACCACTTTAAAAGGTCCTCTGTCCCCTGCTTTTTCTAATTCTCTCACATACTCTTTACTCCAATATACCATATATCCTGCCATTATGATATCCTCACAATCTTCAATTTGTAAAGAAAATCCTCTACATTCAGTTTTACATATTATACCACATTTCAAACTGAAATGCAAGATTGTTTAAAAAAAACAACATTTGACTTTGCTGAGGAGGTTCTTATTATGATAACTTGAGAAACCGGATAGAACATTTCCAATTGGGAGATGCTTCCATGTGCATTTCATTTTAAAGAAATAATATCTTCTTTTCCAGATAAAATATGAAACAAATTAACTCGCTTTTGGATTATACTTATATCTCTATATTTTAAAATAATATTATTTATTTTTTAAGAGAATTATATTCTCATATATATTATTATATAATTTATTATTTCCAGCTCGTGTTATAAATGGCACATTCACACCAATATTTTCATTCAGCTTTTAGAATAACGTATATCTTTTTAAATTCTTTAGATGCTTTTTATGATATATACTTACCTTTAAAATAATATTTTGTAAGCAAATGAGGTATTGAAGTCTTTATCATATTTTGATAAAGACAACTATTTTTATCAAACAAAATGCCAATACCTTTATGAGAATCTATTAACAAATCTATCTTAATCTCAAATTGCTCTATAATATTTCTCCATACCAAATGGTGTTTATCAATTAATAATATTGTATGTATTATTCTATGATTATCTGCCGAAAGTTTCAAATAAATAATATTAGATATACAGTTATTTATTTTAATACTTATGTCTGCTTGAATATTGATAAACTGAAGCAAAATTGTTTCTTCAACGCTCAAATCATATTATTTTCCAATACTAATTTCATCATATTTATATAATTTTTGAATTATTTCATCCAATTTATAATGATTACCATATAGTATTATATAAAAGATATCCTCATAATGATGATTATATTTTTTCACTTTTGTAGTTCTCATAATAAATATTTGCAAAAAATCATCAATAACTACTGATATAAAGGCAGTAAAAATATCAGTATTGTATGATATCTCTTGAAGAAAAGAATTATAATCTTCTATTTCACTTTTTAAAGCAGGCTTACAAGATTTTAAAAATCGACAAACATTATTTTTTCCTTTCTAAAATTTATTTACAAAAATCAATTTTATCTTTGAATAAACACAATTACCATAAATAAGCTTTTGAAATCTCAGCAGTTGTTTTTGCTGTTGACTCCTTTAATAGTTTTTTAGTCATAACATTTTCCTTGATCTCATCAATAGGTGTAGTTTTCGGTATTCTTCTTTCTTATAATTGCTGTTATATCCAAATGGTTCAATTTGTTTTATTATATCGCTATTTTCTTTGCATGTCAACTAATTTTCACTCAATTTTATGTCATTTACAAAATTTATAATTATTATATTTATTAAAATATTTTCAATAAGCATATTATATATAAATCTTTTAACGAAAAAGAAAAGCTTAGCGAAAAACTGATATTTTATTTCCAAAAAACAAGAAGTGTTAGCACAGTGGTTACTATCTTCTTTGAAATCAATTCTTTTTTATGTGAAAATTAAATGAAATATTGTCAAATTTCATGAAATACTATTGAATTTTGAATAAAAACATGGTAGAATAGTCTTATGCAACTGATCAGTTGTGTAAGACTATTCTATTAGGAGGTTTATAATGAGTTTGTTAGACAAAAAGCTATCTGTACTTTTGCCTGGAAGTCATGTTCGCTTCACGAATCTGTCCGGTCAGGTTATTGAAGGAATCGTTGCTGAAAATGATGGGAAAGAATCACTTTCTATTCAGATTACATCATTAGCAACGATCAGATACGATCAAATTGGAATGGTTGATGAGTACGGTCAGCGTACAATTGTTACACAAGAGGTTCCTTTTACAAATAAAGAAACTTTGCCAATTGCTGAATCAAAGCCTTTAACTGTTGAGATGAAACCTTCGATTGTAGAAATAGAGCAATTGATTATCAACAAAGAATCCATTTCTCGGGCTTACAAAGCAATGGAATCAAACGAAAAAAAGGCTTTCGAACAGCCTTATAATAAATTTCAAAGCTACTTAAAGAGCCATGAAGAATCCAAGTATGATGAAGCCCTAGATCTGATATGGGATATAATACATAAAAATGAATGGGGTTACAATCCCAGAGTCAACCTAATGCTGGCGTATATTCAGCTTTCCCATAATGAATACGCTGCGGCTTCGGAATCATTCTTCTATGCTGATAACTACCGTTACGCATATTGTGCCGCTTATCAGGGATGCGATGAAGACAATAGCTTGTATCAACAAGCAGCAGCCTTTTCAGCTATTTATCTATCCTCTGGTTCGCCAGATGAAATTGCAGAGGCATCTGAAGTATTAAGAAAGACTTCTGTTATTTCAGAGGATATTTCAGGAATAGAATATGTTTTGAAACACACATCGTCAGAAAAAATAAAAGAAAATCTTTTACAGATTCTCAAAGAGTTGGGTAAAAACTGTGTTAAATACAACACAGAACTGTCTGATGCTAAGAAGCTTTCTGAATGTCTCAAGCAATATTATCCTGCTGATGAAATTGAGAAGAAGATTGAGGATTTTCTTTCACAAGTTCCTGCCAAAGAAACTAATGATGTGTCAGATGAAATAGAATCTACTGTATCTAATTCCGAACCTGACATTACACAAGAGCATAAAGGAAAGATTGTTACTTATAACTATTTTGAAGAAAAAGGAACAGTCAAAGATGATGAAGATAGAGAATATTCTTTTGAAGTTAAAGATATCAAAGATATATCGCTTAAAAATCAAGTCAAAAAAATAACCTCAAAACAGTTTAAGCCGATCAGTGTAAAGTTTACACTGTCTAAATTGGCGAATCAGTATGTGGTTTCTGTTATGAAGCGAGGAATAGAACCGCCCACCCCTGAATCTATAAACTTCAGAAATACAATTGCTTTTGCTAATTCTTTATTTACGAACAAGGATTATACAGGTGCTATTGAGATCTATAAACAACACATGGATGATGAGGATTGGGAAGTCGCTTTTTCTCAGGTCATTATGTGCTATCTTGCTCTCAGCAATGAAGATGATGAATTTGGCTATTTAGAAGAGATTCGTGCATTTGTTGAGAAGTATGTAGGACAAACCACCAAAAACACAAAAACACTTGAAGCCCTGCAACAATTTTATATGAAGATCCACAACTACGAAGGAACACTTAACGCTCTGAATGACCTTATGGACTTGTGTGATTCTAACGAGTACGGCAGAATCTTGCACTATATTGTAGGAAAAGAAAGATGCTATCGCTTTATGAAAAACTATCCGTCAGCTATAAGTGAACTGACAGATTGGCTTGAAATTGTCAAGCGGTATAAGATAAAAGATTATTATCAACGGAGAGATACCCTCATTTATCCAGAACTTGCAGAACTATATTTTGAATCAGAGGACTATGAAAATGCTGAAAAATATGCTAACCTCAGCAGTAAGTCAGAGCGTATACAAGCACTGAAAGAAAAACTTGAAGCAAAGAGAGCTGAGTTAGACCCAGAAGATGCCGTTGAAACAGATGAGTCCAATTTTGATGACGAGGATGATATGATAGACGAATCTGTTTCCGAACCGGAGGAATCGCTCCAAACAGCATATGAAGAATATACAGATGCTGACGGATTTGATGCATTGAACATGGATGATACATCGGTTATTTCAACAGCTTTGAGTTTTGATGCAAATCACCTTTATTGTCTTCTTACTTATCTAAACAGTGCTTCTGCAATTTCAATGTTGTCCAAAAAAACAAGAACAGATGAAAATAGAGAAACAGTCTATGTTGGACAGGCAATCAAGGCAGTAGATACAGCTGTTGCATACGCTTTTAACAGTCCTCTTATGGATTCGGAGTATCTGAGCACAGAAATAATGGTTGTTTATGAGGAAGCACAGAAGTATTTACCGGACATTTTACCTTCAATGTTTGCGGCATCTGCTCTGTATGCACTTTTCAACACACCCTCTATTCCTGACTATGGCATCAGTGATTTTTCAGTTGTTGTAGAAAATTATGGTCTGGAACAGCATCCTGCATTGATTCCACTCATAAATGATCTTGTATCTTTCCGTGAAAGCACAGGCTATGGTATGGATTCATTTGCAAGTTACAAAACAAGCACCTTAGTTCTTGAATCCATCATTGAAGAATCAAAATCTTATTGTGAATCCATAGACATGCGAAATGACATATTTGAAAATCAGGGACAAGTTCGCAAACTTCGTGAAATTATGTTCTCAAACGAGGATAGCGAGCTTAGAACTTGCCTAAATATCGTTGCTGCAAATGATATTAATAAGTACCAATACGTAAAAAATATGATTACTGAGTTGTTTATACGTTCAGGAAAAGTAGTTGCAATTGATAATCTTGATACTAAGAAAGTTGATAAATTCATCGATAGTTATTGGGAACGTGCAAGGGATCTTATCCTTGATGAAGGCAGACATATTTCAAGACCGCATGACAAGATCAAGGGAAACAAACGAAACAACATTGTTATAAAAATTCGACACATACTGTCCTGTATCTGTGATTGGCTTTCTGTTGCCGAACATTCAAGCGGTAATGATAATAATTATGCTTCCTCTCAGTATGACAAACTTATGCCTAAAGTTATCAGCGAACTAAACGATATAATTACTTCTTGCACTTCTGTTTTGAACAAGAGATTTGATTGGGGAACTGAAAGCATACGTAGAGCTGCGGAGCAAATCCTTTCTAAGATGAACGGTACATACAGTAATAAATCAAGACGCTACTTCTTCATCGACTTTCTCAAAGGTGAAGATGTATTGCTGAACGACAGTTATCTTCCAGAAATACAGTCTACATTTTGCGGTGTACCCAGATTCAACATTCTTTCTCGAATTGAAAGACACGCTTCAAAAGAGCATCTCGAACTCCACGAGCGTTTCACGGAAATACTCAGCAATGTAGAATCCAAACACAACTTCCGCACTGCACGTCTTATCAAGGCATACGGAGAAGATATGGACATTAAAGAGATCATCGATCATAAGAATCTTGCTCAGTATAATGATTGTCTGAAACAAGCAAGACAGCGTTTTGAAACAAAGAGTCAGGATTTCTATGCTGAGCTTGAACTTTGTGAAAGTTATGGTACGATCTCTAATATAAATGGAGAAAAAGATAAGATTTGGGCAATCGCTGATAACTGGTACCGCATCAGTAAGATAACTGGAGATTACGGCTTCTATGTCAGACTTCTTGAAGTTTTGAGGAATGATATATCCGTCAAAGCTGAAAAGAAGGGCGAACAGCTTATGCGTCAGCTTGAAGATATTGCAAGCAAACCAAACTATAATTTTGGTGTATTCAGTAAGGAAATGATAGAAGCAAAGATCAATGATCAGAATTTCTCATCAGCTGAGTTTATCATGGGCTGTATCCTTCGTGGAGATGTAAATGCTATATCTGACTATTCCGATGAGCCTTTTGGCTACTTTAAAGAGTTTATAAGCGAACATGCAACCAATTCTCGTGCTGTACGTGGTGCAGGTCGTGATATTGCAGATATTATTTTTGAGTATTCAGGTAAAAAAGATCTTGAAAAAGCTCTGGTCATTCTGACCAATAATGCCCACAAAGAAACCAAGGGCGGTGCAAATTTACTCAAGAGCTGGATACCAAGAGGAGGTCCAACAAACACAGAATCGCTGACAGTGCTCCTGACCAGATTGGGATTCAAGCCTGTTTCTGTTGCTCTTGATGAAAGCATAGATTTTGAAGCATATCATGTATTCTGCCGTAAACAAATTGGAAAAGTCAACTATGTACATCATATTCCAGCTTTTGGCTCAAAGAGTGAAACAGAGGGTTTCCGTGTACTTTGTTTATATGGTAATTATAATTGTGATGCACTTATGGATAAGTTCAGATCCGCTAATGCAACCGCTAAACACACGCTTGTTCTGCTTGATTTTGCACTGAATATTGAGGAACGCAGGAGACTTGCAAAAAAAATTAAGGAAGAAAAATCATTCTCCAAAACATTCATTGTTCTTGACCGTGTTGTTCTGTTTTATCTTGCAAAACATTATGCTGAAAATACTGTTTTAAAAAGACTTCTTGCTGTTACACTCCCATTCGCATACTATCAGCCGTTTGTTGAAGCGTCAAGACAAGATATGCCGCCTGAGTTGTTCACTGGCAGAGAAACCGAACTTACTTCTATTGAATCGCCGGAGGGTGCAAATCTTGTTTACGGCGGACGTCAGCTCGGAAAGAGTGCTCTGTTGAAAATGGCAAGACGGAATATAGACAGAAACGCTAATGGAGATAGAGCCGTTTTAATCGAAATCAAAGATATGTCGGCAGCAGATGCTCTTAAAGTAGTCTGTGATAAGCTGATACTTGAAAACATCATTGATGAGAATTGCAAGTGTGAAACATGGAACGAACTTGCAGGATATATTCAAAGACGTTTGATGAGTGATGATCCTGAGAAACGCATCAACTACTTCCTCCTTATGCTTGATGAAGCTGACACCTTCATCGCAACAAGCGGAGAAACAGAAGATCAGCCAATCACTGCTTTGAAAAATTTGCCTTCTGACAGATTTAAGCTCGTTATGGCAGGTTTGCATAATCTTAGCCGATATAATAGACAGTCCATGCATGGAAATTCAAATCTCATACATCTGACTCCAATTACTGTTAAGCAGTTCCGTCGTGAAGAAGCGACAAAACTTCTAACAAGCATTCTGGCTTATCTTGGCTTCAAATTCAATCAAAAGATCATTGACAGTATCCTTGCTTCTACATATAATTATCCAGGTCTGATACAGTTCTACTGTCAGAAACTCCTTGAAGCAATGAAGAACGATGATTACGCTGGATACAATGAATCTTCCACTCCGACCTATGAAGTAACAGAGAGCCATTATAAGAAGGTACTCTCAGATAAGGCATTCACTGAGTTGGTAGATCAAAAGTTTGAAGCTACTTTGTTTGCAGAAGAAGAAGGACATAGTAACTATCATATCATTGCACTTATTTTAGCATATCTGTACTATATAGAACCTAATGATAAGGGATACACCGAAGTTGATCTTTTGAAGATAGCTGAGGAATATCACATAAATCGTGTTACTTCTCTGAAATCGGAACAGTTGTCTGAAGTACTAAATGAAATGTGTGACCTGAATGTTATCACAGTCATGGAAGAAAACTACCGATTTGCAACAGACGGTTTCCGCAAGTACCTCGGCAATCAGGATAAGATTGAAAAGAGTATGAGTGAATACTTTGAGGAGGCTGTAACAGTATGACAGGTGAACTCTGGTGGTGTAGGCTTGTCAACTCTGCAAGATTTCTTGACGATTTAAAAGATACGCTATCTGATGACAGATCTGTATTGCTCTTATTTGACACAGAAATTCCGTGGCAGGATATTATGATAGAAACGCTCGAACAAAAGCTTGCAAATGTCAATGATAACAGAACATTCGATGTACTTGATGTATCAAAAGAGACTTCTTCGCCAGGTACATACCTCATGGAACATTATTGCAGTAAGGACGAGAAAAACAAATATTGGCCGACCACACACGGCAGTCCTGAAAAGTTTCTAGCACAGAATAAAGTAACTTCTCTAAACAAATGTTACGTTTGCCTTACAGGCATAAATGCAGAAAATGCTTCTAAGTGGGTAGCTTCTGTTGCTGAGTACCTTGAAAGCTGCAAAAATACTCATGAGCATGGTGTATTCATAATTATTCTAGAGAGCATGAATATGCCTGTTCCTAAGTACTTGACCTCGTTCAGATATGATGATTATGTAACGGACTACGATTGCATGATGCTTTGTCTGACATTGGTTTCAGACCTTAAATGCAGCAGAGCTGAAAAAATGTACTTATGCGAAACTGCAAGCAATATCGCAAATAATAATGTTGAGCTTGCAGCAATCCTGATATCAAGAAGAATAGATTTGATACAGAATCCCTATGAAGTATCATCGGAGGTTTTTGAAGAAAATAAAGTTAAGGTCACAAATTTGAAAGAACGAGTACGAACGGCTGTGTGGGAAGCTCAGATAAAGCTAGTATTTCCAAAAATCGAAAATTTCCGGGCGAATCTTATCAAAAAGTATGAAAAAAAGATTTCACATTATCTACCTATCAAAAATTCCAACAATGATGTTATTGACAAAGCATCGGATCTGGAAATTGGACAACTGTTTTTTATCTGTAAAGCAAATCATTCTCAAAAAGTTATTGACCTGTCAGAGTACGAAATGCTAAATAAAATGCGTAATGTGCGGAATATATTAGCACATTGGGATGTATTATCGTATGACCAGCTGACAGGAATCAATGTATTATAAAACACAAATGCGGAAGTTCTAATTAGAACTTCCGCCTTAACTTTGATGTCAATTGACTTTTGATTCATCTTTTTTCATGTGTGCTATTCGTATTTTGCTCTTAAACGAGAGAAAACATCATTCGCTGCTATGCTATCTGGCTTTTCAGAAAGGATTTCTTTGCTGAAAGCATAGGCTTTTTCTTCCGGTAAGAGTTTTTCAGGAAGATTGTAAAAAAATAACAAATACTCCTTGTTTGAAATGCTCCCCTTTTGTTAGACAATGTGGTATAATAGAAATATACCAATAAAAAATCTAACGAAAGGGGGCATTTTTATGCCAAAAGGAAAACCAAACAAAAGATACACACCGGAATTCAAAATCAAAGTAGTGGAAACAATGCACAGAGAAAAGTTAAGCTATCGTGAAACTGCACGTCAATTTGACATACGCGATCTTGAAGAAGGAGCGGAAGGACTTTACATAGAACGCAGAGGGAGGAAATCCACAGGGCGACCTCCGAAAATTAAGAAAGAAGAAGATCTGATTGCAGAAGTACAGCGTCTTCGTGCGGTGAATGCATACTTAAAAAAATTGAATGCCTTGGTTGCCGAGCGGGTACAGCAAGAGAAAAAGCACAAGTGATATGGGAACTGAGGCATGAACATAAAATAGGACTGCTCATTGAGATTGCCGATATTCCCCGCAGTACCTATTACTATTACAGCAAGCAATTTGATCATCCAAAGCTAGATCGATATGCTGAAATCAAAACTGAAATACGCCGCATTTATGAGGAAAGCAAAGGGCGTTACGGCTATCGGAGAATTACCAAAGAGTTGAAGAAAAAATTTGTGATCAATCACAAGACCGTACGGAAACTGATGCGTAAAATAGGCATATTTTGCCGTGTTCGTATGCATAAGTACCACTCATACAAGGGTAATGTCGGCAAAATCGCACCCACGGCTATAGTAAG
>ULZO01026032.1_pt1 | contig 11712 bp, 9 predicted proteins | sample 1963181 | NCBI WGS metagenome assembly ULZO01 (sample SAMEA4835891, study PRJEB28245) | human gut metagenome | biome: gut microbiome; material: fecal sample | place: Denmark | collected 2008 | reverse complement strand
AATAATAGTGTCCAATATGATTGACAAACCTACATATAATTATAATAATTAATGTAGAAATTATATCTAAATGCTTTGAGATCAGCTTTGACAAAATCATAAAAGCACCAAAACAGTAATGTTATAAGTCTTTTATTTGAGAATGCTGAGGATCTTTTACGTTTTCCAGCAATATACAATTACATGAAATAGCGCATATACGCACTTATACATAACTATTTCAAACTATCGTAAAAATATTTGCTTTTTTCTGAAAAAAATACCAATAAAAATATTGACAATCGAATTTTAATAGTGTATAATATTGTTATAAGAAAATATTACGAAAGGTGATAGGTGTTATGAAAAAGATATTTAAGTCAATTTCGGCTTCTGTTACTGCGTTCATCATTGCTTCAACAATGGTTGTAAGCGCGTCAGCAGCTTCTTCTGCCGATGTTGTTTCTGCAGCTAAATCAGCAGGTGTTCCTTCTAACCATGTATCAGAGCTTAAGAACTACCTTGATTCCCACGCTTCAAAGTTCAGCTCTGCTGACTATGATTACATGGTAAAGGCTCTCTCTGATTGTGGTGCTACATATGTTCAGCCTGTTGCTGACAAGCTTTTTGGTGCAGGAACAGATCTTGCTTCACTAACAAACGATCAGCTTAGACAGGTGTTTAAGGAAATGGGCGAGGATAGCAGAAAGGCTATTGCTGATGCTTGCGTAGCTACAGGTAAACACTTTGGTGTTACTATCAAGGTAGACGAGCTTACAAGCAAGGATTGGAACGTTCAAGTCGTTGATTCAGATGGCAATACAAACATTGGAACAAACACAGGTAACGGTTCACTTAATACTGGTGCAAACAGCATGACAGCTGTTCAGGTTGTTGCGGTTCTTACACTTGCTCTTAGTGCATTTGGTATTACAGTAGCTGTTAAGAAGAACAAAGAGTGCTAAGATATGGTCAGGAAAGAGGTTAAAGCTTCCTCGTTTGACGCAAACAAACTGAAAAAAAATAAGAGGACGTCAGTGGCTGTAATGGTCTTGACGCCTCTTTTAGTTTTGGCTCTTTGTTTGTCTATCATGACGCTGGTAAGTTATAAAAAATTCATAGAGCTGCAAGGATATGCAGCAATAGCGTTCAATGAGAACGCTCATTTGAAAAACCCATCAGAGGATAATAAATACAGAAATGCAGACGCACTGCCTATGAAGGGATTAACAAAAGTCACAGTGCCAGATTCTGATAAAAAGACGGAACAGCATGAGATAATCTATCCGTACTACGGCGACAAATATGCCGAGCTGACCGTAAAGAATGATAAGGCAGGCATTGACAAAGAGCCTGTTTACTGGGGAGACTCTGATGATCTTCTAGCAAAAGGTGTTGTGCAATCTAACTATTCTGCATATATAGGTGCTACAGGCAGAGTTGTCCTTGCGGCACATAACCACACTTATTTCAGATATTTACCTAATATTCTAGTGGGTGATCAAGTGATACTAAAAACGGATTATGGCAAATTTACTTATGAGGTCACAGAAACTAAGGTACTTCCAGACACAGATACCTCCCTTTTGTATTATGACGTGACCGCAGATCCACCTGTAGATGATCTGATACTCTACACTTGCTGGAACAATGGATATATGGGTCTTTCAGATCAGAGGCTTTATGTTATCTGCAAAGTCGTAAGCAAAGAATATAAGAATTAGGAGGGTAAGATCTGTGAAAAACAAAAAACTATACAACTACCTGCCTAATCTGATAATCTCGCTGTTTTTGGCGTTTATATTCCTTGCGCTGTCACTTCTGTTTGCGGCAGACAATATTTTCTTTGAACCGACAACCTATACGAACAGTATGCACAAGATAAAAATCGAGGACACGGCTTTTCAGGAAATACAGACATATTGTGAACAACAATATGCCTACACTGGTGTTGAAGCTGATACCCTGAAGAAGTCGATTAACAAAACTGATGTATCAAACGCTATTTATAGCTATGTTGAAGATACTTTCAGTTATATTCTTGGCAAAAAGAGTGGACTTCCTGAGTTTAAGGCAGACTTTACGCTTCTTGAAAAGAATATCTCAGACGATTATACAAAATGGGCTAAAAAAGAAGGCGTTGAATATACTCAGGAACTTGAAGACATAAAGCAGAAGACAATAAAAAATGTGGAACAGGCAATTGAATCCGACCTTGACGTTATGCTTTTGAGCCATATAAATAAACCTAATGGCATTTCCACAAAGCTTAAAGATCTGCTTGTGCTTGCGAGAAAAATAAGGATAGCTCTTATTGCAACGGCTGTTATATTTATAGGCGTTACGGCAGCAGTAAACAGAAAGCATATATGCGGTTTGCTTTATTGGGTAGGTACTTCACTTTTCTGTTCCTCAATGCTCATTCTTGTTCCGTGTGCTATCCTAAAGGGTACAAAATATTATGATGGGCTTGCGATACATAATGACACTGTGTATAATGCACTCACAAGATCCATGTATGGCTTAACTGACAGCCTTATTAAATTATCGACAGTTACTCTCGCAGTGGCAGTTCTTTTTATGGCACTTTTTGCGTTGATAATCAATCTGACAAAGTTCAAAAAGAAAGAAAAATGCTAAATTTATCAGACCCCTGTTTTAAATAGGGGTCTGTTTTTTTACAGATGAAACAATTCCATTTAATAGTCGTCAATAGTTTAAAAATATGATTAAAACGTTATAATAATATTACGATATATGCAGTTCGTTGATATAGGTATATAAAAGAAGATGGAAAAGATTTTTGGCAAGGCAACTTATCATAATGATAGTTATGTCTTAAAGAAGTCATGATGGACGTTAAAAAGCCGCAGAAAAGTATATAGTTGTCCCCTCCAAAGTGAATGCTTTGGAGAGGATTCTTTTAAAACCAATATAATTAAATACGCTTTTCAAACATGACTTTGCATAATTCAGTTTCATCACCACAAACATCTTGTGTTTTGCTAACTTCAACAAAACCACATTTTTTATATAACCCTATAGCAGATAAATTATCAGCAGTGGTCTGCACTCGAACAAATCTTTTACCTTTGTCATGCAAAAAGCTATTAGCAAACTCGACCGCAAATGTTCCAACGCCATAATACTGATATTTTGGCTCAACGGCAAGCATTGAAATATAACCAACTTCAGCGTTTTCTAGTCCGTTGATTTTCAGCCAGGCAACAGGCATAAGTCCTCGACATATCAGAAAATTTTCCTCATCTGTATCATTATTCAAAATCGACTTACACCACTCGTCATAGGATATTTTATCACCGTGTAAAGCCTTCAAATTTCTGTTGTAAAGATTGGCTACTATCTTTACATCAAGTTTTTCTCGTACAGTCACAGCGTTGTAAATTTGTCCAAACTGCTTTTCAAACATCAGGTCACCATTATTTATCAGATCATTAAACGTCTGATATGGTTTTTCAGTAAAGCCAAGCTTTTTCTGCAACTCAAGTGACGATGTGTTTTGTGGATCAACATAAGTTCGTACAGTTTTACAGCCCTTGTCTTTCAGTACATCAAAGGCTGTTGTAATCATTTTCTCCGCAATATGCTTGCGACGGTGGTTTTCCACAACAAACAGATCACCATAATACCAAAGTGTAGGGTCATCAATATTTTGTATACAACATAGCCTTCCCACAAAATCGCCAGAACTACTTTGTGCTATCACATTAAAATAGTCTGTTTCTGACTTGAAAAAATAAAGCATAGTTCTCAATCCTGCAATGTCAGGTTGCTCCCAAAGAGAATTAGAAATCTGCAAAGCAAGATTTTCTGATAAATACTCACTTGTCCGTATCGCTATGATCTCAGTATTTTTTGTGCCCATAAAACTCCTCATTTCACAAATATAAAAGTGTTCCCGAAAAATCGAAAACACTTAAATTCATTATTCACAAAAGAAGTTAGAACACAAAGCAGTGTGAATGATAGATATTTTCGACTTTTCTGTTACGAATATTCATATCATTCACCTGCCTTTCAACTCTGTCTTGCGACTATGAAATAGATGAATAATTAGAACAGTTATTGTAATTACTTGTTTTTATATATACAAAGATAACGTATTAACATTTTGTTGTATATTATAAGTTTCAATTATAACTTAAAAAAATTATCGTGAGGAATAAAGTCGAGATCTACAATTAATTTCCTTTATATATTGACACACTATATACATTTATAACTCTCATTTCAACATCTTCAGAATTAATGCAAACTTGCTCAGAAGAGTATATTTCCAACTGTTTAGTTGATTCATCATACTTACAATCAGCACACAGATACATACCATCCTTTTCCGCTAATATTACTTTTGTATTATTATCTGTCAGTCTATAGTCATGTTTCAGTGCAGCAAATGATTCACCCAATTTAAAAAAGCAAAATGCTCCCATAACAACTAAAAAAACAAGCAATATAATTATTATCTTTTTACTATTTATCTTAGCATTCGTTTTTTTATCAATTGTTGATATTACCTTATCAACAGACTTATCAAACCATTTCATATTTCTGATAGCAATTCCTATTGTCAGACCAAAATAGTAAATTGATATGCATAATATTGATAAAGATCGTAAGCAACTTAATACATCAGAAATAGTTGCTTGCTTCCATATTAGAAAAAAATTATAATTAAGCATTATGCAGGCAAATATAAATAATGATATCATTGACAAAGCGCAAATAAAAATTATATTTCGCACCAATTTCCAAATATTTTTTGCTCTGATTATTACATATGCCATCAAAAAGTTCAGCGCCAATAAAATTATACTTCCAAAAAGAATATCAAATAAATTAGAAAAAACGTTTGCTTCACTTATATGATTATATGAACTATTAATAGAAAAATAATTATTATATCCCTCAATAACTATAGTAGATATTCCCTTAAGTATGATTCCAGATATAGTTAACACAATCCCTATCAGTGCCGCATATGAACCGTAATTATTATTCTGATCTTTTTTTATTATGTCAATAAGTCTATTTCTTTTATCATCATATGTAACATTTTCTTCTGAATGGTTTGTCGATTCGTTGCTCATTAAATCATCCTTTCTGATATATTACTTGAATAATATATTAAAACATAATGTAAAATAAGTTTAATCTTAATAGATTATTTTCTTTTTTACATATGTACCATTATTAATATCTCTAATTCTTATAAACCAGCCCTCAATTTCATCCAAACAGTTCATTTGGAACAAAATTATTTGTGATACACTTTTATTTAATGTCTGCTTTCTGCATTACTTATTTCTGCATTCGCATGATCTAATCTTTCATATCTGCAACCACAGACTTATAATATTGCTGAGGTCAAATAATGTGCGAATTCCCATGTAATAGTGTTTTAATTTACTAAAATAGAAACTATTTTATGCAATAGCAATTTAATCTGTTGGAATATTTTTAATCCAATTCTCAATAACGGTAATATAATCTCCTAGGCTATGTCCATTATCGTAAAGATGCTCTTTAACATGTAAAGGATTTATGAGGTACAGATAACAGATTATTTTTTGAGCCGTATCTTTAAGCTGGTCTGAGGTATAACTCTCAAAAAAATTCGTATCCTTTAATGAAAGCACTCTTTCTTCAAGATGGCTTTCTCCGTTTAACACCAATCTGTACATATAGTTTCTGAAATAGTTTTTATGATTTTTACAAAGATCTAAAATATCTTCATTCGTAGTAAGTGCATCTATACCCTTTTTGTATAAGAAAGTTCCGTGAGCTTCCAATAGTCGTCTCATACTATTTCCGATAGTAAAATCGGAAAGTAATGAGTCCTCACCATTGGCATATCTATATATTTCTTTCATAAGTAATGAATACTCATTTCTTTTCATATCAATATGTTTGGTATTATCGATTTGTCGATCCTTAAGCTCATAATTTTCAACAAACTTATTCTTCAAATTAAATTGTTCCCCAATTTCTTCGCCGGCTTTTTCTAAATCATATACAGTAGATAAATCATGAGATAGCAGTAGTATTTTACTGTTTTTATTACCATAAAAAATTTTTGATAACTGATATTTCAAATAAGTTATCACTCCAACTTGGTTTTCTCTATCAAAGCTTGAAATAGGATCATCAATTACTATAAAATACTCATCCGTGAAATTATCAGTTGAATTATGATTATCCAACATTTGTGTGAAGAAGTAGCAAAGTGCAATTATATTACGTTCACCTGTAGATACTTTATCAGGTGTAACTTTGATACCATTTGACATTAGGTAATACTTACCACTTTCGGCATCTACATCTAATTGTAATCTCTTATTTGAAAAGAAAATATAGCTTAGCGCTTCATTTATCATGTCTTTTGCAATCACTACGTTTTTCTTCTTATTATTTAAATTATCAATTTTTACTTTTTTCTTATTGTATTCTTCTTGATATTCTTTTATTTTACTGCAACATTTATTGTAAGAGTCATACGCGTTTTTATATTCAGCATAATCCCTTGAAAACTCCCAATAGGCCATTTCTCTGTTCCAATCAGAGGCTTTCTTCTTGCTTTTATCGATTTCTTCGAGTTGCTGATTATAAATATTTCTTTTTTCCTCAAGACAAGAAATAGCATCGTTTAACGTTTTAATTTCCTGTATAATGTTGTTATCAGAAAATGAAATTGGAGCATATAGAGAATTTATCTTATCTTCAATAGACTGACCATATTGAGATAATAGAGAATTTACTATTCTATACTGAGATTCAACGGTTTCATATTCTTTGGTATATATACCTTTAAAATTATCTGCGATACTGATTATTTTATCCAATTCGTTTATCATCTCAGTAATGTTTTTATCATATTTCGCTAACTCTCTTTGATGATTTTTAGCTTCTTCAGATAAAATCTTCTCTATCGCTGATAAAATTATGCTCTTTTCTTCTGAATTGATAGGTCTAAAGCAATATGGACATATATCTTGATCCTCATTTTCAAAAACTATTTTTATGTCACTAATGTACTGAGAGCCTTTTTGACTATATATTTCAATGATACGTCTATCTCTATCATTCAAAACAGGTTCCTCTATTTTTTCAGCTAATAGTCGGGTAACATTCTGAAAGAAATTGCTTTCAAACATAAGCGGTTTCATTGCATCGCTAACTTTGCTATGAGATTCTGTTCCAATTATAGACATTAACTCTTGAAAATGTGCAAATGCATCTTCTCTGCTTTTAGAAATTACAGGTTTACCAAAAATCTTTTCAAGACTACTCGTTGTGATATTCGGTCTCTTACCGGAAATTAAAATTTCTCGTTCAACCCAGTTATTTGATGATTTCAACTTTTCCTTAAGGGTCTCTATTTTATATTTGTACGAATCACTATTCTTTACATTTTCAAGCAATCTTTTAGTTGATTCTTGATCATCAATATAGCCTAGGTATTCTTCTAATTTTTTATTTACCTCATTAATTTGTTTGTCTATCTCAACTTGTTCACCAAATAGAATAACTGCCGATAGACCGTCATTTTGTACTGCAACTTTATTATTTATGTAATCTTCATTAAAAACAAAAATATGATTCTGAGGAATTAACAACGGTTTATCATTCTGGTCTAATAATGAACAGCTTAAATCACTTTCTACGTTACAAAGAGACTTTGATATTGTACTCTTGCCGCTGCCATTCTTTCCATATATTATACTTATTCGTGATTCATTTTTAGTGAAACATTTCAATTTCGTCGCAGAAGGGAAACAACGACCGGATATTTTTAAGCTCATAATTGATTCTACCATATTGAAACTCCTTTTATAATGTAAACTGTAATTAATAATTCATCTTTTGTTTTTAATGGTATAATTCATAATAAATCCTTTCTGATTTTAATTCTCATTGAAAAAAGCCCGACTATTTTCTATTATATATATTGCAATATTAGTGAGTAGGACAAATTTCGTTGGGCAATTTTCCAGTCAGTATCATCGAAACCAAAATCACAAAAGAATCCCTTTCGTCTTCTTTTATAGATGGCAACAACTTTAAAAAGTTTTTTTCGGCATCATCCAGATTTCGAGCAATACTAAACTTATTCAAATATGGTTCGAGTAATTTAAGGTCTTCTTTTAAACGCTCAAGCTCAAATTCTTGAAGCTGTTCGTTGTTATAACATTTTATTAAAAAAGCATATGCATCTTCTTTCATATTACTTTTTAAATATGCTTTTGATAATTTATCAATAACAAAATAAGACGGATTTGCGTCATAATACTTTGACAATATCATTACTCGGTATATAGGAGGAAGCGTACTAAACACAGTTGGTATCCATGAATTATGTTGGTAATTCCCAAAACCATTTATTAAAAAGTAGGAAAAAACAATTTCAAGAGAGAAAGTTGTTATTGCTTCTAAAGATTTATCAATATCCTGAGAAGAATAGTTTCCCTCTTCTCCATCATGTACTCCCATATTGCCAATACCTTTTGCATTTAAAAGATCATCTACAATTATGGGATTCATAAATTCTTTGCAAGCCTCAATTTTATTATGAAGTTTATAATCTTTCCATTTTCTTTTTGTATCTGGTTTCACCAATTGAATAATTATCGAGTCACAAACCTTTTCTATACATATCCTAACATCCTCTGCACGATGATGAATTTTCTCTGAATCATCATTTGCATATTGATAATATTTTCTTGATAAAGGTGAAATTAATGGGATACTTATATTTTCCATACTATTCCTCCGAATTAAATTATCGCAAATAAACATAAAAACTATTAACACAAAATAATATACAATTATACACGATTGCCAAGCCATCTAACATAATTATACACCATTTTACAGCATTTTTCAATAGAGCTAGTGACATTTTAATAATTCAAGCATGATTTCTATATATTGCACAATCGACCAACCTTAGCTTTGTACATAATTTCAAACACATACATTATTATGACATATTTCGACAAATCAAGCAAGAAAATCGACTTATTATAAAGCCGATTTTCATAGCATTTTTATTTGTCCCACATATTTTACATACATCCCTTCCCCTCACACTCCACAAAATCCTTCGCCAACTGTTCCGCCTCAGCCAAACTGTCCTCCAGTATCTCAAACCCCACAGCCGCAGAAAAGTTGTATATCTCGACCTGCTCGGTTTCGTCAGCGAAAACCTGTATCAAAAATCCCTCGCAGAGAATATCTCTGCCTTTCTTGTCGACTCTGCGAATGTTTATGTCGGGTGAGATCTTGATATAAAAACCTTTGTACTTCATTCAATCACTCTCCTTAAAACCTCATCTGAAATTCGTCATCTTCTTCAAAATCCTCGTCCGGTTCATCATCAAAATGCTGCCCGTAAACCGACCTTTCAAGTGCCGCCCTCAGATAGCTTGTGTCCATACCGTTCGCCTCATATCCCTGCTTTATAACGTTGTAATAATAACTGGTCGGTGGCGAAATGTGACCGCTGTTCATCAGATATGCCATACACTCCTTCTTTTCGCCATTAACATCTATCTCAAAAAGCTCTTTGCGGTAATAGTTCGGAAAACCTTCATATTTGTCAAGACTGTGCTCATCTCTACCGTCTATCTCCCATATGAGGACAGGAACTTCTGCGTTTTCTTTCGGCACAATGGTGGCAACGCCTCTGAACTCTAGCTCATAGCCTTTCAGCATTTCTTTACCGATGACCTTTGAATTCGGGCAGCGATTTGCCATTTGTTCCAAATTGATGTTACTGCCATAGGCGATATATAATCTTCTGTATTCCATAAAAATCTCCTTTTCAAATTTACATACTCATTTCAAGTTCTTCAATGCCGTCACATTCGCTTTCTGACGGCTCGTTGTTTTCATCGGGTATACACTCGGTTTCATCATTGGAATGGCACACAGGCTCGTTACGCTGCTCACGGGTGGCTTGTTTCTCAAGCTCTCGTTTTTCTTTTAGCTTTGCCCTTGCCGCAATGCCGTCCTCCGGATGTCGCCAGGCTATGTCACCCTCAAGATGTTTAAGCAGATGTGTTCTGCAATTCTTGAACTCATCGCCTATAAGCCCTAATCCCAGCAGCCACACTCTGAAACTGTACCGCATATTATCGCTTTGTGAAACGTGCGGAGAACAATATTTCTTGGTCATTGCCGCATTGCTTATGGCTAACGCAAGCACTATCTGACTTCTTACCTCTCCTGCGTGAAGAGAACCGTTGTACGCTCTTATCTCATAATGTCCGTGCTGAAAAAAGCTGTGCAGATTGCAGATCACATATCGGCTGTTTGAATAATGCTGAAACTGCTCGCTCATTCTTCCACGATACCAAAGCCTTTTTATCTCCTCCATATCGGTAGGTTTCTTTTGGTTTATCTCTTTAATAAATTCCTTGTCCATTTTGCGACAGTAACTTTCACGAGCGGACGAAACCTGCAAAGCGTCCCACAGAAAATCTTCTTTGCTTGCAAATATGTTCACTAGATTTCGTATCTGTTGGGGTGTATAATCGTCTGCCGAAATGTGAATGTGCGTGCCTGCACAATATCTCGGACCTGTCACTCCGCCTGCACGGCGTAAGGCTCTCACGACCTCCTGCAAAAGCGGTATGTCTTCATATTCCAGCACAGGAGAATTGAGTTCTACGCTGTATGATTTAGAAGCATGGTCGCCGTCTGCATTATAACATCTTATACTTCCGTCATAAACAACAGACCAATCTCTGTTTTTGGAATCTTTCACGATATATTTGTCATAACTTCCGCCCTCATGGACAACATCACCGCCTAAAACTCTTGAAATTGCCTTCGCCGCTTGACAACGAGTCAAGCCGGTCATTTCTATCTCAATGCCGAACTTTCTTGTTTTTATGCCTTCAAAGTTTCCTGCCAATGTTACACCTCCCAACAAAAAACAGCCTGCGAATATACCGCAAGCCGTAAATTTTAATCGTTATTCAATCTCCGCTTTGACCTCGTATCCCCCTTTAAAAATAACCAGTATTTCGGTCTTGCTCAGTACTTTGACGCACTCAATCAGTTTTCGTATAAGCACATTATCAAAGGTTTCCAACTCAAAATTCTCATGCTCTATCATATCTATAATTTTATCAAGCTTGTCCTGAGTTTGTTGCGAAGTTTTATTCTGAGATTTAAGGGTTTCCAATCGTTCGCTAAGCTGCTGTTCTTCTTGGTATAACTTTGCAAATTCGCTGTCGAGCTTGTCCTCATCGCAGCCGCCGGAAGCTATCAATCCGACTAAATCGTTTCTCGCTTGGTCGATTTCTTTAAGTCTGTTTTCGACGGCTATGATCTCTTCCTGCCCCTGACACTCAAGAACCGAGCCGATATTCGTTTTAAGAATCCTTGCAATGTCATTACGGCATGAATAATAGTTGTTTATCGCATAGATTATAGCTTTGTGGAGCTGTTCTTCCTTTATCGTAGGCGAGTCGGGACAATACTTTTTTCCATGTTCAAGTCGGCTTATGCAACGCCAAACTATTTGCTTTTTGCCTCTTGCCGCCCAAGTGGTTCTGCGATAAGGTGTGCCGCAGTGTCCACAAATAAGCAATTCGGTAAGAGCATATTTGCTTGAATACTTCCCTTGTTCCGTAACTGTTTTATCTGAAACTTTTCGTTTACTGGAACGCCTTGCAAGCTCCTGCTGAACTCTATTGTATGTGT
>ULZO01034513.1_pt1 | contig 11740 bp, 9 predicted proteins | sample 1963181 | NCBI WGS metagenome assembly ULZO01 (sample SAMEA4835891, study PRJEB28245) | human gut metagenome | biome: gut microbiome; material: fecal sample | place: Denmark | collected 2008 | reverse complement strand
TCCAGATATTTCTGGTGTTCCTGCGGCATATGTTCCGTCACAGTGGAATACTGGCCGCTCCTTCCGTGAAGTCTCCTATGAGAGGCAATTCGATTGTGATTATAAAATATTTCAACCGTTGTATCTGTTATACGCACATCTACCTTATTTTTGATATACTGATAAGGCACGGAGTAGTACATCTTGTCTACTGCGATGTGATAGTTGAACTGGACAGTGGCTTGTTTCCACTCAGCCAGTTCAAAGGGTGTAGCAGGCAACGGAGCCAGTAACGGCATTTCTTCCCCAAGAAATAAACTGAGCCTGCTGCATTCCTTTTTCTGGAATTTACGAGCATTGTAGGCATTCAGTTTTTCCCGGATAGAATCATTTAATTCTGCAAGCGAGAAAAACTGTTCATTACGAAGGGCTGCAGTTATCCAAGTAGATATCTTTCCTACAGATCCTTCTACATTTGGTTTATCCTTGGGTTTCCGGACTCTGGCCGGAATGATGGCAAGATTATAGTGTTCTGCCATCTCATGGTAAGTTGTGTTTAATGACGTGGTATACCAGTCGCTCTTTTCATGATTCACTGCTGTTGTGCAGTTATCGGAGACAAGCATGGGTGTTACACCGCCAAAGAAATCGAACATCTGGACATGAGCTTTAATCCAGTTGCTTGTTTTCTCATTCATGTATGCTTTTACAAAAGCATACTGGCTGTAAGTCAGTACCCCTACAAAGATCCATGCCTCTGTGATCTCTCCGGTGTCCGGATCAAAGATGTGGGCGGGATCACCTGCCCAGTCAACTTCAATCTGTTCACCAGGCTTTCTCGGGATATGCATGGTAGCCCTGCGTTTCTCTTCATCCTTTTGGATGTAGTAGCAGAACTGGGAATACATGAGCGGCTCTTCGTTGCTCATACGGCACTCCTCGCAGTATTCTACCCAGAGAAGCTTTTTGTTTACGCCATTTCGCAGAAGTTCTTTGCGAATGTAGTCAAAGTCAGGCATGCGTTTATTTGTTACTGACTTATCCTTTGGGAACATAAGCTCCTCAAGTGCGCTGTCGGTCATGTCAAAATCCAGCGGCCATGAAATATTTATTTCCGCTGCCTTTTTCAAAACCTTGGCGACTGTGTTCCTGGATACACCGCAGCTCTGTGCGATGTTCCGTTCGCTGAATCCTAAGCTCTGCAAGCGTAGGATTTCACGATACTTGGTCATAATTGTGACCTCCTTTACCTGTATTCACACCAATGGTGTGTATCAACAGTATAAAGGAAATATATGTAATAGAGCGTTTAAATGTGGCTCTGAATTACCGGAATATGTGGCTCTCATTCTCCGGAATGGTGGCTCCCAAAGTCCGGACAGGTGGCTCAGAGAGCTCCGGAATAATCACCATGCAGAAACAAATCCTCCTCATCACTGATATTTCCTTTGTTCTGCTGAATTATATCGGGTAATCCACATGATGCAAGCAATTTTTCGTCTACACCATTATCTAATACTGCAATCTTTAATTTATTCATCCACCGCATTTACTCTGCTACCACAAATGTGGTAGTTATTAGACTTCGTTGCTTTATGCCAACTTATCTCTCGTAGCCTAGCCTTGTATGCGGTTTCTGTCCGTCGGACCAGAGATTTGCCAACGACTTCCTTCAGATTTTACCTCACGGTGAACACCCTTGCTGTTCAGCTATACATTTCCCACTACCTGGGCATATTCGGGACCTTTCACCCATTAGAGCGCGCCCATGGCGCGCATACATAAAAAATAGCCTTTCTGCAAAGGCTATTTCTAACGTAATTCTTTAATACTATTTAAGATTTTTATCATTGCATTCTTTTCCTTGCCTGACAGCTGCTAAACTTAGTACTCACAATATATTTCAAATCCCCCATACATGTTTTTCCAAGAGATTTTTATATTGCTCACACCGTTTTTCTTTCAACTGATTATTATTGTAAATATTTGTGTTTACTGCATGACACATAGAAGAACAAAAATATCTAACATCGCATTCATTACATGGTGTAACCGTATCTACAACACAAATCGTATTAATTCGTTTAACATCATGAAAAATTATATCCAGTTCATCAATATCTCCCAAAATAACATTTGACTCTTCCATAGCTGAACACAAAGTCACTTTACCACTTGCATTAATAGAAAGTATTTGACTTCCAGCATTACACATGGCTAACATGTTAATTCTCTTAGATATATTATCTTCTTTTCCTTTTTCGTTATCATTAATTAAGTCATCATAAAACTTTAAAGCTCTTCCCTTTACAGAGAGTGTTCTTAGAATAGGCTTTACTTCAAATTTATTACAAAGTTCTTTGAAGTCAGTTACATGATTTTTATTATTACTTGTTAGAACCATAGAAAGTGAAATGTTATCAATTTTATTATTTTTTAGCAAAATTATAGTCTCAATAACTTTATCAAACACCCCTTGTCCTCGTATGAAATCTACGCTATTCTTGTCATATCCATCTAAACTAATACTAATTTCATCCACACATGACTTTAATATACTAATATGTTCAGGATAAATTAAAGTAGCATTTGAAATAATATCAATACGCCCCATAAAATTCTTTCTTGCATATTCTAAATATTTTGAAATATTAGACAAACAAAAAATTTCACCACCACTTAATGTTACTGAGGATATATTATTTTCTGCGGCCCAATGTATGATTCTATGAAACATCTCTTGTGGCATTGAAGATTTATCTTGCTCACCATACTCGCCAGAACAATGCTTACATCTCAAATTACATTTTGTAGTTAATTCAATGTCTAATCGTTCTATAGTTTTCTTGTTTTCACTCCAGTCTTTACGTTTTATCACTTTTATTTTTGCTAAAGCCTTAATAATCTCAATATAATATTGCTTCCGTGCATTATCCGTATTCCGCATTAACAGCTCAAAACCATTTTCTAGTCCTATGTATGTTTTTATTTTTTCAAAGTCTTTAGTTAGAATTTTTATCCATAAACCACACTCTCTCACATTACCAATAACTATTTCATTATAGTGATTTAAAATTCTTGTATTATCCGAAAAGCATATATTATCCAGTTTAATTTCGTTCATATTTACACCTTTCATTGTATTATTAGTGAAGTATAGATCCTATTTTGTTAACAAAATTTTCTAAATAAGCTAAATCTGGCATCCAAAAGGAATCATAAATATATGATTGTTGAGTTTTTTCTTCAATTATCCTAACAAGTGCTGTTATATTCCGTGGAGTAGCCTGGGCGATTTTAAATGCTTTATTTTCATCATATAAATTCCAAATAGAAATTTCTTCCTCAATACTTTTCATTAATTTAGCATTAATTATTGATTGTCTCTGAATTTTTTTATTACTATTAAATATAAAACTTTGCTGCATTAAACATTTTTTTAAATTTTGTATACTTACATGATTCTGCAATAATTCATATATTTTTTTTATAATAAATGGAGTCAAAAAACTATTTGCTCCACTTAAAACATAAGACGATCCCAACCATGGTATAATTCTTGGAGAATTATTAATATAAATAACATTGTTACTGGTAACAAGATTATTTTGTTTACCTTGGACACTAATTATTCTATTATTACAAGAAAGATAATTTATTTTTCCATTATTTGATTCTGATGTAACTATTATTATTCCTTGAGACAGACATTTATCTAAAAGAATTTCTAACTCCGAATCTTTAATAAATGCTTCAATTCCTAAACTTAAATTAATAATATTAACGTCACTGTTTAACGCTTCAAGTAGTGCCACTTTTAAAGACGACAGCTTCCCTTTTCCAGTTCTATCCAATATTTTTATACTATACAATTCCAAACCAGAACTAATTGAATCAATTAATTTTATAATACATGTACCATGACCGTTTTCATCTTTGTTAGTTTCATCTGTGAAATTTATATTAGTAATTTTATTCTGTAATGGTTGACTAAAATCAAACCCACTATCTAACACAGCAATTTTCATTGAAGTTATTTACACCTACTCACTAATTAAAAAGAATGCCCTAAAAGTCTCTCGCACCACATACTACAACCCCAAAATACACCTTATCAAATGTTCTAGGGCTTGTATAATATTGGTTTTACAAAGACTTCTAGGGCACCCATTTCTTACTCATTTACATGTTTACCTGATACTTTCTACCACAGTGGCCAAGTATTATCAGTTTCTTTCCAGCCACAATCTTTTGATGCCGTTTTCTCAAAATACTGTTCGCAATCATCGTCACATCCATAACCTTTGATTTCAACTTCAAGTTCTTTTTCTTTGTTTCCCATGATAACTCCTCCCTTCTTTAAAATTTTATTTGTAAATTAAATTACAAATCATTATCAGTGTGCCACACAATTTTTTCCAATTTATTCTTTTTAATATGACACCTCTCAACACGTTTTTTATTGTTTGAGTATATCACATTATTTCTTGAAATACAAGTATCCGCACAAAAATACCGTACATTACAATTTTGACATGGAGCGATTTTGTCAACTATAGGTTTTGCAAACAAACCGTCTATATGTATCTTGTGTTCCGAAACTATAAAACTTCCAATTCCTAATTCTTCCTCTCTTAATGCAGCACATGAAAACACTATTCCATAAGTATTAATAAAAATAGAACGATATTGATGGTTACATAAACATTTAAATGTAAGTCCTTTTTCAGTCAGATTATGCATAATACGCAATTCCATAGGATCCTCCGCAAAATTTTCTTCTGCCCGTCCTTTTATATTAAGCTGTCTAATAACCGGCTTAATATGTAATCGTTCAGATAACTCTTTGAACTTTATTATTTCAGAATTATCATCGCCAACACTTACACATGATAAAGTAATTCTTTCATACCCACACATCTTCAGTTTATTAATTAATGCAATAACTTTATTATATACACCCTTTCCCCGTATCATGCTCACACTGTTTTCATCATATCCATCTAAACTAATATGTAAAGCATGAATATACCTCATTATAAGCTCGATGTACTCATCAGTTACCAAAGTTCCGTTTGTAATTATTTCTAATGACCCAGTAAAATTCTGCTTAATCACTTTACATACATCGACTATATCTTTCCGGCAAAATGGCTCACCGCCTGTTAATAATATTCTTTTCACTTTATTGTCTTCCGACCATTTTGAAATAGCTTTTATCATATCAATTGGCATTTCTCTATATTTTTTCCCACCAAAGGAATACGAGCAATGTTTACATGCCAAATTACACTGAGTTGTTATCTCAATGGTTATATCCGAAGGATATAATTGTAACTCATCCTTTTCTGCATTATCAATGCAAATACCTACTTCCCGAAATGCATTTATATATTTTTTTTCTTTTTCAGATAGTAAAGATATATTATTTTGAGACTTTTGCACCAAATCTTTATAAAGAGAATGCGACATTTTGATCCATCTTCCATCAAAAGCAATATTGCCAACAATACATTCATTACCATTTATTAATACTCTCGTATACTTCGAAAAAAATATACTATTGATATTTTTCATAACTTTTCCTCATTTATTCGATACAATATCTTTCTATATCCACAAAAGAAAGAATTAGTTTTATTCAAGTACCCTGTCATTTTATAATTTCCATATAAACAGCTAGCACTTTTGCAACATTTAAAATATCTGCATCCAACACAATCTTCCCTATTCAAAGACGTTCCATCTGTATATCGCGGTTCAATTTCTGAAACGTTTTCTATATTTCCTAAAAGAAATTGTTTATCATCCATAACATATGTACAAGGATAAACATTCCCCCCCAAATCAATACTAAACATGCTATAACCTCCCGCGCAGCCCCGTCTACCGATAAACAATTCATCATCATCTAGGTTTATATATGCATTCTTTCTTATATTTCTTATCTTATCTATTTCTCTTAATTGTCCTTCGAGAATCTCCAATGACTTGTCACTCCATTCAGAATCGAAATAATCTGGTACAACTTTCAACACTGTAAAGCCACGATTTATCAAATATTCACAACTACTACTAAGTTTTGAAACAGTTTTTGAATTATAGGTCACTCTCGCAGACAATTTTAAACTTGCATCAAACAATCGCGGAATGAGATCATCGACATCGCGCCACGCTGATGATCGGTTTTTATATCGTCTATTTATGCTATATATCTCTTCATCACCGTCTATACTTAATGCACATTCCACATTATTTTTTTTTAACCAAATAAGCATATCATCCGTCATTAATGTTCCATTAGTTGTTATAGAATAAAAAGGAGTGATTTTGTCATCAATTTTTTCATTTGCAATCTCAACAAATTTTTTAATAAAAGGAAACTTAATTAAGGGTTCTCCACCAAAAAATTTAATGAATATTTTTTTAGAGGCGGTCTTATAACACATTGTATTAATAAACTCTATTGTTTTTTCGATATAATCAATTTCGCAAACACCAGTATCCTCTCTTATAAGTCCTTCTTCATAGCAATAACTACAGGCCATATTACATGTCTTAGTTACCCAAATACTTAATTTCATACTGTCATCTTACCCCCTTCATGCAATTCCAATTTTATTATCCGATTACAAATTTTTAAAATTTGTGGTTTATGAGTTATAATAATTACAGTTTTTTCTTTAAAATGATTTTTAATAAACTCTATCATCTTCTCTTCACTATTAGAATCCAAGGCAGCAGTCGGCTCGTCTAGAACACAAATCGGCTTATTATCCAAATAAAGCTTATAAAGAGCTAATTTTTGAGCCTCCCCTCCTGATATATTTAAATTATTTTCTTTTACTTCAAAATTACCTTTTAATATACTGTTTCCTGATTCGTAAAAGTTCATTTCTTCCAAAAATTTTTTCATTTTATTTAATTCTTTTTCACTCTTTAGAATATTATTAAACTCTTCAGCCAGCAAATAGCTATTTTGAGTCATAACGCCTATTTGCGTCTGCAAATATTCCATATCAAATGTGTTAATATCAATTCCATCAATCTCAATTTTGCCACGTTCGACAGTACACAATTTAGTCAGCAATCTGACTAATGTAGTTTTTCCGCTTCCATTGTTCCCTACAATACCAATGATTTCTCCTCTATTAAACGTTTCGGTAAATCCTTTCAATATAAATCTTTCATTGTTATAACCAAACCATACATTATCAAAAGAAATATTTCCCATAAGCTCGCTGCTGTGTTTATAATCTCCCTTGATTATATTTTTTTCATTAAACATTACATTATAAATGTTATCTAATAAAGGAAAGAAATTTTTTATTTTAACAAACATATTTCCTATTGATACTATAGGACTATATAATCTTTGCACATAAATAGTCATACTAAACAACAAACCAACAGAAATCAAATTATTAGAAACATCAACAGCACCTAAAATTAATACAATAACAATTGCAAGAACATTAAAAGACATTCCTGTCATTCCAACAGTACACATGGTTTTCGTAAAATCTAATCCTTCTTTAGCCAGTTCATCACATTTATCTGCATACATTTTTTTTATATATTGAGTTTTTCCCGTCATTTGTAATGAAGGCATATTATTAATGGTTTCAGTGGAAAATGAGTTAAAATCTCCCATAGTCACTCTCAACTTTTTCATACGTTCTTTACTCTTATTTGCCACTTTTCGCTGAATAAATGCAAATATAATTGACATTACAACAACCAAAATGCCAATTTTAGGATTTAATATAATTATATATGAACTAATCCCTATACACAAACAAATATTTACTACCAATTCGCTGATATCAGATGTTAGTAGTTCTTGCAATTTTTCTATGTCATTATCTAAAATTGTGAGTACATCCCCTACTTTGTACTGGTTCCAAAATTGAATATCAACTGTATTAAGCTTTTTATATAATTTTTGTTTTGTCCTTAATACTATATCATTACCGAATTTAAAAAAAAATACTTTTTGCAAATAATAGAAAATTACCATTAATATCCCGCAAATCAACATCTCAGTAGTATACAACACTATATTTGAAACATCTCCCATAACAACTCCCAGATCAACAATTTTGCTTAAAAAACTAGGAAATATTACAGAAGCAATTGTATAGATCATTAAGAAAGAAAAACATTTTATCTGATTAACGATATACTTTTTTTTCTCTATATCTACTATTTTTAGTAAACGTTTCAAAAAAGTTTTTAATTCCATCTGCAACCCCCTCAAAGATTATATAATAACCATTTTTTACTCATACCAATATGATTAATTTTAACATTTTAAAAAACAATATACAATATACAGCGAGTTTGTCCTTACTAAATAGCCACGTTTACCAATAAGCAAAAGCCCTAATCATGGTTATGGATTCTCTTGAATCGCAAACTCCTGATTGGACTTTTATTTTTAAAAAGTAATAAATCTTCTATCTAATCTACACTCAAATTCTATCTGCGAAGAAATTATTGCTTATTAATTCGCTCAATCAGCCTATCTTTTAAAATGCTTTGATATGCAAAAAACGGCGTTACTAAACATACCATAAAAATAATTATTAAAACAATTAACAAAGAAGCATACGGCATTTTAAAAGAAGCATACGAAACAATTTGCTTAAACCAAAAATACAAGGGAATATATATTCCATTTCCTACTATGAGCAATAATATAAATGAAATTATCCAATAATAAAATCCCTCAATCAATAAAATCTTTAATTGCTGTCTATGCGTCATACCAATACTTTCCAAAATTGCAAATTCTTGTTTTCGGTTATTTACACTCGTAATCATTGTTGTAACAAAATTAAGTATTCCTACTAGCAAAAATATAAAAGACAATCCTATCGTTAAAACTTTAGTTGTCAAAATGTAACCTTCCATCTCTTTAGCTTTTTCAATCCTAGATATTATTTGAATATCCGAATTCAAAGAAGCAATCGTTTGAAGTTGCATTAAAACTTCATCATCATGTTTTCCATCAGTGTCAAATGCAATTCGAAAAATTTTAATTTGAGAAGTTAAACCTTCAAGCGCCGTTTTGCTTATATATAAATCCGGGGCTGTTCCTTTTTCATTTCCCCTCCCTCCTTGAAAATCAGCGCTAAAAAAACCATCAGCAACTTCAAACTCCGTCTCGGCCCCTTTAGTTTTTATAGTAATAATCTGATTAGGTTGAATTAAATTTTCCCCATCCTCATTTGTAATTGTCTGAAGCACAACAATCTTACCATCTTGAAACGCCTCTAGATCAATAGGATGTTCAAGTGTTTTATTTAATTCTTCTATATAACTATTATCAATTCCATAAACACCACTATAAAAATTCTCCGTATATGATTCGCGTTTTTCAGAAGAAGAAAAGTCTATACCTGCTTTTCCTTCTAATGAATCCACATATGCGCCAAATACCTCCTCATCATACTGCACATCAAAAGTAACACGTTCTTTGGCAACATAGGTAACTCTTAAGTTTTGAATTCCAGAGATATTTTTAATATCTTCTAGCATATCTGCCGTGATTGGACTTCCATCATCATGAATACTATAAGTAATTGCAAAGTCGCTTTCACCCCATTGCTGTATAAAGTTTTCCGGACTAATACTCGACAATAAAGACGTTGCTATCCAATATAACGCCAGCCCTAAAAACAAAGAAGAAATAACCAATATTGCGCTTTTTTTAGAGCGAAAAATATTTTGAAACGCCATTCTTGTTAATCTAAATACCTTATTCCTACGCTTATACAATTTTTTCGAATCCACATCATTATATGACATTGCCGCAATAGGAGAAACCTGGGCGGCTATTTTCGCAGGTTTAACACACCCTATTCTTGCAGTGACAAAAGAAAATATTGTGGCTCCTATAAAAACGAACGGAGAGAACGAAATTTGCAATCCTAAATCTTCATTCCCCGAATATAGCACATTTAAACTATATGGCACGATACCAAAAGATACTGCAGCTCCCAATATCAAGCCTATCGGAATTCCAATAACAGTAATATACAAAACTTGCTGATAAACAATTTTTCGTACTTCTTTTTTGGTAAATCCTATTAATCGAAGTTGACCAAAAAAGCGGATATCTCTAACTATACTAATATATAAAACATTATGTATTAACAAATAGCCGCTAATAAATATGAATAATAGTATAAAGACAATGCCTATAATTAATACTTGGCTGTTCACTTGTGTTACAGGAACAATTTCAAAACTCTGTGTTGAAGAAAATTTCACCTTGTCCTTTAACCTATCACACTCTTTTTGAATATCTCCTGTATCTTCAAAAGACACCATAACTACTTTACCAGTAGAGATAGCAGCCTTATTTTTAAATTCTTCTGAAACGTAAATGCTTCCTTTGTCATTAGTCCTAACTTGAGAGTAGTCTGTATAGTATCCCGCCAAAATAAACTCTTGCGTCTTAATAGAATCATCGTCATCCAAATGATACGACAAAGAAATAGACATACCTTCTTGTGGATTTGTTATTCCCAAACGCTCTAAAATCCATGTAGGTATCATTACTTCATTTTCTGTAACAGGGTAGTTTCCAACAACATCTGAAATAGTGGGCACCCTATGAAGGTTCCATTCATTTTCATCTATCCAATTTAGCCCTAGCAACAAATCTTCATCTTCCAAACCGTCAATTTGTCCTAAATGTTGAGAAATCCCAATATCTTTAATCGAATCTGATTTCTTTATCTCAGATACTTGCAAATCACTAGGGTTATTAATAGCCACATGAGCCGTTGTCCCCATCGCACGAATTTGTTGTAATTGTGCCGTCTCTATATAACTAAATCCAACACTAAACACAGATGTCAACATAAAAGTGGACAAAACTACCGCAATAATTACCACAACATTTCGATATAGATTTGACAAAAAAATTTTCTTAGACAATCCCCATATACGCCTTAAATTCATTTTATAATAAAAATTTTTTTTCATATATCTACCTTTCCATCTATAATATTTATTATGCGATCCGACAACTGAGCTATTTCCAAATTATGTGTAATCATAATCAGCGTTTGTTCGAAACGCTGGTTGACTGTTCTTAAAAGCTTTATCACATCTCCACTCGTTTTACTATCCAAATTTCCAGTTGGTTCATCTGCTAATATAACAGCCGGTTTCGATATAATAGCACGAGCAATAGCCACTCTCTGTTGTTGTCCTCCAGAGAGCGTATTCGGAAGATTAAAGATTTTCTCCTTTAATGAAAGTATATCTAAAACATCATCTAAAAAATCTTTATCTATTTTTCTCCCGTCAAGTTCTACTGGCAAAACTATATTTTCATAGACACTTAAAACAGGAATCAAATTATAATTTTGAAAAATAAATCCTATATTTTTTCTACGAAATAGTGTCAATTCTTCCTCAGACATAGAAGTAATATCTTTCCCCAAAATATATACATTCCCTGAAGTTGGAGTGTCTAATCCGCCAATCATATTAAGTAACGTAGATTTTCCACTGCCAGAACTACCAATTATGGAAACAAATTCTCCTTTCTGTACAGAAAAACTTATATCATTTACCGCTTTTGTTTGATTTGGCACTTTACCATAATATTTTTTCAAATGTTCTACACTAATAATTTCCATAATTCCCTCCATAATTGTATTAGAAAAAGTTTAAGTTTATATTATTATATATTTTATAACTATAAATGGTAAGCGCATAGTTTTAGGGCGTACCCTATAAA
>ULZO01003593.1_pt1 | contig 11928 bp, 7 predicted proteins | sample 1963181 | NCBI WGS metagenome assembly ULZO01 (sample SAMEA4835891, study PRJEB28245) | human gut metagenome | biome: gut microbiome; material: fecal sample | place: Denmark | collected 2008 | reverse complement strand
GGACTTAAAGATTATGCGGCTGTTCATTTTGCCCATGAAGAAGCATATATGAAAAAAATCAATGACCCTGAGCTTGACTCACAGATTAAAGAACACAAGGTTTTTACAGAAAAGGTAAATAGTTTTAAACTTGATACTTCTTCTAATGAAACTACTAAAAAATCATTAAATGACATTCTCGTTTATATCGTTCAGTGGTTATATAAACATATCTTAGGCAGCGACATTATGATTGGCAAACTTGTTGAGCACTCAGATGAAAACGAAAATGACAACCCTTTTGCCTTTACAGACAAGTATAAAACTGACATTCTACTTGTTGATGACGAACACCGCCATCTTTTTGAGATAATCGAACAGACCAATGACCTTATTCATGAAAAACTTCTCCATGATAAATATGATGAGATTATGCGTCTTCTCGATGAACTTAAAACTTACACTGAAACTCATTTCAGTGATGAAGAAGCCCTTATGGAAAAAATATCTTATCCGGGTATTGATGCCCAAAAGAAGGCTCACGCAGCTTTTGTTGACAAGCTTGTTCATATTGATATAAACGAACTTGATGAGATTGACGAACACCAGCAGACATATTTGTTTGAACTCATAAATTATCTTTTAAACTGGCTTTCAAACCACATTTTAGCTTCAGATATGAAACTAGGTGAATACATCAAAGAAAACAACATCAGTATAGATTAAAAAGACGGCTGCCGCATCTTCACTGCGACAGCCGTTTACCTTTCTGCGTTTCTTAAAATTCAAAGCAACAGTTCAGTCTTTCTTTTTTACGCTCCATCAGCTTATCATTTTATCTCTCTGTGAATATACATTCTGAATATCATGTGTTTCACTTTCATCCTGTATTTTTTTATCTGTCGGCCGGACAAGTTCTTTCATAAGTTCATGAACAGTTGTCATTTCATTTATGCGCCCCACATTTGCACCGCAGAATATAAGTCCGTTATTTATGTCTCCATTTACGGCATCGACAAGTGCTTTTGTTATACAATATGGCACTTCGTTAGGATTACACTTTTTCATGCAGTTGTAACATTTGTCCACCGGCTGTTTTTCTTTTTCAACACGCTTTATAAAATCATTTCTTATCGCACGCCCCGGCATACCGACAGGACTTTTGATTATTTTTACATCATCCTCCTTTGCATCAAGATATGCCTGCTTATATTCGTCCGATGCATCGCACTCTTTTGTCGCAACAAAACGGCTCGCTATCTGTACTCCGTCTGCCCCAAGTTCAAGTGCATGGATAATGTCGTCATGGTCAAATATCCCACCGGCAACGATAACAGGTATATGTGTATTATATTTTTCACCATACTCTTTGGTACATTCGATAATATCTTTTATCTCCTCGTCATAATCAATATTTTCAATATCTGCGAGTTCTTCATCTGAAAATCCCAGATGTCCCCCTGCCTTTGGCCCCTCTATCACAACAAAATCGGCTGTCCTGTCATATCTTCTCGCCCACATCTTAAGTATTATATCCGCCGCACGCCTTGATGAAACTATAGGTGCTATTTTGGTTTTTGCTTTTCCTATATACTCAGGAAGTTTAACCGGAAGTCCTGCTCCGCTTATTATAACATCTGCTCCGGCCGCAACTGCCTCCATAACATGCTCTTTATAATGTTTTAATGCCACCATGATATTTACACCTACAAGACCATTGCCGCACGCTATCTCTTTTGCTCTTTTTATATGTTTTCTTATGGCTAAAAGATTACAGCCTGCCTGGTCTTTCTCAAAACCATCCTCATCATATCCTATCTGTGCCGTCGATATAATACCTATTCCACCTTCTGCTGCAACTGCACCTGCAAGTTTTGAACGGCTTATGCCGACTCCCATTCCACCTTGTATGATAGGTATTTTTGCCACCATGTCTCCAATACGGAGAGCTTTCAACTTTTCTCCACACTCATATATATCCATATTAATCCTCATTTCTGCACGCGTTTTTTTCGCATATCAATTTTGTTTGATTATCAAACTAATCTAAGTATATACCTATAATGTTTTCTTGTCAATATTTTCTTGTATCTTTTTCTATTTTATATAGTTTTTAAAACCATATACATTTATTCGCACAAAAAAAGTATTACATTTTGTCCTGGTGTCACACTACTTTACGGACATTTTCCTATGTATTAAAAAATAACCCATATTAAACAAATGTAATTTAAAACCTAACATTGTTTAATATGGGTCATTGTTTTCTCATTAAAATCTATTTGTCTATTCCTATCTCAAATCCGATAAAATCATCTCTTGTCACATATGACTGATGAAGTTCACTTACAAAATCATGATCTCTTATCTCATTATAAAATGTTACTTCACATATCTTCCCGATAAATGACGGCTGAAAAACATCACCACCGAGCACGATACGCTTTGCATAACGGTTTCCCGGAACATTTTTCATGCTTCCGACAAGCTGTCCGTTTATGTATGCATAAGCAGTTTCAGTCTTTGCATTATAACTCACAACATAATGGGACCATTCATTCACCTGAAGTTTACATCCACTGATATCATACCAGCCATCTACTTCCTTTGAATCTCTTATTCTGAAAGATGAATGACCTTCCCACGCAATTGGAATCATGCCAAAAAAACCAGTCTCATACTTTACATATAAAGCACATCTCCAAGAATGTTCTTCTGTAGGGTATATCCACATCGAAACCATAAAACTATCACTTGACAAAATCTCATGCGGCAGCTCTATAACCTGTTCTTCCTTTGGACCTCCCGGAAATACAAGTGCCTTGCTTTCTTTAAATATACCGGTATCAAATTTCAGCTCACTAAAGCATTTTGTATCTGCCTCAAGCTTTCCATCATCCGATTTTACATTACCATTAAGCCTAAATACATAACTGGTGTCATCATTAGTTATATATTCATTCGCAAATTTGTCAAATTCATCAACCGGAAGCGGCTTTGAATAGAAATACCCCTGTGCTATCTGGCATCCGCATCTTACGATAAAATCTCTTTGTTCTTCAGTTTCTATACCCTCGGTGACAACATCCAGCTTTAAGTCTTTGCACATATTTATGACATTTCTCAAAACTTTCTTACCCCTGTCATCATCACCGGAACTGTTAAGAAATTCCTGATCTATCTTAATAATATCTACCGGCAGATCTTTAAGCAGATTAAGTGCTGAAAAACCTGAACCAAAATCATCAATAGAAACAATAAAATGTCTATCTTTCAACATTTTTACATTTCTTATCAATTCTTCACTGTCTTTAACAAAAACACTTTCCGTAATCTCTATCTCAAGTTCACTGTGATCTATACTATATCTGTCTGCTATCTCAACAAGCATATCAGGAAATTTCTTATTGTAAAGATGCAGTCTTGACATATTGACTGACACCGGGATATGCTCATATTTTTTGCCTTTCCAACTTTTCTTTATACGACAGACTTCCTCAAACATATACATATCAAGCTTAGATATAAAACCGTTTTTTTCAAACAATGATATATATACTCCGGGTGTCCTGATACCATCATCAGGATGATTCCATCTGGATAATGCCTCTGCTCCGGTTAATTTTGTTGATATCATGTTTACCTTTGGCTGAAGATAGGCAATAAATTCACCGTTTTTTAATGCATCGTCCATCTCGATTTCCATATTTCTGTTTCGCTGTACTTTCTTATCATTTTCCCGGAAAAATACATATCTGTTCTTTCCGTCATATTTTGCTTCGTACATTGCAGAGTCACATTTATGTAAAATATCATCGAGCATGGTGCTCACTCTCTGCCTTGTAACGATTCCTATACTGAGGGATACATTAGAAAGTATGTCCTTTCTAAAATCTATGTTTTCCATCTGTCTGAGCAGAGTTTCCGCTGTACTCTTAAGCTCATCTTCCGTCATATTCCCGTCAATAAGTGCAACAAACTCATCTCCTCCGATTCTCGATGTAAAACCAGAAACATTTTCTTCTATAAGCTTTGCTATACATATAAGGAGTTCATCTCCCATGCTGTGCCCATATATATCATTTACACGCTTGAAATTATCAATATCTATAAACATAGCATGAATACTATCTTTACTTTCAAGTATATCATAAAATTCATAAAGTCCGCGTCTGTTTGGAAGCCCCGTCAGATAATCATACTCCGCAAGATGACTTGACATCTTTCCAAACAGTTTCTCATTTTCTTTCATAGTCATCCTCCACCTAAAATATATATATTTATAATACAACTTTTTGACAAAATATACTACTATTTTTTTACTTTTATTTATACATTTACACACTTATCACACAAGCCATGTTTTTGTGTATTCTGACATTATCAGGTTTTAATTTAAATATCTTTCCGGATTTAAGTATATTTTTTTCCAATATAAGCCAATACTATGTCTTGTCATATCTTATCTTTTCTTTTAATAAAAATGGACTACACATTTTTATGTAAAGGAGATTTGCTTTGAAAGAAAAATTGAATATTTTTTTCTTATGTTTTTTTATTGCTGTTTTTGTTGCTGCAGCAGCAATATGGCTTGTATTTTCTTATCGTTACAGGCAACAGCTTTCAAATGAAGAACACACATATAAAGAAATCCAAAATAAACTGATAAGAGAAAACACATGGAAAGATACCGATAAAATTTCTTTTTACGATAACAGTAATGACAACTCAGAAAACAGACGAAATAAGAATATTAAAACCTCCCTCGGTTTAGATATTGTAAAAATTCCTGATGTAGATTTTAATTCTCTTAAAAAGTACAATAACGATATTTATGCATGGATACAAATTCCGAAACTTGGTATTTCATATCCGGTTCTCCAGCATAAAAGGATAAATAATTATTACCTGACGCACAATCTTGATAAAAGTTTTGGCTATCCCGGATGCATTTTTTCAGAAATCAATAGTAAAAAAGATTTTTCAGATGCATTAACCGTCCTATACGGGCATAATATGAAAAATGGTTCAATGTTTGGTATGCTGCACCGGTTTGATAACACTGATTTTTCTAAAGTAAAATGCTATATCAACATCATAACACCAATATCTAAAATAAGATATAAGATAGTGACTACTGCAGTCTGGGGCACTAAAAATATCCCTTCTTCTTTTAAAAATTCTAATGAGGGGCTGATAAAACTTCTAAATACCGTCCGATTAAATTTATCTCACAAAAACACAATCCACTTAAAAAAAAGCATATCATCAAAAAATCAGCATATGCTTGTCTTATCAACCTGCGGTTCAAACGACAGATCACGTTTTTTTATAATCGCATTAAAACAAAATGAATGGAGGATTAAATTTTGAAACATAAGTCAAAAAAAATCATTGCACTAATAACCTGTATTTCTCTTTTGCTGATTAGCACCTGTGGTTTTATCACCAGTAAAGCTGCCGCACCTGTATATACTGATTCCGGCAAAAAATACAGCTACAAACAGTTTCTAAGTGATTACCAGTTTTTTGTCAAAGATGATCTAAAGACTTCCAACCACTTTGTAGGTGCAGCAGCCTGCGGCGGTATTGCAAACTTAAAATCTTTCGGAAACGGGGCTGTCTCACCTTCATATCTGAATTATATCAAACACATAGACGACTACAGCGGATGCTACAACAGTCATTTTCTTTCAGGTAAACCTGATTATCAGAAATTATTAAACCAGCCGGCATATTACCACGATAAATCTCTATTTGTAAAATGCCATTCTATCACTAAATATCCTGATAAAAACAGTGCTTATATAAACTTCTCTTCAGCATTTGCTTCATTAAAAAAAGAAGCTCAGGATATGGCTGAAAAACGACAACTTACTCTTACTGAGAAAAATTTAAAAAATGCACGCATAGACAATTATTTTGGAAAACTCCTTACAATACCTTTTTCATCAAAAGTCACTTCCGTATATATACCTGAAAGTATTTCAAAACAGGCTGACTGGATTCTTATTGATGGAGTTAAGGATTTAGATGAGCTTGTTTCAACGGAGCATATTATCAGCTTTGAAAAAGGTAAGCCTATTGCCCTAGGCGGCAGTTATGATTTTGTAAAATCAGGTGATAACCAAAAAGCCGTATTTATATCAACCTCCAAAGGTGATGGTAAAACATTTTATATCTCACATGATAATAAGCAAAAAAATGCATATCTTCTTGATGATGCACACGGACTTAAAAACCTTAAAAGTGCTTCAACGATTCAGTCAGGTCAAATGGATCTGTCAGGTGTAAAACTCATCTGGAACTTCCCTCAGACGCATAAACTTGCTTTTGAATACCTTGCTGGTCATGTTCTTGCTCCAAATGCTGATATAAAAATATCAGGTGGTTGTTTTGAGGGCGGATATATAGTTGAAAAGATTTCATGCTGTGCAGCAGAAGGACATTTTTATCCTTACGGTGAAGTTCCTCGTGACCAGGGCACTCCGACTCCTGCAACATCTGCACCTACAGCAAAACCGACAATTAAACCAACGACTGCTCCGACTATTAAACCGACTGTCAAACCGACGGCTGCTCCAACTGTTACGCCGACCGTTAAACCGACGACTGCTCCAACTATTAAACCGACTGTCAAACCGACGGCTGCTCCAACTATCAAGCCAACCGTCAAACCGACAACTGCTCCGACTATCAAACCAACGACTGCTCCGACTGTTACGCCGACCGTTAAACCGACAACTGCTCCGACTGTTAAACCGACCGTCAAACCGACAACTACTCCGACTGTTAAACCGACAACTGCTCCGACTTCTGAGCCGTCTGTCAGACCAACCGTTGCCCCGTCAGCTTCGCCGTCTGTAGTTCCTCCGGCTAGTCCGTCAGCTATCGTTCCATCGGCAACACCTGATGCAACTTCATCAACCGGTCCGGCAATCACACCTTCGCCGACACCGGCTCCAACGCCGATTCCAAATCCATCGCCGGCTCCATCACCATCGAATACACCTGTTGTTCCCGGTAAGACTAACACCCAGACACCGACAGTTACACCAAGTGTAACTCCAACACTTCCTATAAACACACCGTTGCAGACTGCTCCAACACTTCCTTTAAATACACCGTCGCAGACTGCTCCACCGACAGACACTTCTGCTCCGACGGACACTCCTGTCCCAACGGACACTGATACACCGACAGACACCGATACACCAACTGACACTGATACACCAACTGACACTGATAATCCTAAAAACACACCGGCTCCAAAAGTCAAAAAGACTTCACACAACAATGATGATACAGACACTTACTCTGAGGAACCCGAACTTCCATCAGGACAAAAAGGTTCTCCTTCTACCGGAGAAAAAAATAACTCTCTGCCTTTTATCGTAACACTAGTATTATCAGGTGCAGGAATAATATTCTTTGGTGGCAGAGCATATTTAATCAGCAGAACAAAAAAGACTGATATTTAAAATCTGTTCAATGCACCCCGGCAAGCGGATATTCATAATCCACTCTGCTACCTGCACATAACAGAAATTACTTGTGTCACTCATGGTACAGAAAAGTCCCCCGCTTATTGCCCTAAGCAATAGAAGTGGGGGACTTTTCTCATAATGTTATAATATTTATTCTGAAAGATAATCATTTGCACTGTAGTAATGTGTGAAAATGTCAGTCACTTCATACACCACGCCACCTTTAGATGACGAACAATGACACCATGTTGCTTCACCTTTCTTATTTTTTCCACAATATATCCCAACATGATCTATACTTTCCTCAATATCTTTTTTATATTTTTTACGCTGTTTTTTCAGTTTCTTAAGCTGCTTATCATATTTATTAATCCTTTCAGAATAACCATTTATATCCGCCTGACATTTTTTTATTTTTTCATTGTACGATTTTATCAAAGCATTTATTTTCTCATTATTCTTTTTTTGTTGGTCAATTCTTTGCTGTTGGTCTTGTTGTTCCTTCTCCTCCTCTGATATTTCCTCCTGCTGCTCGTCATTGTCAGATGAAATCTCTGATTCAGATATATCAATAACCTCATCTTTTTTACCATTCAGAGCAGTTATCTTATCTTTATACTCTGATATTTTATCTTTTTTTTCTTCAATCCTATCTTTTAATTGTGTTTTTTTAGTCTTTCTTGCCTTAATCTTCTTATCAAAAGACTTTTCCTTACTCTCATTTGCATCCTGTGCCATCCCCGGCTCTGAGTAAGATTTTCCATCAGCGTCAAAATAAAGCGAACCGGTACCATTTCTTAGACCTATATCTCCCGGCTGTAGCTCATTCTTTTTTATTTTCGGCAAACCTGATATCGAAATAGTCGACCCCAGTGACTCAATCCTCTTCTTATTGTATTTTGAATAAACAAACTGGATAAATCCTGAACAATCAAGCTTCTTAGGCTGCTCTTTTCCTTTAATTTGAGCATCTGTAGGCTTTCCTCCCCAAAGATATGTAATCTTTCCTTTATATTTTTTTGCAATTTTCACAATCTCTTTTCTTGGATTTTTCTTAACTTTCTTATCCGCCGCTTTGTTTTTCTTTTGAGAATTTCCTTTATTCATACGTAATGAGACTTCCGGCTTTCTGCCAGATGCGTATGAGGTTATTGCTTCCGTCGTTGTACTTACCGCACCTGTTGTAGCATTTGCACTCTTATCTGACTTTCCTTTGTCTTCCATATTTTTATATGAAACAACCGAAACTGTTTCATTTCTTTTATTGTCAGATTTATTTAAAGTCCCGGAACCTGCTGCCGCAACTCCTGCCAACAGACAGACCCCACCTATCAAACCATATATCATAAATTTACGCTTCAATTTTCTTCCCCTTTCAATCTTTTGTATCAGTATGCAACACTAAAACCGTTTTCTTTTTCGACTATATCTATACTTCGGATTTCAACATTTTGTATATCTATATATGTATCTGAGTTTAGATTAAGAAGCAATCTCTCTACCAATACATCTTCGCCCTGAACTTCCATATATACTGAACCGTCACTTTCATTGCGAACCCATCCCGTAAGACCTAATGATGATGCTGCATTTTTAGCATGGTATCTAAATCCTACACCCTGAACTTTTCCACGAAATCTTATCTGTTTTCTCACCATGTCTCTAATCACCTCACTATATGTTTTTTCATTAGCTATAATACTATCCGCTTTAGCTGAATGCGTCAAGTATTGCTGTATATAATTTATGGCTGAAACTTTTACCGGGTTTCCCATAAATTATATTGAATTACTATGAATTATAGTATATAATATATAATTAGTGTCTGTAAAGTTTTAATTTCCAAACACTATTTTTATGTTGTGATACAAGTTTCAAAACACCTTTTAAACACAACAACATATTATCAATAAACATACACAGAAATGAGGAATAAATAAAATGAAAATATCAACAAAAGGACGATATGCTTTAAGGCTTATGATAGACATAGCTCAGCACTGTAACGAAAAACCTGTAAGTATAAAAGAAGCAGCCAAAAGGCAGAATATATCAGATAAATATCTTGAACAAATAATTTCCATATTAAATAATGCCGGATATGTAAAGAGCATACGCGGACCTCATGGTGGCTATCTGTTAAAAAAAGCCCCAAAAGACTATACCGTCGGAATGATATTAAGACTCACCGAAGGTTCTTTAGCACCTGTCACCTGTGTCGAGGAAGATGCCGACAGCTGCGAACGAAAAAGCAATTGTGCTACATTTGTAGTATGGCAAAAAATGTATGATGCCATCTGCGATGTTGTCGACAATATAACACTTGAGGATCTTGTATCCTGGCATATCGAGGGTTCGGGTGATTATTGCATCTAAAATGGTGAAATTATTATTCATTTAACAAATGTATCATGTTATAATGTTTCTAAATATTGAAGCTAAAATAAACTTCACAGATATATAATCTGTGAGGTTTTATTTTTAATTTAAAACTTAATAAATGCAAGACAAACTGTTAATTTTGAATAATAGGAGGCGATTTGAATATGAAAAAATTCTACAGACACATTTCATTTATCCTGATACTGACATTATGTATAGTACCACTTCATGCAGTATCAGTGTTTACCGGACATACTCCATTTTCAGATATGTGTATGACTGCAAAAGCTCAGACCTCGGAGAACATCATTTATCTAAAAGACGGTGAGGGCGAAGGAGGAAATGGAACACTTAACAATCCATACCTAAACATACGAACAGCTTTAAAAAATATTAAAGATGGACAAACCTTATTTCTTATTGATACTGTTCAATATACAAAATATGAAAAAGGTACGGATGGTTCTGCCCTTCCACTTATAATTAACAAAAATATTACTATTGCAGGCAATGATACTGAAAAATCCGTTTTGCAGTTAAGGGCTGCCATCCAGCTCGCCGCAGATGTAACCTTTAAAGATATGAGACTTCAGATAGCACCCGAAATAATACTTGGAAAATCATCTTTAAATTATAATACCAATACAACTTCTGAAATTTTGGGAACGGAAGCTTTTAAAAGCACGGCAATCTATGTTGGAGGGCATACACTTACAATAGATAATGTAAATACAAAACTTGATTCTGAAGCACAGAGCAAAATACGCCCATATATATCTGGTGGTGCATACCGACTGAATACAGATAACAGTATTCTTGGCGGGAACACTGTCGTCAATATTATAAATGCCAATGCCGAAACAAAATTTGCCGACATATATGCGGGGGATTACTTCAAATCAAGAAATATCCCTGCAACTTTAAACCTAAGCGGCAAGTTTCTTGACTCTGTCGTTCATTGTGGCGGCTACTCTGACTCAAGTATTCTCAATAGTGATGTAGACATAAACCTTTATGCCGACAACCCTGATTCTTCAGCACAGGTATCTGGCATAACAGGATTTGATACAGCAAATCATAATGGAAAAGTAAATGTTACATTGACAAAAAATGTATTTTCATCATCAATGAGCTTAAATGACATAGAATGTCTTAAACTTGATAATAATTCAAGGATAAATTTTGACTCCTCAAATATTTTTGATGTTAAAAATGTAATCTTAGGAAATAACACAATACTCGATTTCAGACAGCTTACAGGCAATCCTGCCATAACAGAAACACTTTTATCATTAGCTCCTGCTGACGATACTCAAAAAAATGCTTCAATATTATTAAACAACGAGCAGACACTTAGAATATCAGGTAATGTGACCGGCACAACAAGATTAAATGTTGTTGACACACAAGAAATCATAAGTAACTTTAATTACGGACATACATATGTCACTTCTTCGCAGAGTTCAGATGGTACTTTCAGTATCGATGGCACAAAGGATACTTTTGCAGAACTTAAAACCGAAACTGAAGATAATATAAAAAAATGGAGCATATACAAAAAATCAGGTTCCGAGCCTGATGATACTGACTTTAAGTCTTTTGAGATAACTGACGGTCCCGACATTATATATCCTACGGAATTTTATCATGATTATAGCTATAAACTTAAATTTATAAATAAAAATGATGAGACTTACATCCCTGATTATTCAATTTTAATGCGTAACCTTGACTATCAGATAATTAAAGATAGAAAAGTCATTTTTGATAGCTCAGATAACACTGATGCTGACAATACCGTATATCCTCTCATAACATTGGAAACTACTCAGTCAGATGAAAATGACGAAAATTCTTCATATGAAACAATTTTGGCTATTGAAACAGACGATGTGGCAAAATTAAAGAATATATACGGAAATTACAGTATCGTTCTAAGTTACTTTGGAAATTCCATAACAAAAAATATAAGAATTGCCGACCCCTTAGAAACTGTCGAGCCAACCACGAAGCCAACAAATACACCTACTATTAAACCAACGGCGGCTCCAACCACTGAGCCTACAAATACACCTACTAC
>ULZO01016623.1_pt1 | contig 11989 bp, 8 predicted proteins | sample 1963181 | NCBI WGS metagenome assembly ULZO01 (sample SAMEA4835891, study PRJEB28245) | human gut metagenome | biome: gut microbiome; material: fecal sample | place: Denmark | collected 2008 | reverse complement strand
TTTTAACCATCTGTCTACAAATCAATGTCGACCTCCACGGGACAATGGTCTGAGCCGAAAATCTCGGTGTGTATTTTTGCATCTTGCAGCTTGTCGTCGAGGCGCGCCGACGTGAGGAAATAGTCGATGCGCCACCCTGCGTTCTTCTCGCGGGCATGGAAGCGATACGACCACCACGAATATATGTCGGGCGTGTCGGGATGGAAGTGGCGGAACGTGTCGGTGAATCCGGCGTCGAGCAGCTCGGTCATCTTTCCGCGTTCCTCATCGGTGAATCCGGCGTTGCGGCGGTTGGTTTTCGGGTTTTTAAGGTCGATTTCGCGATGCGCCACGTTCAGGTCGCCGCACACCACCACGGGCTTCTTGCTGTCGAGCCCTTTCAGATAAGCCCGGAAATCATCTTCCCACGACATCCGGTAGTCCAGACGGCGCAGACCATCCTGCGAGTTTGGCACGTAGACCGTCACAAGGTAAAACGTGTCGTATTCAAGTGTTATCACTCGGCCCTCGGTCGCGTGGTCGGCAATGCCGATGCCGTATGCCGCCGACAGCGGTTCGTGGCGGGTATAGATGGCAGTACCGGAGTAGCCTTTCTTCTCGGCATAGTTCCAGTAGGAGCGGTAGCCGTCAAACTGCAAGTCGAGTTGACCAGCCTGCATCTTTGTCTCCTGCAGACAGAAAAAATCGGCGTCGAGAGCGTTGAACGACTCCTCAAAGCCTTTGCCAACGCAGGCGCGAAGCCCGTTGACGTTCCAAGATATAAATTTCATAAATGTAGTCCTGTTATAACCTTTTATGCAAACTTACACAACATTTTCGGAATAAAAAAATTCACTGTTGCAGCAAAATGGAATAAATTCAGTAACTTTGCAACCATTATTAATGAATTATTATGAATTTTGTATATAAAACAGTGGTTGTCGCGGCGACAGTGCTTGCAGCCACATCATGCATTCAGGACGAGGCACTCAACACCGAGTGCGACATCCTTACGTGCTCGCTTCCGGCAGAAGTCGTTATGTCGGATCCTAAAATTACCAACGACCGTGTTACGGTCAACGTGCAGCCGGAAGCCGACATCTCGGCTCTCGCTCCTGTGTTTACATTGACTGAGGGCGCGACGATATCGCCGGCAAGCGGCTCGGTGCAGGACTTCCTCAATGCCGACGACCACACGGTGAACTACACCGTGACCTCGCAGGACGGTGAATGGCATAAGACCTACCGTGTGCAGGTGGTGCAGCAGCTGAAGCCGGATGAGTACCGATTCAACAAAGTGGAGCTTGACCCTACGAAGAAATATTCAATCTTCAACGAAATTGACAACAACGGCAACTTCCTGATGGCTTGGGCGTCGGGCAATCCGGGATTCGTGATGTGTGGCGAAGCCGACAAGGCTGCCAAGGCAAAGTATGGAAAGACTCAATATAAGGACCATATTTGGGAGTTCTTCCCCACAACCGCCGTCTACAAAGAAGGAACGACATTGAGCGTGGATGGCGAAAATGTGGCTAACTTTATGCTTGGCGACAAATACGCCCAGCCTGAGTTCATCCGTCTGGTGACACGTTCCACCGGAGGGTTTGGTTCCATGGTGGGAATGCCTATTGCCGCAGGCAACATATTCCAGGGCGAGTTCGACCTCGGCAATGCCATCTCAGCTCCGCGTGAGGCAACCAAATTCGGCGAGCCTTATCACTACAAGCCGTTGACGCTTTCGGGCGAATACCGCTATGAGGCAGGCGAGACGTTTACCGATGAGAAGGGAAAGCCCGTCGTAGGACGTACAGACATCTTCTCAATCTATGCCATCTACTTTTTGACCGACGATAAGGTGACATATATCGACAGCAACGTGCACTACAATGATTTCATGCATCCAAACATGGTGGCTCTCGCTAATCTCACCGATGCGCGCGTGACGGGGCTTGGCGACAACGATTGGGTGAAGTTTGAAATCACATTCGACTACAGCGCCTACAACAAGGTTGTCGACAAAGCGTTGCTTGCAAAAGGACGCTACAAGCTGGGCATCGTGATTGCGTCAAGTGCGGAGGGCGACTATTTCCGCGGCTCTGTGGGCAGCACGCTTGATGTGCGTAATCTGAAAGTCACACACGAATAAACTTGAATAAAAAATGAAAAAAAACATATTATCCGCAATTATCGTGGCGCTGGCATTTCTGCCCGCGCAATTGTCGGCTCAGCAGAGCCGCACGCAGAAAATCATCAACGCAGCACTGAAAGGTTGGAACATCGAACTGCGTGCCGGCTACAATCTCGGCGGCACATCGCCGATTCCGCTGCCTGTTGAAATCCGCGAAATCAAGAGCTACAAACCATCGATGGGTTTCTCTGTGGAGTCGGACGTCACTAAGTTTTTCGACGAGAAGTGGGGCTTGCTTGTGGGCGTGAAGCTTGAAAACAAGAATATGGAGACCGACGCCCGCGTGAAAAACTACGGTATGGAAATCCTCAGCGAGGGCGCCATTGCGAGCGGCCGATGGACTGGCGGCGTGAAAACGTCGGTGCGCAACGCATTCCTGACGTTCCCGGTGCAGGCTGCATATAAGGTGCATCCGCGCACAAACCTGAAACTCGGAGTGTTCCTGTCATACCTTATCGAGGGCAAGTTTGACGGAGTGGTCTACGACGGATATCTGCGCAACGGCGATCCGACGGGTGAAAAGGCAGTGTTTACAGGCGATGCCACGGCAACTTACGACTTCTCCGACGAGCTGCGCAAATTTCAGTGGGGACTTCAAGCCGGAGTCGACTGGGAAGCGTTCAAGCATCTGAAGCTCTATGCCGACCTTTCGTGGGGATTGAATTCGGCTTTCCCCGAAAGCTTCAAGACGATAATATTCAGCATGTATCCGATATACTTCAACGTTGGAGTAGGATATTTGTTCTAACATAAAAGCAATCAGAATATTATGGGAAAAATCATACTTACGGGCGACCGCCCTACAGGAAAACTTCACCTTGGTCACTACGTAGGCTCGCTGCGACGTCGCGTTGAGCTGCAGAACTCAGGTGAGTACGACAAAATTTTTGTGATGATTGCCGACGCTCAGGCGTTGACCGACAACGCCGACAATCCAGAGAAAATCCGCCAAAACCTCGTTGAGGTTGCGCTCGACTATCTGTCGGCTGGATTGGACCCTGCCAAGACTACGATTTTCGTGCAGTCGGCGGTGCCGGAACTGACAGAGCTGGCATTCTATTATATGAACCTCGTGACAGTGTCGCGCGTGCAGCGCAACCCTACGGTGAAGACAGAAATCAAGATGCGCAACTTCGAGACAAGCATCCCTGTGGGATTCTTCTGCTATCCGGTGAGCCAGGCTTCCGACATCACCGCTTTCCGCGCCACCACAGTGCCTGCCGGTGAGGACCAGGAGCCGATGATTGAATTGACCCGCGAAATCGTGGGACGCTTCAACAACGTGTACGGCGAGACGCTTGTTGAGCCGGAAATCCTGCTGCCTACAAACGCTGCCTGCCTGCGTCTGCCGGGAACCGACGGAAAGGCAAAGATGAGCAAGTCGCTCGGCAACTGCATCTACCTCAGCGACACATCAAAAGATGTTGCAAAGAAGGTGAAAGGCATGTATACCGACCCTCTCCATCTCAACATCAGCGACCCCGGACACCTTGAGGGCAACTGCCCGTTCATATATCTCGACGCATTCTGCACCGATGAGAAATTCAAACGTCATTGCTCGGAATTCGAGAGCCTTCAGGATTTGAAGGACCGTTATTGCGCCGGAGGCGTGGGCGACGGCACGGTGAAGAAGATTCTCATCAGTGTGCTTGAGGAAGAGCTCGCTCCGATTCGCGAACGTCGCAAACAATGGGAACTGGATATCCCCGGCGTGTTCGAGATTCTGCGCCGAGGCAGTGAGGAGGCACGCGCAGTGGCTGCCGAGACTCTTGCCGATGTGCGCCGTGCAATGCGAATCAACTACTTCGACGATCCTAAGCTGATTGCTGAGCAGGCAGCCAAGTATGCCGGCAAATAACGCTTAGACAATACGTTACAATATAGGACAGGCATATACGGGTGGAGAAACAACCTGTTGTGTGCCTGTCTTTTTCCCTCCAAACCTCAGTATGGACACAGCAGTATTTCTCGGCACCGCCGAAAACTTCGTATACGGGCTTTGCAGCGCATATTTCATCTATGAGAGTGCGACATACTTCCGCCACCGCCGTGAGCAGCGCTTCTACCGCACGGCAGCGGCGATAATGGCTTTTTGGTTCTTGCTGGTGCTGAAGGATCCAATCTATTCGTGTATCGACACGCAATTGCATCGACACCTATATCGCACGTTGCTGCTTGTTGACATGTCGGCGGTGTTCACATGCGTGTTTTTCGTGGTCGAGCTCTTGTCGCCAATCTACATAACGTGGTCGCGCATCGTGCAGAATTCGGCATTCTATCTGCTGATGCTAGTGCTCTACATCGTGACGGCAAACGACATCTTCTTTGACATCAACATCGTTGGTATGGCAGTCTACTGTCTGATATGGGCGGTGCGCATCGCCGTGCTGACAAAACGCTACCACTACATCGTGCGGCAAAACTTCTCGTCGGCCGACAAGCGGTGGATGTGGCGGGCGATAGCGATGTTTCTGTCGGTGCTGGCGGCTTGGATATATTCGTGCTATGTTGAGTCGAGCATTTCCAACATCGCATATATCGTGATTGTCACGGTGGTTTGGGCTGTGGTCAACCATCATTACCGCAAGGTTGGGCGTAGCATTGACGAAGTGAGGCAGATTATGTCGGAAAAGCAGCCGGCGCTGGAAGGTATGCCCGACTTCAGCGCGGAGGTAGAGGCACTGTTTGTTGAAAAGAAACTGCACCGCAACCACGATTTGTCGGTAAGCCAGCAGGCACGCGAGATAGGCACCAACCGCAGCTATTTGTCGGCATGGCTCAACAATACGCTCGGCACTAATTTCTGCGACTTTGTCAACGGCTACCGCATTGCCGATGCGGAGGCGATGCTTGCCGGCGGCGACTGCTCCATGACGCAGGATGAGATAGCCACAACGGTGGGTTTCAATTCGCTCAGCACGTTTCGGCGCGCCTTTATCAAGAAACACGGAATCACACCGCGGCAATATTGCCGCGACAAACGGCATAAAAAATAGTTGCGGGCGCGGAAAAAGAGGTTCTTTTTTGCGAGCCAGCAATTAAATGTATAATTTTGCGGACTGCGGACAGGCTGTTTTTTTAGGTCTGCCGGGTTTGACATTTTAACAATTCGAAGCAATGAGATACAGACGTAATTGGATTGTGCCTAAGGGCAAGGAACTTACGGACATGGACCGCAAGATTTTGTTTTATCAAGAGCACGGACACCTTGTGCCGTCGCCGAAACTCATAAAGACACCAGAACAGATTGAGGGTATCCGCCGCAGCGGAAAAATCAACACCGGAGTGCTCGACCTCGTGGAAAAGGAAATACATGCCGGAATGAGCACGGCGGAAATCGACAAACTGGTTTATGACTACACTGTCGACCATGGAGCCATCCCGGCGCCGCTCAACTATGAGGGCTTCCCTAAGAGCGTGTGCACGTCGATTAACGAGGTGGTTTGCCACGGCATTCCGTCGGAGGACGAAATCCTCGAGGAAGGCGACATCATCAATGTCGACGTGTCGACGATTCTCGACGGATACTATTCCGACGCCTCCCGCATGTTCATAATCGGAAAAACCACGCCGGAGAAGGAAAAGCTTGTGCGTGTGACAAAGGAATGCCTTGAATTGGGTATGAAGGCGGCAAAGCCTTATGGCTTTGTCGGCGACATCGGACACGCTATCGAGCGCCACGCCAAAAAGAACGGGTTCTCTGTGGTGCGCGACCTTTGCGGACACGGCGTAGGACTGGAGTTCCACGAAGAGCCTGAGGTGTTGCACTTTGGCCGTCCGGGAACGGGAATGCTTCTCGTGCCGGGTATGGTATTCACCATCGAGCCGATGATCAACATGGGCAAATGGCAGGTGTTTGTCGACGAGGAAGACGGTTGGACCGTAGTGACCGACGACGAGTTGCCGTCGGCGCAGTGGGAACACACGTTCCTGATGACCGAACGCGGGTTGCAGATCCTTACTTATTGACAACCGTCGGGCGAAAACATAACGGCAGGGGAGAGGCATGCAGGTGTTTCTTTCCTGCTTTTTGTTAAAAACAACATTAACTCTTGTTAAACGAGAAAATACCGCTTAAAAATTTATTTTCTCAGAAAAATAGTTGTAGTTTTGCAAGCGTATTATTGTTGTTGTATGTAATCAATGGTGTATTAAGATCTACCTTAAAAGAAGAATAACGCAGAATCTATGCCTTGAATCTGCAATAACGATATGCACAATAGAGAATAAATTGAGATTATTAAATACCTATGTAAAACTTAATCAATTCTTGAATGAAGAGCTTTAGTTTTCAGTTGAATCGTAGGGGACTTATCACGTTGCTTATGGCGATGTTGTTTGCGCTGCCTGCGTTTTCACAGAAAATGGCTGTACAAGGTACGGTCATCGATGAAAATGGCGAACCAATAATTGGTGCCAGTGTTGTTGATTCGAAGACGAAAGCGGGAACCGCTACCGACTTCGATGGAAATTTCGTGTTGAACGTTGACAAGAACGCTGTCCTGCAAGTCACTTATGTGGGCTACAAGACACAGAACGTTAATGTTGACGGCCGCAACAAATTAACAGTAAAACTTCAAACCAACAGCGTAGTGCTCAACGAAGTTGTGGCTATCGGTTACGGTACAGTGAAGAAGGAAGACGCCACTGGCGCCATCTCTACTTTGAAACCGGACGAAATCGAAGCCGGTCTTGCAACTTCCGCACAAGACCTCCTCGTTGGAGCCGCTCCTGGTGTGGTTGTCACATCAAACGGTGGCCAGCCTGAAGGCGGCGCTACAATCCGTATCCGTGGTGGTGCTTCTTTGAACGCAACCAACGACCCGTTGATCGTGATCGACGGCGTGCCTATGGACACAAAGGGAACACTCGGTTCGAGCAACCCATTGTCGTTTGTATCGCCTGAGAACATCGAGAACATGACAATCCTCAAGGATGCGTCGGCAACAGCAATCTACGGTTCGCGTGCATCAAACGGTGTCATCATCATCACTACAAAGAAAGGACAGAAAGGCAGACCACAAATCAACTTCACTGCCAACGCTTATGTCAACACTCCACGCAACTACGTGAACATGATGACAGGCGACGAGTTCCGTTCTTTCATCAACAATTATTATGGAGCAGAGTCGGCACAGGCACAGGCTCTTGGCACATACAACACAAACTGGCAGAAGGAAATTCTCCGCACGTCTGTTTCACATGATTACAGTCTCGGCATCGGCGGTACAGTAGGATGTCTGCCTTATCGCGTGAGCCTTGCCTACACAGGCAACAACGGTATCATCAAGACTTCAAAGATGGACCGTGTCACTCTCGGCGTCAATTTGACTCCAAAGTTTTTCGACGACTTGTTGGCAGTCAACCTCAATCTTAAAGGTGCCTACGTAGCCAACCGTTTCTATGACGGATCGGCACTTGGCAACTCAATCGGTTTCAACCCGACTCTTCCTGTGAAGAATCCTGACGGCAACGCTTTCAACGGCTGGACAACATACGTCAACACTTCTGTTGCAGGTCCTAATGACCCAGGTACGTCGATCAACACTCTGAAGGCTCTCAACCCGGTGGCGTTGATTCAGGACTACGACAGCCGCTCTAAAGTATGGCAGAGCATCGGCAACTTGCAGCTCGACCTTGCAATGCCGTTCCTCCGCGACTTGCACGCAAACTTGAACCTCGGTTACGACTACAGCAAGTCGGACGTTACAAACATTACCGGAGCAAACTCTCCAATGGCTTGGAAGAATGGCTACACCATCAAGAACTCTGACGGAAGCACTTCGATTATCCACGACGGCGCAGAAACTACAAAGTTTGAATGGCAGGAGAAATACAACCTTCTTCTCGACTTCTACCTTAACTACAAGAAGGACGTGAAGAGCATCAACTCCAACTTCGACATTACCGGTGGTTACTCTTGGCAGAAATTCCACCGCATCGGTCATGACTACAGCTATGCAACAAGCGGACAGTATGCCGGTGAGGAATATCAGGGTGTGGCTACAAACTACTCTGGCTCACAGAACCAGTTGGTATCTTTCTTCGGACGTGTAAACTACTCTCTGCTCGACCGCTACTTGCTCACTGTCACAGTGCGTGAGGACGGAACAAGCCGCTTCTCCGAAGAGCACCGTTGGGGTACATTCCCATCATTGGCTCTCGCTTGGCGTTTGCTTGAAGAACCTTGGATGAAGGGCGCAAAGAGCGTGATGAACGACTTCAAGATCCGTGCAGGCTGGGGTATCACCGGTCAGCAGGACCTCGGCGACGACTTCTTCCCTTATTTGCCGGTTTATATGATTGGTAAGGACCAATACCGCTATCCAGACGGAAACGGTGGCTGGATCACAGTTATCAAAGCCAACGGTTACAACGCCGACCTTAAATGGGAGGAGACAACCACTTGGAACGCCGGTATCGACATGGCATTCCTCAACAACCGTGTGACTACAAGCATCGACTTCTACAAGCGCAACACTGAAGACTTGTTGAACTGGGTGACTGTCGACGCTGGTTCAAACCTTACCAACGCAATGAACGCCAACATCGGTTCGTTGGAGAACATCGGTGTTGAATTCGCAATCACTGCCCGTCCAATTGTAAAGAAGAACTTCACTTGGACAACTTCTTACAACGTGGCTTGGAACAAGAACAAGATTACAAAACTGCTCAAGGGCGACGACAAGAATTACTTCGTTGCTACCGGCGACGGTATCTCTGCAGGTACAGGCGGTACAGTGCTTGCTCACAAAGTGGGATATCCTGCAAGCAGCTTCTATGTTTACGAGCAGGTTTACGATGAGAACGGCAAGGCTATCGAAGGTATGTTTGTTGACCGCAACGGTGACGGCGTGATCAACTCTGACGATAAGTATATGTACCACAGCAAGGATCCTAAGGTGACAATGAACTGGACCAACACGTTCAACTTTAAGAACTGGGATTTCGGTTTCGCATTGCGTGCAAGCATCGGCAACTACGTGTTCAACGATGTTCAGGTTGGCAACTCTTCGATTTCTTCTACAGCGTCTCTCCCAGTCAGCAACTTGATGGCAGACACTCAGCTGTTTAAAGAAATCAACTTGACTCAAGGCACAAGCGACTACTTCGTGCAGAACGCAAGCTTTGTGCGTTGCGACAACATCACGCTCGGCTACACTTGGCCTACTCTTTTGAACAACAACCTCCGTCTGCGTCTGTATGGAGCAGTTCAAAACCCATTTGTTATCACAAAATATAAAGGTCTTGACCCAGAAGTCGGTGGCGGTGTAGACAAGAACATCTACCCACGTCCTGTGACATTCTCTCTCGGTCTTGTGGCTCAATTCTAATCATTAAATCGTTACAGACATGAATAAGAAATTCAGAAATATATTGGCTTACGGATGCCTCGCATTCTCAATGATGGCTATGCCTTCGTGTGTGGGCGACCTTGATATGAAGCCAAACGACCCGAACAGCAAGACCGAACTCAATTCGGCTGCTGAATATGAGGGCTTCTTCTATCAACTTTACAACGGACTTGTAGTTTCTGGTCCTCAAGGTGGCTCTGACATCACTGTAGACGACGGCGGTACCGGTACTTACATGCGTCAGCTTTGGAACCTTGAGGAGCTTCCGACCGATGAGGCTCTTATCGGTAAGAACTGGAACGACGCCGGTATCGATGAGCTCGACTTCTCTACATGGAGCCCTGACAACCACTGGCTTTATGAGGCAATGTCGCGTTTCACGTTCCAAATAAATATGTGCAACGAGTTTATCCGCACCATCGACAAGGCTGCAGGTATGATTTCCGATGATGAAATCGCAGCGATGAAACGTGAGGCAATCGTATTGCGCGCATTGTCTTACTATCACTTGATGGACAACTTCGGCAAAGGCCCGTTCACTGATGAGAATTCTACGGTAGGTGCAACGCCTCCAACGTTGACACGTGCTGAGATGTTTGAGAGAATCGTGCCTCAGTTGGCAGAGACAGTGAAGGATCTTACTCCTGCATCGGCTCAGAAATACGGCCGTCTGTCAAGAGAAGCCGGTTATATGCTGCTTGCAAAGTTCTATCTTAACGCGGAAGTCTACACAGGCACTGCCCGTTGGCAGGACTGTGCAAACGCCTGCAACGAGATTTTGAAGACTATCAACACTCTCGCGCCTGAATATAAATATCTCTTCTGTGCCGACAACAATCGTTTTGTAGGTAATGGCGAGATTATTTGGGGTCTTCCTCAGGATGAGAACAACCAGCAGACTTACGGCGGCACAACTTACCTTTCTATAGGCGCCTACAATGCCAATGTCGTTACAACAGCACAAGGTTTGCAAGGCACAGGATGGGGCGGTCCACGTATACGTCCGGAACTCGCAGATATGTTTGAGAGTGGCGACAACCGCTACCTCATCAGCAACAACGGTGGCAAGCTCAAGAACAATCTTGAGGATCTCGGCGACTGGGGTGCCGACGGTTGTGGTTTGATGTGTATTAAGTATGTATATACAAAAAGCGACGACTATTACAACACAAAAGGCGCAACTTTGGTCAACACTTTCAACGGCACCGACTATCCATTGTTCCGTCTTGCCGACACATTCTTGATGCTCGCCGAGTGCGAACTCAACGGCGCAACAGGCTGCAACGGTCAGGATATGTTTGACAAGGTGCGCGCACGCGCAGGTTTGGCTCCTATCCTTCTCACTAAGGACAAACTCTTTGAGGAACGCGCCCGCGAGCTCTACTGGGAGGGACACCGCCGCAGCGACATGATCCGTTTCGGCAAGTTTACAGGCAGCTCCTACAAATGGTCGTGGAAGGGCGGCGCACTCCGCGGACGTTCAATTCCTGACTACCGCAAGGTTTACGCTATCCCAACCAAGTTTGTCCCGACACTCGGACAGAACGAGGGATACTAACATCAGTCTAACTCTACTAAACACAAGAAAAAATGAAAAAGTATATAAATGTATTGATGCTGCTGGCGGTGGTGGTGTTCGGCCTTTGCTCTTGCGAGGACGACAAGGATCCGGTGCTCCAAAAACCTACCGAATTTGTGCTCAATCAGCCAGCCACTTCTGAACTTTATTATGCTCTGAACCCAACGGCAACATTGAACCTTACGTTCTCTCAGCCTAACTATGGTCCGGGCATCATCGCAAAATATTTCGTACAGGTGTCGCTCACTCGTGAATTTACCGATTTCGTGCAACTTTCAGAGGAGTATACCACTTGCTCTGTCAACGTTCCTGAGAGCAGCATCGCCGAGGCTATGTGCAAACTCCGCGGCGTTACAAACGAGGACAACTACACTGACGAGCCTGCACGTCCGGTTTATTTCCGCGTGCTCTCTACTGTTGAAGATTATCTTGGCGGCAAGGAAGACGCTGCCGGCTATTCAATCCTCTCAAATGTTGTTTGTCTCAGCCAGGTGAAGGACTACTACGCAGTTAAGTTGCCAGGCAAGATTTACTTGGTTGGTGACTGCAATGGATGGAACGAGCCGTCGAAGGCAAATGCCGCCTTGTTTGTTGGCTGGACGCTTTCAGAGGCTGACGACGCTATCGACAGCAAGATTTACACAGGCGTGTTCGATATTCCTGCAGGCAAATTCCAATTCCGCTTCTATCGCTCTCTCTCTGGTTGGGATGTTGATTCAATCGGTGCGCAGGTTGATGACAATCCTGTTGATATCGAGTGGATTGACGGCGTTGGCTTCAATGGCTCTGTTTTTGATGGGGGCAAGGGTTCGTTCCAGTACAGCAGTTGGGCTGGCGGTAAGATTAAAATCACCGTTAACCTCAAGGCGATGACCGTAGAAATGGTTC
>ULZO01044537.1_pt1 | contig 12197 bp, 12 predicted proteins | sample 1963181 | NCBI WGS metagenome assembly ULZO01 (sample SAMEA4835891, study PRJEB28245) | human gut metagenome | biome: gut microbiome; material: fecal sample | place: Denmark | collected 2008 | reverse complement strand
ACAGCTTTGGCCGCTACAGAAGTTACCTTATATCTAAAAAATGATTGATCCCGGTTGTGATAACCATTGGAGTTATCAATTGAATTATTAATCTGGGTTGATATTTAATCGCGATCTTCCATTTATTTTAAATTTATAGTTGAATTCAACAGCAGATCCAAATGATTTGGTTAAAATGCCTTTTATTAAAGAAATTGTATTTACAGAAAACCCCTTATTGTATAAATTTATAATAAACTCTTGTAAATCATTTTTTGTAATTGTTTTTAATTTATAAGACTCCAAAGCAGTTTTTATATATAATCGAATTTTCTTTTACCATTTACGGATGCAATTTCAAATCTATACTGGTAAGAGAGACCATTCTTTGTTTCTCTTTTGTCAATCATTATGTCTTTCATTGTACGAATTTCTCCTTTCTGAAATGGTATGCTAGAATATAGCATCTCAAGCACACATTTTCAAGCGTTATTTTGCGTACACATTCTTATCTTATGTGTACGCTGTGTGTACTTGAAGCGTTATTTTAGAAAAATTATATAAATTTACAGAAAATAAAAAAGGACTTCCACATAAAATGGAAGTCCCAAAACCCGCATAAATAAAGAGTTTTTCTTAGAATCTACCTGCCTTAGCAGCCTCTTCTACGGATACAGCTACTGCAACTGTAGCTCCAACCATAGGGTTGTTACCCAATAATATTGTGTGTATTTATAAGTATTTCACAATCTCCAAAACTCGCTTAAATACTAGATATTCGATACTTTATCGTATCTTATTATATCTTATGTATTTTAGCTGTATCGTTGTCATTGTTGTCAAAATGTTGTCATCCTATTCTTTTTGTTTTTCTGGTTATTTATTCTTAACGAGTTTACCCTTTTTAAGAAGATTAAGTAACCTTGTATTCTGTGTGGCAGTACCGGAATAGTTCTTGATGCCGTTTAAGACTGCAATCCTTTTTCTGTTATTCTTTCCGGAGTTGATGCCTAATGATTTCAGTGCATCCACAAGCGATTTCGACTTGCCTTTATATTTCGGATAATATACATTTTTTTTCTTAACAGGTTTCTTTGTATTTTCTTCAACTTTTTTCGCAACTGGTTCTTTGTAGAGTGCGTTCAAATCAAAATTGCCAGAATTTCCGCTTGAGATTATTTTTGGAAATCTCCCTTTCGAAGTATACTGCCATGCAATATTAGCCATGGTAGGTTTATACTTTTCATTAGGATCCGTAGCAATCTGCATACGAGCGTCCCCACGATAATAACGGGCAATCCACCAATTCTGACACTTAACCTGTTTCCGATCAATATGCTCTTCGTAATAACTTTTCCCGGTATAAACTCCAAAAGTATATCCTCGACTTTCTACAACTTGCTGTGCTGCATTAATAATCTCAGCGATCTTTGTTTTGTTTAACGATGCCTGCACTTTATCTTCGATATCAAACCATACTCCATATTTAAAAGATGATTTGTCAATCTTATCTAAGATATCGCAGACCAACTTCATGTCACTTTTAGCTTTTGTGACTGTAGTTGCGTAAGAGTAATTATATACTCCCCAGGCAATTTCGTTCTCGTTGCAAGCCGCATAATTCTCGTTGAACTTTTTATCTCTGTTCAGATCTTTTCTGATGATTTTTAAGATAGCACCTTGGCAGCCGTATGCCTTCGCTTTTTCCCAGCTTACGACTCCGTTATAACTCGATACATCAACTAATTTTCTCATGCCTATTCCTCCTTACTTTCCTGTGGCATCTCGTCTGTCATATCGCTCAATGCCTCTTTAATGTGTTCTTTCAATTTTTTCGGTACTGGCAGTCCGCATAATGTCATATTTTTTAAAATAGAAACGGCCTCATAAAGAACAAATAACAGGCAGAAAAATTCGCATACACCTAATTTTTGAATACCCAATAATTTTATGTACTGCTCCGGAATCATAAAGAGCATATTAATGTGCATGATAATGTCTACAAGCATCAGTAACCCAACGCTGAACAGCATAGCCGCCTTTCTGATTGCTCCGTCAATTCCTACGCAAGAATTAAACTTATGTTCTTTAATCGCCCGGAGCACTCCCAAGATAGTGTCTAATACGACAGCGATTAATAAAATTTCAAAAAATGAATTTCCTGTAAGTAATTTCAACGTTTCCTGAATCATAATCTTCCCCTCCTATTTCTCAGCAAAAACTAATACATTACTCCATCTTCCATAGTATTTTCCGTACAGTGCCCGAACTCTTACATAGTATTTTCCATGCACTATTTCGCAATCATCTTTCTTGCAATCACACTCAAAAGCTGCCCAATGGGCTTTTGGGCTTCCGGAAAATTTATATATGTAAGTCTTTGTCTTGTTTTTAAATTTCGGGTCTCTCGAAAATTGATTCTCGAATCCGGTTGCCTTTTTCGCAGGGGTCCACTTGTACTCTATGACTCTCCTATCTTTTTCACTGTCGTATTTGTTCTGCACTGCTGTTGCCTTAGGCCGTGGAAATACCGCTGCATAAATCATGTTTCTATAATCATTTCTACTAACAGTCCTTGCTGAAACATTTGACGGAATAATCATTCCGGCTACAAGCAGCATTGCTAACATTAAACATAATTTCTTCTTCATAACTTTTCCTCCTACTTTACAACAATTACGCCTTTATACTTTTCGTTCGTACACCTTCGTGCGTTTTCTTTCTCAACAGTTACTACACTTTCCTTTCCGTCTGAGAAACGATAAATCTTACCCGATTTGCTATCTCTCAACAAGGCAACTGTGTGAATCGGATTTCCCTCTTCAAACAGGACCATATAGCCTTTTTCCAGCTTCACATTTAACTGTTCGGTCGTTAAAGATTTGTGATAAGTTGCCGGCTTCCCTGGGCAGATCATATTGATTCCCCTCGCAATTTCTGTGAGCGGATACTTTGCGCCGCATTTCAATTTCCTTCTGGCATGCCGCAGAACCTGCTGCATATTTTTCTTGATGCCCTTATAGTGCAAAGCCATGTAAAACGCTACGAGACTACATCCATGATGCTGGATAAAGTCGTTCTTGAAATCATGCTGACTTGGCACCGGAATCTGTCTTCCGTTGTCTAGTGCGATTCGCCATGGGAATTTCTTTTTTCTTTTCCTGTTTTTTGTTGCTACTATTCTCATTTTTTCTCACCTCCTTGAGAATAAAAAAATACACAATAGTATCAATAAATACCATTGTGTATCATGTGAAATGTGTTATTATAATGTCATTGACCTATCTTTCAAGGTTAATGATTTTTTTCATATTTTTTAAAGCAGCTCCGAAAGGGGCTGTTTTCCTTTTTATTCGTTCATCGTTTCCTGCAGATTTGCAGCCTTTTCAATCGCTTTTAAGTCTGTGTCTGTCAGTACACCGCCCTGGATCAGTTCGAGCGATAAGGTATCAATAATTTCTGATTGAAGCTGGATGATCTCTGACTGTTTTTCAATCGTTTTTAAAACGCTGCTCATACGCTCCCCCCTCTTCTGCCATTTCCGCTTTTATTTTTGATTTACACTCCTCAACATATTTATTGTATGTATCAAATTCTGTTGAATTTTCAGAATCTAATGCTTCTATTTGCAATAATTCTGTGAGTACTGTTTTTAATTCACTTACAGCTTTTCTTAAAATTGCAATCTCTTCTGATAAAGAGTATTTTTTTCTGATCTCATTCTGTATTTGCTCATCCCTGCTTCTTGACTCTTTAATAAGACTTATTCTTGCGTCTCTTATTTCGTTTTGTCTTCTCTCTGAGATTGGCAACGAATTGAATTTCACGTTGTTCATATTCTGTTCCTTTCCATAAGCTTAAATAATCAAATCATCCATATAGTGCTCATACACTGGTTTAAATGTTTTCTCGTTTCTTGTAATTGTTAATATATAATCCATGAGGTTTTTCGCAGAAATTAGCACTTCTAATTTCTGCGTACCTCTTTCACCTTCTTACACTTATTTCTTTAGTAGTTCCGCTTACGCGGCACGATTGTTATTTTGCGATTAAGCAGGCAGGGAGGCAGCGAAAACCGCTGCCCGCGTAAGTATTGGTGCAATTGCCGGACGAATTGACATTATGGACAAAGTGCGTGCTATCCAAGCGAGTCGACCTCGAAAATACGTATTGAGCCGTAGTTGTAGCGTCAATAGCGTATCTAATCAGGATAGGATATGTATTCCATACCTTAAACATTTTTTGTGCGTTTAAGTTGTCAGCACCTTCAGCTAACTTTTTATAATATTCCCACACCTCTCCCTCGTTATCGAACTGCGAAGAATAATCAGTAGTTATATTGCTCTGATTAAAGCTGTGCAGAAACACTCGGTCATATGTTACGAATTTTTGATTTGGATATTTTAAGTTGTTACCGATTGTTGTGTGCTTTACAAATTTAATATGACTCTTTAATCCTTCATCCAGTCCGGTTAAGTATCCTTGGATTCTTGTTGCTGCATTCGGCTTCCTGCTGTATCGTGTCTGTTTCGTCCACCAATCGGCACCTTCTGCATTTAACCACTGTCTTAAATCAGATGTAGCCCAGGTATTGTCTCCGTAATAACAGCACTCAGGGTGATTTAATTTACCATAGCCAACATCTTCACCCCAAGTTTCGCCAAGGAGCGTATAGCCATCTGCTATCGAATCTGCTGACTCCGTAACTATTACTTCCTCAATTTTTGTATCAGACTCATTAATGCCTGCGTTTGTTATAACGTGCATGGCTATCACAGTTTCTAAAGTTCCGTTCAAGTCCGAGACTGTTAATCTTATGATACCGCCGGATGGAATATCTTTTGTAAGCGTAAAGTTTGCATACTTTCCATCCCATTTTGTCTTGAAGGCTGAACTACCATTTTTAGCTACTATCTTAATTGAATAATTACCTGCAGGCAATCCATCTGGTGCTCCTTCCGTTCCGTCAAAGCACTGTAATGCCTGCTGAGTGCAAAAAGCAAATCCATCTGGAATTGTTTTGTCCCATTCCAAGTACATTACGTTTGCGTTTCGTTCCTCTGCTTCCTCGTTGTCTTTAATTACTGTATTACTGTAATGAACAATATTCAACTCTGGACGGTATGCTGTCTTGTTCCCGCTTGAATCAATTTTATTCCAGTCTGTTACAATCTGTGTTCCGACTGGATATTTTGTTGCTGCTAAGCCGGACTCAACATCGAGGAGAATGTTGTCGAGTCGGTCTTTATCCATGTTGATATTTGCTATCTGCTTTTCAACTACTGATACACGAGTTTCCAGATTTTCAACATGTGCATGGTCCCCTTCGAATTCTTTTGCTACCTTCTGTAATTTTATAAGCTCTTCTGCGGCAGCTTTGGTAAGTTTTACTTCCTGCTCGTTTCCAGTGTCTTCTACCGCTTTCTTTTGTGTTGTGCCAGCCGTGTTAACTGCAGTTATCTGTGATGTTCCAGCTTTTTCCACGGATGCAATTTGTGATGAGCCAGCTGTGTTGATTGCCGTTATCTGTTCCTCAGTCGTAGTATTGATAATTCCTATCTGTTTAGTACCTTCGCCTGTTACTGCCTGTACAACTTTTGACCGTTGTGCTGCTACAGCATTAACCGCTGCATTGCCTGTACCTGTAACCCTGCCTGTCTGTGTTGTGCCTTCGTCTGCGACAGCTTTCGTGGAGGTATCTTCCTGTGTTGTAACAGCATTGATAGCTGTTTTTCTTGCTTCTTCAACTGCCGATTCCGCTACTGATGTTTTCTCAGTAACGTGTGCATCAAAGTCAGTTACCTGCGCGTTGATATTCTGTTCAGATTCCGCTGCCGCCGTTCTGGAGGCTTCTGCTGACTGTGCATACCCTGCCGCACTATCCCGGCTAGATGCTGCTTCTTCTGCTGCTTCTTGCGTATCCTGCCGCATCTGACTCACATCTGCCTGTGCCGCTTCGATTTCCCGCTGAGACAGCTCTACGGCTGCCCTGGATGTTTCAACTTGCTTGGTTTTGTTGGCTACATCATCATGCATTGCGATGTAGTCTGACGTTAATCCGCCCGGTAGGGTCAACATCTGCCAGTGTTCTGTGTTTTTGCCTTGCGCCGGCGCAATTCCGTTGATGGTTTTTGTCAGCTCTGCAAGACACATATATGAGCCACCCATATACGAAACGGTATCTAAATACTCATACGATGTCTCATCCGAATATTCACCTCTCGGATTCAAAGCGATATTCCCTAAGTCAGTTTCAATATATGTATTTTCTGTCTGCATCTTCTCACCTCTCTTTCTGTCTATAATGCTAACCTATATTTTAAGCGACTGCCTTCTCTGCGAAATCGTACCTTGTCCGCAGTGGGGTCTGAATACATTTTTAACCGGCCTTTCACGACTGCAAATCCGGCAAAGTAGACATTTCCCGTTTCACCCTTTAACTGGCTTTCTTTTTCCCTCACATAATCATCAATCTGCTTTTTGCCCTCTTTGACCCGTCCTGGTACTTCTTCTACTGCGTTTTTTGCTTCTGATGCATAGTATGCAGCATTATCTTTCTGCCGATCAGGATAGTCTGCGTGGCCATGCGCCCAAGACTCCGCCTCTTTCGCCGCTCCGGTTGTAGTTGCTTTAGTCTCATCAAAATAATTCATAATCTGTTCATACAATGAAGGAGGCGGTTCCGGGATGTCCCCCTGCCGGTATCCTGACTCGTACAATTTAATTGTTACTGCGTTTGCAGTTATCATATCGCTCGCAACAACTGACACGGTAAAGGATGTGCTCGTAAGCACCTCGGCAGGAATCAAGCATGTATTCGTCTCTCCGAGCAAAATTGAAATTTGCTCATTGCCTTCATTATGAAACAATGCGATTTTGCTTACACCCGCCCAGTCTTCTGTTTTAAATTCGAATTCTGCATATAGATAATTTCTACTGTTACGGACGGGTACGAAAGTATCTGTCCTGGTAATAATCTGATTATTTACAACAAAGTGTAATACCGACTGCATTTTCATCCCCCCTTCTATAAAATTCTTGGGATTAACATTAGTTCTAAATATGTTTTGCTAGTGATAACTTTAGAGTCTCCCTTTATTTCAAAATGTTGTTGTTCACCCACATTAAGATTAAACCGTTGTATTTTTCCTTCTGAATATTTATATGCTACTGCGGTTCCGGGTCTATAATAATAATAGACTATCATCCCTTCCGGAATAATAATTGCTAACTTTCTTGAGGTCTTCACGCTAAAAGTAGTGCTCTTTAAAACTGAAGAGCTTAATGTAAAAGTCAAATCTATTATGTCAGTCAATTTTTTTATCTGTCCCCTTACTGCTGCTCCAGCAGTGTCATACGTTGTGCCATCTACACCGACTCTAATATCCGATACTTCTTTTGTAATATCTGGAATTTTTACTTTTCCGTCATAATCTAATATGTGTATAGTCGTATAAAGTGTTATCCACGTATCATCAAAATCGGTTTCTCCAGTGAAAGAAATCGTATCACCCTCATTTAAGCTAACAATAAAATTTGTAAATTCTTCGTCAGTCTCTCCCACTAAACTAATCATGTATTCGTTTTTTTGTACATCATTAATTTTTAACCTTGCATATTGTCTACCCGTGGACGCATTTACGCCGGTAACTTGAACTTTACAATCAAATGAATACAACCCACTTTTTTTAATCTGAATCTTTGAATCACTGGAAATTGTTATGAAATTTCCTAAATTTTCAGATTTAGAACTAATGTTTTTAAAAACATTTAAAGTTGTCTCTGCAGTAGATGCCTGCGCATCACTTTTACATGACATTAAAAAATTATCGGCTTTATATTCTACAACATTATCGGTAGTGTCCTTAACAAGATTATCAATTCTTTTACGCTCTGTATCTACATCTGATTTACGATCGGCTATTTCTCCATCGAGATTAGATGATATTTTATTTATTTCTCCCACTGTCGCCGCTACACTATCCGGATGCCCTGTCGCATCTTTATAGCATTGTTCTATCGCATCATGAATACTATCTCTTACTTCTTCTCCGTAAACGGCTTCTTTTATCTTTTTCAGATACTCATTTATAAGTCCCATCTTTTCTCCTTTCTACTCTATACGTTTCCACATATAACAAGTAATGTACGGCTGCATATTGTTGTGCGCATTACCGCCTCCTGCATTCTCCATCGTTGCACTTGCCGCATGGCTATGCGTTGCATCAATTTTAAATCCGTCTTTGTATTTTGTTGTTTTACTTGTACCACTCGGATAAAAAGCACTATCGTCACCTGAGGCGCTACATATGCCCGTTACCGTGTTTCCTGGACCCCAATCTGCTCCCTGTCCAGCAAAATTATGCACTGTACCTATAAGTTGTTTTTCTGTAATGTTAACTGTTGTAGAATGTTTGTGTGACGCTAATTCGTCTGTTGATAATTTATGTGTTTTTTCTCCGCCGGTTTTCTCGACAGTTGAAAAGTCACTGTCAGATGTATCTACTCCCACAGGTACTCGGCCAGTTCCCCAGGCTGCCCATGTGCCTCCGAAAAGTTTTTCCGGATTCGTGTCGTTTATGCTCATATAGATGCTGCCGATGGGATAGATTGTGTTGAATGTGATTTCTCCTGCTGCCTTTATTGCTTCTGCGGCATTTTTCTCGGCTGTTGTTGCCCTTGCTGCCGCTCCGCTTGCTACTGCCTCTACACTTTTAATTCCGCTATTATAAGTATTCTGGGTCTCTATCAAAGTTTTTATAGTTGAACCTAAGGTTACCTTACAATCACTAACATCTTTCAAATTTTTACTTACTTTGCTTACTTGCATATATGCGTTTATTCCGTGTGGTTTTGACCTGACTGGAATCTTATCTCCGACATTAATATTTTTTACATCATATCCTAAGTCTTTCAGGTCTATTGCTGTAAGTTCAATCGTTATAGATAAATTTACGAGTTCTTTAATATCTTCCTTAGCTCTTTCTAACAATCTCGATGGACTTTCAACATCCGAATAGGAAACTGTACCAAATATCTTTCCAAAAGCTTTAACCGCTTCCAAATCACAAATATAATCCACATTATTATTCACGCTTGAGATTGTTACTGGTCTTCCTATTGCACTATTTGTTGCTCCAAGCGGTATAATGCATGTTTTTATGCCATCTGCCTTTATATATTTGGTAATATCTAAGATATTCTTGCCAAACGTCACTGCCTGCCCCGTTTCATCGTCATATTCCTTCAGGTAATCAATATAATATTCCCCTTTTTCTTCTCTTGTTCGGATATATCCCCCGTAAACATTTAATAACTTATCATCAATTGCTGTTCTGGTATCTTTATAATCGCTTTCATCATACTTGGCTTTTTCACCCGCTACCGTCACGTTGCCAATTCTAAATTGTTTTTCAGGTTCTACTTGCTCATTGTGTTTCCCGATATACAACCGAAAAAGTTCACTCGGAGTATATTCTCCTTTATATGGCCGCTGAACAGAATCAAGAAGATATGCCATATTTCCTTCACAGGTTATTGTCTTCTCTCCTTCAAAATCAATTTCTTCATCTAATACTCGAGAACAGAAGATTTCTTTTTCGTTGCCCTGAGTGTCAAAATCAATTATCCGAATTATCGTTTTTAATTTTTTGAAAGAATCGTAAAATGGATTATCCGAATATACAGAAAAAGTAAAAGAACCATTTTTATTTAACTCTGTATCTAATTTAGGGTCGGCAATTTGTCTTGTCGAATCCCACGGATGATATAAATATTCATCTCCAATTTTTACTTTATACATTACAAACTGCCTCCACGATAATCTACAGATACCGTTCCATTCCCAGTAAATATCAGCGTGTTATCTCCTTCCCCTAACAATAAGTCAGGGGATTTGCTCTTGCCTTTTGGAAGATTGTAAATTATACCATTATAACTTACCGTCATTTCTTCGCTACAATCAAATACCGGGATAACCCTCATTGTTCTTCCTGGAATAATAACTTCCAAGTTTCCTTTCACTTGCAAATCTTTATAATTCCTAACAATTCCTGTTTCAAAATTAAAAGAATCCCACAACCAATTTTCTAAGGATGAATACAACTCTAATTTATACGGATCACGATTTACTGTTATCTCCACAGAGCTATATCTTCTATTCAATTTCTCTGTGTTCACAGAAACCCTACCTTCATAAAAAAAATCGTCTTTCCCAAGAACTACCCTCATTCTTTTTCCATGCAGCGTATTCCTTAACTCACTTGCTCGCATAAGCCATAAATCGTAGTTGCCATCTTTAAAATCAAATGTGAGTTTCATTGTTGTATTTTTGTAGACAGGAAATCCTGTTAGTGCATCTGTCAAATCTAAATCTCCATTCCTCCCAGGAATCTCCTTGAACTTCTCATCTACTTCTGCGGTTCCTGGATCAATTGATAATGCACGTAATCCGAAATCTTTATACATGCTGTAATCTCCAATCTTTACATCAAACATCAATTTCTCCTTTCTGCTTTCGTCTGCTCCGTTCCAAGATTCTTATTTACATATGGGGTTATTCGTTTCCCGACTTTCTTTCCGTCCAGCTCTACAGTCGTATGAATCTCTGCATTCACTTCAACAGGCTTATTATCCTGTACAATTACAACTTGCTTATTTCTACCCTGCCCGTTATAGTCTGGCATATCTGGATATTCTACAGACTCAACCTTCTTTCTCATAGCATTCAAAGAAACATCAATGTCCTTTTCCATCTGTGCTGTTGCCTGCGGCATATATTTTTCAAATGCCGCTGCCAATCCAAGAGGAAGATATTTACCAATCTTATCTCTCATTATTCTTGAAGGAGATTTGATTTTTAATTTCTTCTTCATACTCTTGATTAGCTGGCTACACATCTCATTTACGGCCTTTGTCATTCCTTTGGTTTGTGATTTCATCCCAGAGATAAAACCTTTCATAGAATTTTGGCCGATTTGATTTAATTGTGTTTTTAATCCATCCAATTTCTTGGATAAGACCGCTTCATATTCTTTTCCAAGATTATCAATATCATCTTTAAAGAAAGCTTTTCCAAAACTATCAGAACCATTGTAAATTTCATTCCATTTACTTATGTACTGTTTAAAATCTTTTGTACTTAAAGATTGCAGATACTCCATGTAATCGTTAGCATTTGCAACATCCATCCCTAGAATCTGCTCCATCAATGATACAGGGATTTTATTCTTTAATGCCTTGATTCTGTTCTGGTAATTTTTGATTGCTTCTAAATTTCCATCGAGGTCATACAGAGAGCCTGTACTTCTCAGTTTAGAAATCATATTGCTACGCTTCTGGATTAAATCATCGTATTTTTCCTGATACTTCTTAGATAGTTCTTCAATATCTTTCTCTGCTTGTGATACGATTTTCTTTTCCTGCTGCTTTAGCGCATTGCCATAAACGGTAATCATAGATTTTCCTAAACTGGAATAAGTATCTGTGACCGCTTTTTTCTTCTTTTTAACCTCAGCAAGCTGTTTTTCTAAAGATTTTGTACTCTTCTTATCTTTTTTAGCTTTCTTAATCTGCTTATTTAAGCTCTTAATCTTTTTGTCGTACTTATCTGTCTCTTTATTCTTCCCAGACTTAATCTGCTTATTTATCAGATTCTTTCCTGCTGTCGTTGCCTTAGAAACTTGTGAATCAATTGCAGTAGATAAACCATCTTTAAAAGTCTTGCCTACTGTTTCAAAATTTCCTTTTTTGCTAGCGTTTTTCGCAGAAGAAACAGCAGTATCACAGAGCTTTTTCATTGTCTTTTTGAGATTCTTCTGCTCTGCATTAACCCCAGCAATGATACCGGTTACGATGTGCTTACCTACTTGTTTTTTAAAAACTCTCGAAGGCGATTTAATCCCTAATGCTTTCTTGGCAGCACCTAAAGCGCTTTTTGCAAGTCCTTGCATTTTACTTATCAAGGAGCCTGCCATTGCTCCAATGCCACCAATAATACCTCTTACAATGTTTGTGCCAACACTTCCCCAACTGATTCCCTTGAACGCATTGACCGCTTTCATTGCAAGACTTTTTGCAGCACTTCCCATCCTTCCGGCCAGACTAAGCAAGCCCGAAATAAGCTTTGAAATAACAGTTTTACCTAAACTCAGCCAATTCACACTTGAAATTGTTGTAAAAATCTTCTGTGCAATTGACCTTGCTACGCTTCCGGCATT
>ULZO01000088.1_pt1 | contig 12354 bp, 15 predicted proteins | sample 1963181 | NCBI WGS metagenome assembly ULZO01 (sample SAMEA4835891, study PRJEB28245) | human gut metagenome | biome: gut microbiome; material: fecal sample | place: Denmark | collected 2008 | reverse complement strand
TTTCCCAGCCACTCTTCCATGGAATCAAATTGGATTCTTGTAATATCTGTTGAAAGACGCTCTCTTTTCATGCTGTCTCCAGAAAACTAAAACGCTGCATTAACATCTTCATTGTCTCCTCCGGCTCACCAATACCTTCCATGTCTTCTCCGTACATGCCGGCCGGCTGTGCCAGAACAATATCGCCCACAATAGGTACCATACCGTTAAAAACTGTACCGATTATATTAAGCTCTAATTCTTTCATGCGCCCTTCTTTGTCAACGAGCATTATTACAGGGCGTTTAAAGAAATCGTACATCTGCTCTGTTGCCACGGTCTCAACATATCCACCGACAGCCTTCTGCATTGCTTTATAATCACCAAAATCTACATCTATGATAGAAATCTTATTGTGTGCTGTTATCTTAATTGTTTTCATCTATGTACTCCATTCTTTTTCATATCCATCGCGATTAACTCTGCCAAAGCTGCCTTGCGTCTCAGTAGTAGAAACGATGTAGGCTCCTGTTCCAGAGCCGATTCATTTTGGCTATATTTTTTCAGTAAAAAATTAATTATCATGTTTCTCACCTGCCAGTTTTTCAAGATACAAAATGCATTCATTATATGTAGCTTTCTGCTCCTCTGGTGCGCTATTATGCATATAAAATTGCTTATCCCATTCTTTTTCCTCAGAGATTTCGCCCTCCATAGCAATTACTTCTGTCGAGTAGTTACTATGTCTAAAAATGACATGATTTCCCGCCTGCTGTGCTGCGTATACCTTCTCTATCAAAAACTTGATAGCTTCTAAGTTCAAAGTCTTTTCTTCCTCGTTCATAATTTTCTCCTTTTCTTTTCCTCTATCATGAGGTATACTTTAAGTGATTTATTTGCTATGTGCCCATTGGGAGTTGCCGCTCCCGCAGGCACATTTTTTTATTTTGATTCTGCCTTTTGTAGACATTTCTCGATATCTTCCCCTTCGTATGTAAGCAAAAACTGTTCTAAAGCTTCTGGTCTCACTTTAATACTGCCGATTCTGATACTTGGCAGCAGTCCCGAGTTAACCAGGCGGTAAGCCATGTTGGTGTTAATTCTTAACTCTCTGGCTACTTCTCTTACTGTCAGGAGCATACACATCACCTCTTTTCTCTTTCTATTCTTGACTTTCCACGATTTCTCCAATATTCTATATCTATAGAACATTATCAATTCAAATACAGAAGAAAGGAATTTTTCTAATGATTCTGCAAATATCAACTTTATTAAATAGCCAATTACCGAACATCAATTTTTCAAAATTAATTGACACTTTTCTCAATCCTTCTGTTACGTTTATCATTGGTATTTTGACAGTTTTACTTACTCGTAATGCCAACCAATCTTCAACTGCTAGAGAAAGACTGGATAAAGTCTATCATCCTCTCTTTATATCCATCGAACCCCTTTTGTACAAATCTGTAAATTATGATGATGTCTCTTCTTTTTTAGATAAATATTATGAGTTAGAAGAAAAATACTCTCTTTTACTCACTCCAAGATTGCGTCAATTAATTCGAAATCTCCCTAAACAAAAAACTCCTTATAGTAAAGTGGAAGATTATAATCCCTGGTTTGAAATTTGCAAATACATTTCAAAAGATTATGATAAACTTTGTAGACAAGCTCATCTTCCTGTTAGAAGCATTTCCTATAGACTATTTTATGGGCAATATTCCTCTAAACTTTCTATGGTTTTCATGGCAATTTATCTATCAATGCCCGCTATTATCTTTGCCACTTTACTGTTAGTATTTGTTTTTCCTAGATTATTAGTTATTTTTTATATTTTTTTGTTTATGTTTCTATTTGATACAGCCCTTAAAAGTTTGTAAAAATACAATCACATCAAGAATTAGAATTTTGCTTTTTATCTCAGGATACTTAATACACAGGTATCCTGAGATAGAGCTAATCATAAGAATGTATAAAATAACTGCTATCATCATTTTGTACCTTTCCCCCTCCTATCCGGCTTTCTCAGCTCTATCCATATCTGCCAGCTCCTTATCTCTTAATGCCGACATATAAACAAGAACTATATTTTTATCGCTTTCTGTCAGTGTTTCGAATAAATTTGCAATACGTTCTCCGTCACTTATCATTTTTTGTAATGTTTCTGACATTTTGTTTTCCTCCTTTCTTATGTACTTTGTACATCCTTAATATATCACTATGTACATTTATTGTCAAGAGTGTTTTTGTACAATGTACATATTTTTATTGATTTTTGCATTTCGATGGTGTACAATGTTTTTCAGGAGGTGAAGATATGAATGAGCGTTTGAAACTTTTAAGGAAGGAATTGCATTTAGGGAGTCAGAAAGATTTTGCCGATACACTAGGGGTTTCTGTTTCTAACATCGCAAGCTATGAGTCAGGCAGACGCAACCCATCTGATTCATTTATTAAATTGCTTTGCAGTAACTATAATGTACGAGAAGAATGGCTTCGAGAAGGCACTGGCGATATGTTTGAAAGTATTAATTTAGACTTCGGAAAGATTTGTTCGAAAATAGGAACACATGACCCAAAGGCCAGAGCGGCAATTATGAAATATTACGAACTATCACCAGAGGACAAAGAACTTTTCTGGAAATTCGCAGAGCGATTTATGAAATAAAGAAGCAGGGGCTTAATTCCCCTGCTTCTTTTCTTCTTCGTAAAGTCCTTCTGCCATGCCTCGTAGCATACTAACGTGACCCATGACTTTCATATCATCTAATATATTTCTGATTATTTCTTTATCCCCTTCTATCTGCGTTCTATACTGCATTTCATTTTCTTTCTTTTTCATATGTACACGCCCCTTTCTTTCCAGAAAATATGTTCGATTTCTTTCATTATATAACCCGAACATATTTTCGTCAACTTGTAATTTTGGGAATTAAATTTCCCGTCATTAATAGTATGTCAGAATAGCGAATCAAATATTTTTCTGCTTTACCTCCTTAGATTAATGCAACATATTTTCTCAAATAACCTCCTTGATTTGAAATTTATCTGATTATAACAGATTTTAAAATTGGCCGATTTTTCTGTAGAAGTTTTTTTGTCATTTTTATCAGTTTGTATAGTGGGGATAATTTTCTCTATTATTTTTTAAAATTCTTCTATTTTCCCTGTGCTTTTTATTGTATAATTGAAAATAAAACATTTTAGTTTTAATTCATATTTCAATACAAGGGAGAAGTATTATGGGATTATTAGACATTTTTAAAATTGGTCAATTCAAGTCTGAAATCAAACAATTAAAAACAGAAAAAACTGCCATGCAAGATAAGTTATCTGAGCTAGGAGCCGCCGACTATTATAAAGTCAAAGAAATGACTACTGAACTCAAAAAGGAATATTCCGGCCAGAAGGCTCGTTATGAAGAATTATTAGAAGATACAAATGAGCTTCAAAAAAAGGAAGAACGTCTATCCAAAAACATCAAGACCCAAACCAATAAACTAAATCGTTCAAAAGAACTTGTAAAAGCCGTTAATTACTCTTTAGAACAGTACCTAGATTACGAACCTTCTCAAGACATCCTGCGTTTTCCAAAATCGGAGCTTTCCGAATTGGAGGAAATTTGCCCTTCAATTATTTTGAAGTTGCATTGCATGGATGTCAAAGATTTGCGAAAAGCTTACAAGGAAAATGACAAACAAATTGATAACTTGCTAAAAAAATATTCCGCACGATATACGACTAAAGCAAACCAAGCAATTTATAAACTCATGGTCATTGCTCTTCGTGCCGAATTACAGAATATCCTCTATAATTTAAAATATGAAAAATTAGACGTTTCCATCAAAGCAGTTAAAGATGTTACTCAAAAATACTTAAAAATTGCAGGTGAAGGCAACCAGAGCATCGCCGGAACTCTAACAAAATTTATTGGCGAGATTGAATATCTATTTATTAATGCTGTAAAGATTGAATATAATTATTATGTGAAGAAAGAACAAGCTCGTCAGGAACAGCTTGCTATACGAGAGCAAATGCGACAAGAGGCTCAGGAACGAAAAGCATTGGAAGCAGAGCGTAAAAAAGTGGAAAAAGAGGAATCAAAATATACTGCTGAAATAGAAAAATTAAAAGAACAATTAAATAGTGCCAAAGAAGAAGAATTGAATAAGCTCAATGCTCGTATCTTAGAGCTGCAATCCCAACTGTCTGATGTTGTCGTTAAAAAAGAAGAAATATCCAATCTGGCAAATGGTAAAGCCGGTAATGTCTATATTATTAGCAATCTTGGTTCATTCGGCGAAAATGTATTCAAAGTTGGAATGACTCGCCGTCTGGATCCGCAGGAACGTGTAAACGAATTAGGAAATGCGTCCGTTCCTTTTAAATTCGATGTGCATAGTTTCATTTTCTCAGATGATGCAGTTGACCTGGAGAAAAAACTTCACACCATGTTGAATGAAAAACGTGTAAATAAAGTTAATATGAGAAAAGAATTTTTCTATACAAATGTTGACGAACTTGAAGAATTAGTTAATCAAATTGACCCTACAGCAGAATTTAATAAAACTATGCTCGCAGAAGATTTCCGTCAATCATTATCTAGTGATGAAAATTATTCTAATGATTATCATGTAGAAGAACAGGGCGAGTTGTCTCAATCCAAAGTTTCTTAATACACAATTTTCTATACAATAAAAATTAACAATTATTATCTCTTTACATAAGAGCAGCTCATCCGCTGCTCTTTTATTTTTGTTTATCAAAGAATCCCTATTGTAATATATATTTTATCGCTCGACTTGACAAACACACGCTTTTTACAAGATTTTATTGACATTTATATCTATAATGATATAATATAATAAACAGTTTATTTGTACAGGAGGTTTTTTATGGAATTATTAGATGCTTTTAAAAATGATTTTTCTCCTAAACGCAAACTTGCTTTATCAAGATCTGTTCTTTTAGGAAGTGAAGCATATAGCCGATTTTTTAATGATAACAAAGACTTCTTTTCTTATTTAGAATATGGCCCATTACGAGGTCATCTTCTAAATTACAGCATACAGAGATCTCTATATAATGCTGCTTTTTCTCCTGATGCTATGTTCCAAGCTATCCCGGAAAATGCAAATATTTATAAACAATCTGTTTTACATATCAAAACAGATAACTTTATTATCACAACTGCTAAAACAAGAAAATGGGCAAATCTTCCTCCTAGAGCTAATTACAAATTAGAATATGCCAAAGCAAATGAAGGTGGAGATAGACAACTTTCTTTTTATCTCCTTGGAGACACATTACATTATGCATATCATCCGAGTGAAATTCCGAACTCTTATTATGCATTACTTACTTATGGATACGATAACTTTACTAATGAGTGTACACATATTGACTTAGTTGTACCTAATTCATCATTTAACGGTATTCTAAAAAGAGAAAATCTGCTTCCAAAAGCAAACGATTCTTTCTTCGTTATTCGCCCAGAAGATGAAACAACTTTGGTTTCTCTAAATGAAGATTTAGAACAATTAGTAAAATTAAAAACAACGAAATGAGACGATTATCATGAAAAGAAAAAATATTATACCCTATAGAATTAAACAAGCTAGAATTTCAAGGGGATACTCTATGGGCGAATTGGCAGACCTTTTGGGGATTACCCGTTCCAGCATATCACAATATGAATTGGGGACCATCAAGCCTTCTGATTTTATCATAGGACAGCTTTCCAATATTTTAAAATATAGAGTATCTTTTTTCTATAAACCATTACCTGAAAATACTTCTGCTAATAGTGCTGTATACTTTAGAAGTCAGCGTAGCACAACAAAAAAGGCAAAAAATGCTGCCCGTGAAAAAATATCTATTTTTAGAGAGATAAATAACTATCTTCTTCAATATGTAGATTTTCCCAAAATGAATCTTCCTGTTTTTGAGGAATATAACATACATGAAGAGCTATCCTTAGAAGATATTGAACGCATTGCTATGATGGTTAGAGAATTTTGGAATCTTGGTATCGGACCTATTGATAATTTGACTGCTGTTTTACAGAAAAATGGGATAATGATTTCCATAATGGATCTCAACAATAAGAAGATTGATGCATTTTCCGTATGGTATGATTCAATCCCTTATATTTATATCAGTGCTGATAAATACAGTAATGCCCGGTTACGTTTTGATCTGGCTCATGAATTAGGGCATCTTATTTTGCATAATAATGTATTTAACAATGAAGATTTAGAAAGCAAAGTAATCTTTAAAAGGGTTGAGCGAGAAGCGAACTGGTTTGCAGCTTCATTTTTACTTCCAGAAATTTCTTTTGAAAAAGATATTTACTCTACGTCAATAAATCATTTTCTCCAATTGAAAAAAAAATGGAAAACTTCTATTGGATCTATGATTTATCGTTGTGAAGACCTTAATATTCTTTCTTCGAATCAAATTAAATATCTCAAGGATCAAATGACCTATAATAGATACTGGAAAAGGGAGCCTTTGGATGACCAAATACCTTTAGAAAGACCGTTTTTACACAAACAAGCTTTCAATCTGATTTTAGATAATCATCTTGCCGCTCCAGAAGAAATACTGGATGCTATAGGATGTAGTGCCGAAGAAATTGAAGAATATTCCTTTTTGGAATCAGGAACTTTGCAGCCTACTATTCCAGAAAATGTTATTAGACTTAAACCAAGGATATAAAGGAAAAACTCTGAATACCCTGAGGCTCATTTAAATTATGTATAGTTTTTTCAAAACCAGAATATACTTGAAATATCTGACTCGATATGATATATTTGAGTCAGAAAAGAATAAGCTGTACAAATAGTGCACAAACACAAATCCCCTCAGTAGTGCAAATACTGAGGGGATTTTTTTGTGGGGTTTGGTTACCGTATGTTTTACTTCCTCTTTCGATCAAGCCACTTGCGGATGAGTATCACGATTGCCTCAACGATAATACCTGATACAACACCTGCCACTACCGAAAAAAGAAAAGAATAAACTGACAAATAGTGCACCTCCCTTCTGTCACCAGTATAGGGAGCGGTAACGAAGGGATTATATCATAATTTTCAACAAAAGTCTTTATTCAATTATCATTTTTCAACATTTTCTTGCACATATGTTCTGTTTGCTATATAATGACCGTATAAACATAAAAAATCCGGTACTGACAATACCGGATTTCATGGAACCTATCAACCAGGATGGCTGATAATCTTCACATCACTTAGATTATACCACGCATCCTGCAATTTGCATAGGGTGTATTTTTTATACCCTTTTTTAGTTTGAAAGGATGATTTCATCATGGGAAAAATCGGAACAAGGAAACGAGGAAAGACCTGGCAATATTACTTTCAGCTTGCCAGCGTGGACGGAACAAGGAAATGGAAAACCGGTAGCGGATATCGTACAAAGGCAGAAGCTCTGGCAGCCGGCACACAAGCTTTAGCTGAGTATAATGCTACTGGGATTGCTTTTAAAGCCTCCGAACAATCCGTGGCCGATTATTTTGATTACTGGATAGAGAATTATGCAGAGCGTGAACTTGCTGAATCAACGGTAAATACTTACAAGAAAAGAATACGCCTCTATATTAAGCCTCATATTGGTTCGTACAAACTAAAAAATATACAGGGTGAAACTTTACAAAAATTGTTGGCAGACTTGCACAAAACCGGTATGAGTAGAAATACATTAGGCTGCATAAAAGGGATTCTAACATCCGCTTTTAGCTATGCTACAGTGCAGGCGAAATTCATTGCCGTAGACCCGGCTTACAGAATAACTCTACCAAATAAGAGAAAAGATTCCGAAGTTGGAACAAGAAAAGATGAACATATTTTTATTGAAAAAGATGTATGGAATGAAATTATTGAACGCTTTCCGGAAGGGCACCCTTCTCATCTTCCGCTGGTCCTTGGATATTACTGTGGGTTGCGTCTTGGGGAAGTGTATGGATTGACATGGGATTGTGTAGATTTCGAAAAGAAAACTATTTTGATAAACAAACAGATGCAGGAACCATCTGGATCTGGCAAATGGCTGCTTTACATACCTAAGTATGATTCTGCTCGAACAATTATAGTAAGTGATGATGTTCTTGCACTGTTAAAAAGAACGAGGGAGTTACAACTTTCAGATCAGGAGAATTGCGGAGAATATTATAAAAAGATTTACATGAATTATGACGAAGAAAATCACACTCTTCTTCCGACCACTGATTTAAGACCTGTGCATTTTGTTAATGCAAAACAAGGTGGTCTTCTGGCTCATCCACGAAATATGCAGCATGTTTCTCGCGTTATTCACGGCAAAGCAAAAAATTCAAAAGTTATTTGCGAAGATTGGGATTTTCACAGCTTACGACATACACACGCAACTCTTCTCGAACAAGCAGGCGTTGCACTACCTTTGATTCAAAAGAGGCTCGGTCATATTGATATGAAAATGACTCAGCGTTATACAAATCACGTTACAAGCGAAATGATATCTGTACTAAAAAGAGAAATAAATAAAGAGAACGATGACAATATTGACAACAACCTCGATTAAATGTTGTCAATATGTTGTCAAAACAGAAAAATCGGGAGCCGAATGACTCCCGATAATTTTTTGTAAAGCTCGTAAAACCTAGAATCTACCTGCTTTAGCAGCTTCTTCAACGCTTACAGCTACTGCAACTGTAGCACCAACCATAGGGTTGTTACCCATTCCGATAAGTCCCATCATCTCAACGTGAGCTGGTACGGAAGAAGATCCTGCGAACTGTGCATCAGAGTGCATACGTCCCATTGTATCTGTCATACCGTAGGAAGCTGGACCTGCTGCCATGTTATCTGGGTGAAGTGTACGTCCTGTACCACCACCGGAAGCTACGGAGAAGTATTTCTTTCCTGCTTCTAATCTTTCTTTCTTGTATGTTCCTGCTACTGGATGCTGGAAACGAGTTGGGTTTGTGGAGTTACCTGTGATAGAAACGTCAACATTTTCTTTCCACATGATTGCAACACCTTCGCAAACGTCGTTTGCACCATAACAGTTAACTTTTGCACGTAATCCGTCAGAGTAAGATTTACGGAATACTTCTTTTACAGTGTTTGTGTATGGATCGTATTCTGTCTCAACAAATGTGAATCCGTTGATACGGGAAATAATCTGTGCTGCGTCTTTTCCAAGACCGTTTAAGATAACACGTAAAGGTTTCTGACGAACTTTGTTAGCCTTTTCTGCGATACCGATAGCACCTTCTGCTGCTGCGAATGACTCATGTCCTGCTAAGAAAGCAAAACATTCTGTGTCTTCTTCAAGAAGCATTTTTCCAAGGTTACCATGTCCAAGACCTACTTTTCTGTTCTCTGCTACAGAACCAGGGATACAGAAAGCCTGAAGTCCTTCACCGATTGCTGCTGCTGCTTCAGAAGCTTTTCTTGCACCTTTTTTGATGGCGATTGCTGCACCTACTGTATATGCCCAGCAAGCGTTTTCGAAGCAGATAGGCTGAATGCCTTTTACCATGCCGTATACGTCAAGGCCTGCATCTTTTGTGATTTTTTCTGCTTCTTCTAAGGAAGCGATTCCATAGCTGCTTAATACGGAATTAATTTTATCAATTCTTCTTTCATATGATTCAAATAAAGCCATTCTTCTCTACCTCCTTAATTAGTCAATTACCTTGTCTGTTCTAGGGTCGATAATCTTAGCTGCGTCAGCTACACGGCCATACTGACCTGCTGCTTTTTCCCATGCTGTGTTAGGATCATCACCTTTTTTGATGAAATCTGTCATTTTTCCAAGATTTACAAACTGGTAACCGATAATTAAGTCGTCTTCGTCCAGAGCGATTCCTGTTACATAGCCTTCTGCCATTTCAAGGTAACGAGGTCCTTTCTGAAGAGTTCCGTACATAGTACCTACCTGGGAACGAAGTCCTTTACCAAGGTCTTCAAGTCCAGCACCAATCTGAAGTCCGTCTTCAGAGAATGCAGACTGAGAACGTCCATAAACGATCTGTAAGAAGAGTTCACGCATAGCTGTATTGATAGCATCACATACAAGGTCAGTATTTAATGCTTCCATAACAGTAAGACCTGGAAGAATCTCAGATGCCATAGCTGCAGAATGTGTCATACCGGAACATCCGATTGTCTCAACTAATGCCTCCTGAATTATACCTTCTTTTACGTTTAAGGTTAATTTGCAGGCACCCTGCTGTGGAGCACACCAGCCAACACCATGTGTAAAACCAGAGATATCCTTAACCTCTTTTGCTTTTACCCATTTTGCTTCTTCTGGAATCGGAGCTGCTCCGTGATGTACGCCCTGAGCCACTGGGCACATGTTCTGTACTTCTTGTGAGATAATCATGTTATTACTCCTTTCGGTATAAATTGATTTTTACTAAAATAACTTACATTCCGTAAGTAATCCCTAAGTCAAGACTTTTGTTTGTCTTCACAGTTTATTATTTTCTCACAAAAATTGCTTTTCGTCCATACTTTTTTTTAATTTTCGACAGAATTTTTGATAGAACTTTCACAATTCTCTCAATTTTTTCTCAATAAAGCAGTATTTTTGTGGTTTTATATGTTCTATTCCGTTGTTCCTTCACTCTCCATCTCATTACGATGAGTGCTTGAAGCATCTGATTCGGAAGTGCTGTCGGTCTGATCAGGAGCCGTACTTCCAGAAACTTCTGTTTCCTTTTGGGCAGTCTGTTCTGCCTTCTGTTTCTGATAAGCTTCTTTAAAAATGTCCTTCATTTTTGCGATGGCCGCTTTTTCCGCATGATACCAGATTGTTTTGCCATTCATATTTGTTACAGTGAAATATTCATCATATATCACAAGCTTCATTGTATTTCCATGATGGTAAAAAGTATAGGTTCTGCCTTTACTTACTTTTTTTGCCGCTTTTTTGCCCCATTTTTTCTTTGCACGGGCTTCATTCGACTTTTTCTTACTCATCTGGTCAATATAGGTTGCAACAGAAGAAGCAGCCTCGTTCTCATAGCATCTTCCTTTATCATTGATAATTAAAGGTGCATCTGCTAAGCGATGGAATAGTTTGGAGTTTGGATAGCCATTTCTGAAATGTAAAAATGCATCGCCGATAGCGGAAGCATTATAGGCATAATAAACATTGTTCGGCAAATCAGTAAACACAATGTAATTACCGCCATATACCATGATTTCATAAATAGCATTATCTTCATCATAAAGGATATATTCGTATCCTGGCCCGTACTTTTCCTTCACCTCATCTGGCGTATATTTTGTTGTTTTATCTGCTCTTGACGCAATAGTTGTTGCTAAAGAAAATACTGCTTCTTCCTCTATAAATTCACTGCCATCCATGTTGTCAGCATAGCCCACTTCAAGTTTTACAAGATGATCCCGAGATATCTTTTCAAGGTAATCACTGGCTCTTTGCTCATCCTCTGTCATGTCGTTCTCTGCATCTACTTTTGATTTCAGGGACTTATTCTGTTTTTTCAGCTTTTTATTTTCTTTTTGCAGTTCTTTATAATAACTTGACTCAAGTACCTTTTTCTTTGAAGCTTTACAGCCGGTAAGAGAAAATATCAATACCAGACTTATCAAAAGAACTACATATTTACTTCTTCTTCCTCTTTTCATGATGTCCTCTGATTTTCTTAATATTCTTCTTTCTGGACTACTTCGTTTTTATTTTTATAGATGGAGTGGCCAGCAACATATCCTCTTACGCTGGATAATGGATATATGTTACTGTGTCTTCCCACGATAGTTCCTGGATTTAATATAGAACCACAACCAACTTCTACATAATCTCCAAGAATTGCTCCAATCTTCTTCATATGTGTCTCAATCTTTGTATCATCTAAATGAACCTCTACTAACTTTTTGTCAGACTTTACATTAGAAGTAATAGAGCCTGCTCCCATATGGGATTTATAACCGAGAATAGAATCTCCTACATAATTATAATGAGGAACCTGTACTTTATCAAACAAAATAACATTTTTAAGTTCAGTAGAATTACCTACTACAGCTCCCTCTCCTACGATAGCGTTGCCACGGATAAAGGCACAGTGGCGAATCTCTGCATCCGGACCAATAATTGCCGGGCCATTAATATACGCTGTTGGCGCAACCATAGCAGATTTTGCTACCCACACATGTTCTTTTACTTCTTCATACTCATCTTTGGAAAGAAGCATTCCTACTTCCATAATGAAGTCATGAATCTTTGGAAGAACTTCCCACGGATAGGTGTTCTCCTCAAATAATACAGATGCGATTGTTCTGTTAAAATCCTGAAATAATTCCCTATTTTCTAATCGTTTCATTTTCTTTTCTGGCTGCAAAC
>ULZO01046794.1_pt1 | contig 12463 bp, 9 predicted proteins | sample 1963181 | NCBI WGS metagenome assembly ULZO01 (sample SAMEA4835891, study PRJEB28245) | human gut metagenome | biome: gut microbiome; material: fecal sample | place: Denmark | collected 2008 | reverse complement strand
AACATTCACCTGACCATCGAATCCCCGAATGAAGCCGTTACGGTTTTGAAAACCAGACTGATTCGGGAAGATTATCCGGACATCATCGGCATTGGCGGTGATATAAACTATTCCAACTTCTTGGATGCGAATTTGTTCATGGACATCTCTGATTTTGAGGGCATTTCCGATGTCAAGCAAGCATATCTGGACATGGAAAAAGAATTGGAACTTGTTCCGAAAGATGGCACATATGCACTGCCGTATGTTGCAAACTGTGCAGGTATCCTTTATAACAAGGACATCTTTGAGGAACACGGCTGGAGCATTCCGGAAACATGGGACGAATTTACCAGTCTCTGTGAAGAAATCCAGTCCGCAGGTATGACACCGCTGTACTTTGGCTTTAAAGATACCTGGACTTGCTTAGCACCGTGGAATGCGTTGGCAGTTGGTCTGGCAGAGCCGGACACTTGCAGTGAGGTCAATGCAGGCAATACCACCTTTACGGATGCTTATCGGGGTGTTGCGGAAAAGATGAAAGTGCTGCTGGATTATGCAGAACCAAATCCGTACGCATACAGCTATAACGATGCATGTACAGCATTTGCAAGAGGCGAATCGGCAATGTATGCGATTGGTAGCTATGCTGTTCCGCAGATTCAGTCTGTAAATCCGGACATCAACATTGACTCGTTTACGTTCCCGGCAAACGACAAGGAAGAAGACAACGTGCTGAACTCTGGTGTCGACTTGCAGTTCTGTGTGATGAAAGAAACCAAGAATAAAGAAGCCGTTTACGAAGTGCTGAAGTTCTTGTGTGAAGACGAAACCATTCAGATTTATCTGGATGAACAAAATGCCGTTCCTTGTAAGGAAGGCGACTTCACATTACCATCCATGCTGAACGGTATGCAGAGTTATATTCAGGAAGGCAGAATGGCAGACTTCCAAGACCACCATTATCCAAGTGAAATGAGCGTGGATGCGATGATTCAGACGTTCTTGATGGATGATAGTTCCAATGCCGTTGATACATTCCTGAGTCGGTTCGATAAGGAATGGAAGCGGTATAATCGGGATTTGATTGCAAAAGTCAAGAAATATCAGGAAGAAAAGGGGGAACAGTAAATGAAAACGAAAAAAGTAGCATCTGCAAAGGATCGGACATTTTTAATCATCACGATTCCGATCGTAGCATTATTCTTTTTATTCAATACGCTGCCGTTGATTACGGGTGCGTTCTACAGCTTTACCAACTATCGTGGATACGGTGACTTTGATTTCGTTGGATTCCGGAACTATATGGATTTGTTCACCGATTCCAGAGTCGGACATTCTTATCTGTTCACCTTTAAATATGCGATTGTCGGAACGATTCTCATCAATGTTCTGAGCTTACTGCTGGCGATGGGCTTGAACAGTAAGATTCGCTGCAAGAGCCTGCTCCGTGGGATGTACTTTGTCCCGAACATCCTCGGCGGATTGATCATTGGTTATATCTTCAGCTTTATTTTCACCTATATCATTCCAGCTGTTGCAAAGGCAATGCACATTGGATTCCTGGAAAACAGTATTTTAGCAAGCGAAAAGCATGCATGGATTGGCGTTCTGGTTGTCGGCGTTTGGCAGGCAGTTGCCATGAACACCATCATTTACATCTCTGGCTTGCAGACCATTCCGACCGATATTTATGAAGCCGGCGATATTGACGGTGCAAATCCGTGGCAGAAGTTCTGGAAGCTGACGCTCCCGATGCTGATGCCGTTCGTTTCCATCAACTTGGTATTGAGTACCAAGAACATGCTGATGGTATTTGACCAGATCATGTCTTTGACAAAGGGTGGTCCTGCACAGAGCACCGAGTCCATCTCTTACCTGATTTATCGAAACGGTATGGACGGCGGACAGTTTGGTTATCAGTGTGCAAACGCCGTCATCTTCTTTATTGTAATTGTTGCATTCTCTGTCATCCAGCTGAAAATGACGAATAAGAAGGAGGAACAGCTATGAGAAAAACAAAAAAAATCGGCGGCTCTAACGTGCTTGTTACAGTCTTGTTATTCTTGGGCTGTTTGACAATTCTTTTCCCGCTGTATATGACCATTATTATTGCATTCAAAAACCCGAGCGAAATGACCAACGACGTTGCTGGTGCATTGGCATTCCCGAGTAGCTGGAAACTGGACAACTTCAAAGAAGCCATGGAAGTTACAAACTTCTGGCACACCCTTGGAAACAGCTTGCTGATTACCATTGCAACCATCGTGCTGGCACTGTTGATTCACTCGCTGGCTGGTTATGTCATCGGCAGAAACATGGCAAGAAAAAAAGGCTATCGGTTCATTTATTTCTACATTGTAAGCGGTATGTTTGTTCCGTTTGCAATTCTGATGATGCCGTTGGTTAAGGAAACTGCGATTTTAGGGTTAGACAATCGACTTGGTGTAATCCTGCTGTATCTGGTTTTCTATATGCCAATCAATGTTATGCTGTATAGCGGCTATCTGAAAAACATTCCGCTGGCAATGGAAGAAGCGGCTGAAATTGACGGGGCATCTGCTTGGAAAACTTATTGGACAGTTATTTTCCCAATGATGAAGCCAATGCATGCAACCGTTGCGGTTCTGACCGCTCTGGGTACTTGGAACGACGTTATGACACCGCTGGTAATCATGTCTGGCACAAAGGGAACAACCTTGCCTCTGGCACAGTTGAACTTCCAGACACAGTTCGGTACAAACTACAACTTGGCGTTTGCATCGTACTTGCTGGCATTGATTCCGATTCTGATTTTCTATGTGATTTGCCAGAAGCAGATTTTGAACGGTGTTGCAAATGGTGCAGTAAAGGGTTAAGGTGAAATTTCGATGCAGTTAAAAAATGAGATTATGTTGATTACCTATGCGGACAGCATGGGCAACAATTTAAAGGATTTACACAAGGTTTTGAATCAGTATTATGCAAAGGCAGTTGGCGGTGTGCATATTCTTCCATTCTTTCCATCTTCTGCCGACCGTGGCTTTGCTCCGATGTGTTATGATCGGGTTGACCCGAACTTCGGAACATTTGCAGATGTAGAGGCAATCGGAAAAGACTATTACCTGATGTTTGACTTCATGGTCAATCATATCTCTGCACATTCGGCTTATTTTCAGGATTTCCTGCAAAAGAAAGACCAGTCTGCGTATAAAGATTTCTTCATCCGCTATTCTGATTTCTGGGAGAACGGAGAACCGACACAGGAGCAGGTGGACTTGATTTACAAGCGAAAGCCACGTGCTCCGTACATCGAAGCAGAATTTGCAGACGGCAGCAAAGAAAAAGTCTGGTGCACGTTCTGCGAAGAACAAATTGATTTGGACGTACGGAAAGATGCTACCAAGCAGTTCATCAAGCAGACATTGGTGGATATGTGCCATCATGGTGCAGCTGTCATTCGTCTGGATGCATTCGCTTATGCAATTAAGAAACCGGATACCAGTTGTTTCTTTGTAGAACCGGACATCTGGGAACTGCTCTATGACATTGAAAAGACAGTCAAAGCAGAGGGTGCAGAAATCCTGCCGGAGATTCACGAGCATTACACCATCCCGATGAAAATTGCAGACAAGGGCTTTTGGATTTATGACTTTGCCCTGCCGGTTCTGACCCTGCACGCCCTGTATAATCACACAGGCGTTTATCTGAAACAGTGGATGGAACGCTGCCCGATGCATCAGTTCACCACACTGGACACCCACGACGGAATCGGCATTGTCGATGTAAAAGACTTGTTGCCGGATGAAGAAGTGGACAAGGTAAAGGAACAGATGTACCAGCAGGGAGCAAACGTAAAGAAGATTTACAGTTCCGAAGCGTACAACAACCTCGATATTTATCAGGTCAACACCACGTATTATTCAGCGTTGGGCAATCAAGATGATGCGTACTTGCTGGCAAGAGCTATTCAGTTCTTTGCACCGGGTATTCCGCAGGTTTATTATGTGGGCATGCTGGCAGGCAGCAATGATGTGGACTTGATGGAACGTACCAAGAATGGACGGGACATCAACCGGCATTATTACTCGCTGGAAGAAGTGGCAGAACAGCAGCAGCGTCCAGTGGTACAGAAATTGAAAGAACTGATGGAACTGCGGAACACGCATCCGGCGTTCTCGCTGGAGGGTACGATTTCTATTCAGGCAGAGGGCGACCACCTGCAAATCGTCCGCACGTATCAGTCGCACAAGATTGTGTTAGATGCAAATCTTTCCACCTATCAGTTTGAAATTCACGAATAAAGAAAAAATGTGTTCGCATCGTATGAGAGAAATCTCTCTGCGATGCGAAACTTGTATCAAAGAAAAAGGAGCGATTCTTATGGCAATTCAAGTTGTAACAACCGAACAGTCCACCTTGTTCACCATTCGCACAAAGCATACCACCTATCAGATGAAAGCAGATGAATACGGCGTTCTGCTGCATCTTTGGTATGGTGCATCTGTCGAGGGCGATATGTCCTATCTGTTGGATTATCCGGATGTTGGATTTTCCGGAAATCTCTATGAAGCAGAAAACAGAAGAACTTACTCTTTGAATACCTTGCCGCTGGAATATGCAACCGAAGGCGTTGGCGATTTCCGGATTCCGGCAGTTGCAGCAACCCATGCAGACGGCAGCAATGCATTAGATTTGCGGTATCAGTCTTACAGCATCCACAAGGGCAAGTATGCGATTGCAGGGCTGCCGGCAGTCTATGCAGACGAAGACGAAGCAGAAACTTTGGAAATTGTTCTGAAAGATACGGCAACAGATTTGCAGGTAACTTTGCGGTATGGTGTCCTGCCGGAATTGGATATGCTGACTCGTTGCGTTTCCATCCAGAATCTTGGCACAACGCCGATTACACTGACAAAGGCAGCTAGCTTCTGTTTAGATTTGCCTTATGGAAAGTGGGAATGGATGCATTTCCACGGCAGACATGCGATGGAACGGATTACCGAACGGACACCGCTGATTCATGGCATTCAGGAAAGTTCCAGCACAAGAGGCACATCCAGCCACCACCAGAACCCGACTGCCATTCTCTGCACGCCAGATTGCACGGAAACCAATGGCAGCTGTTTCGGAGCAGCGTTCCTGTATAGCGGCAGCTTCCAGACGAAGATTGAATATGACCAGATGCGGCAAGCAAGAATGGTGATGGGACTGCATCCGGATTTGTTCCGCTGGGAACTCCAGCCAAATGCAACCTTTGATACACCGGAAGTGTTGTTCACTTACAGCGATAGCGGCTTAGAAACCCTGTCACATCGCTTCCAGAAAACCATTCGGGAACACGTTTGCCGTGGGAAGTATCAGAAAATCGAACGTCCGGTTCTGATTAACAATTGGGAAGCAACCTATTTCGATTTCAACGAAGAAAAGATTTTGAAGATTGCCGAAGAAGCCGCTCGTCTGGGCGTTGATATGCTGGTATTGGATGATGGCTGGTTTGGCAAGCGGGATGATGACTGTTCCGGTCTGGGCGACTGGTTCGTGAATGAACAAAAGCTCAGGGGCGGACTGGGCACACTGGTGCAGAAAGTCAAGGCATTGGGTATGCGGTTCGGCATTTGGTTTGAACCGGAAATGATTTCGGAAGACAGCGATTTGTACCGCACCCATCCGGACTGGGCAATTCAGATTCCGGGCAGAAATCCGATGCGAAGCCGGTATCAGCTGCTGTTAGATCTATCGAATCCGGATGTGCAGGATTACTTGTACAAGTGTATTTCTGACATTCTGAACAGTGCGGATATTTCCTATGTAAAGTGGGATATGAACCGCAGCATCAGTGACTGGTATACCGCTTTGCTGCCGGCAAATCGGCAGGGCGAGTTGCCGCATCGGTATGTGCTGGGTGTCTATGCATTGCTGGAACGGCTGACTTCTGCATTCCCAGAGGTTTTGTTTGAGGGATGCAGCGGCGGCGGCGGACGGTTTGACGCTGGAATGCTGTACTACTGCCCGCAGATTTGGTGTAGCGATGACACAGACGCTTATGAACGAACCATCATTCAGTATGGCACATCGTTCTTCTATCCGGTTTCTGCTGTTGGTTCTCACGTTTCTGTTGTTCCGAATCACCAGACTGGCAGAGTTACACCAATCGAAACCCGTGCCGTGACGGCAATGGCTGGCAGTTTCGGCTATGAATTGGATTTGAATTTGCTGTCAGACGAAGAGAAGGAAGCAGTTACACAGCAGATTCAGCAGTTCAAGGAATACGGCTCGCTGATTCACAACGGAACGTATTACCGCCTGAGCAATCCGCTGGAAGATGCCTATGCACTCTGGGCATTTGTATCCGAGGATAAGAAAGAAGTCTTGGTACAGGGCATGATTTTCCGGACAGAAGCGAACATGGTGCGGCATTGTGTTTCGCTGCGTGGCTTGGATGCAAAGGCAGTTTACCGGACAAAGGACGGAGCAGCCTATACCGGTGACACCCTGATGCATGCAGGGGTTCTGCTGCCGAAATCTTGGGGCGACTATTATCCGGTTTCCATGCATTTTGTCAGCGAATAATGCTTTAAAAATCAAACAGTGATTGCGGCACACCGTGGAAAGTGATTCTGCGGTGTGCCGTTTCTATTGATTTTTCGGGAGATTTCATGGATTTTTAAATTTGTCGACTATTACGAATTTCATCGAAAAAACAGGGAAATATTCTGTTAAATGACGAATTGAAATACCTTGAAAACCTATCGCATCTATGGTATAATAGAAGGTAACGAAAACGGCAAAAGGTGGGGATTCGATATGAAAACGATACTTTGCTTTGGGGACTCAAACACATATGGCTATCAGCCGGAAACGAAAAAACGATATGATGAAACCACACGCTGGACGTGCTTATTACAGCAGGCAATTCAGCCCTACGGGTGGCGTGTTGTGGAAGAGGGTCTGTGTGGACGCACAACCAACTTGAACGGCATTCGTCGGGAAAACCGAAATGGTGCTGCGGTGCTGCCAATGCTGCTGGAATCCCATGCACCGCTGGATGTGGTGATTTTAATGCTGGGAACAAATGACTGCAAAACACAGTTCCATGCAACACCGGAATCCATTGGAGCAGGCATCGAAGCTCTGATTGCACAGGTGCGGGCATTCGATGAACAGCTTCCAATCTTATTGGTTTCCCCCATTCATCTTGCAGCGGATATTGCAGAAAAAGACCCCGCATTTTCTGCGGATTCCGTTCCCATTTCTTATGCGTTAAAATCCGTCTATGCAGCGATTGCAGAACGGGAACACTGCATGTTTTTTGCGGCTTCGGATTATGCAGAGCCTTCGGATGCAGATGGCGAACATCTGGATGCAGAGGGACATCAAAAACTGACCAAACAGATGCTGAACGCATTACAACCATTACTATGCGGAAAGGAACAGGAAAAATGACAACGAAAGAAATGCAGGAAGCAATTCTAAAATGGAAAAAAGAACAGGACTGCTGTATTCTGGCACATTGCTACCAGACCCATGATATTTTGGAGGTGGCAGACTTTGTCGGAGATTCTTTCGGATTGGCACAGAAAGCAGCACAGACCAATTGCAAACGGGTGATGATGTGCGGTGTTCGTTTTATGGCAGAAACCGTGAAGATTCTGTCGCCGGAAAAACAAGTTTATCTGCCAAAAGCAGAAGCTGGCTGCCCGATGGCGGAACAGCTGGATGTGGAAATGTTGCAGCAGATGAAAGAAATCTATCCGGAACACTGTGTGGTTGCCTATATCAATACAACTGCTGCATTAAAAACACTGTGTGATGTCTGCGTAACATCCTCCTCCGCTGTGGATATTATCCGGAAGATTCCAAACAAAAAGATTCTGTTCATTCCGGACTGCAACCTTGGTGATTATGTGGCAAAGCAAATTCCGGAAAAGGAATTTCAGCTGATGCATGGCGGTTGCCCGACCCACGTTCGGATTACCGTCAAGGACGTAGAAAAGACACGGGCTGCACATCCGGATGCAGAGCTGCTGGTACATCCGGAATGCCAGCCAGCAGTCACCGCACAGGCGGACTATGTTGGCAGCACAACCGGCATTATGAACTATGCAGCAAAGAGTGACAAGAAATCGTTCATCATCGGCACAGAAAACAGCATTGTACAACACTTGGGCATGCAGTTCCCAGACAAGCTGTTTTATCCGCTCTCGAAAGATTGTGTCTGTCACAATATGAAAATTACGACATTGGCAGATGTTTTGCACTGCTTGCAGGGCGTGGACGGCGAAGAAATTCAGATGCCGGAAGACGTTATGCAGAAAGCAAAGGTCTGCATTGAAGAAATGTTGAGGTTGGGAAATTAAGATGCAGAAAAAAGTATTGGTCGCAATGAGCGGCGGTGTGGATAGTTCTGCAACAGCTGCGATCTTGTGCCAAAAGGGCTATGATTGTATCGGTGTCACGATGAAGCTGTACAATCTGCCAGATGATGCGGTTCGCAGCAACACCTGCTGTACGCTTTCCGATGCAGAAGATGCAAAGAGCGTTGCATATCGGCTGGGTATGCGGTATTACGTCATGAATTTTACGGCAGATTTTTCCAAGGAAGTTATTGACCGTTTTGTATCTGCCTATGAACGGGGCGAAACGCCGAATCCTTGTATTGACTGCAACCGATATATGAAGTTTGAACAGCTGTACCAGCGAGCTGCTCTGCTGGGCTGCGATGCGATTGCAACCGGACACTATGCACGGATTGCGTACGATGAAGAACGGGGCAGATGGCTGCTGAAAAAGTCGAAGAACGAGGCGAAAGACCAAAGTTATGTGTTGTATTCCATGACGCAGGAGCAGCTTGCACATACGATTTTTCCGCTGGGAGACTATACCGATAAGGCGGAAGTGCGAAAGTTGGCAGCAGAATCCGGTTTGCTGAACGCAGAAAAGCAGGACAGTCAGGATATTTGCTTTGTTCCGGATGGCGATTATGCAGCGTTTATTGAACAGTACACGGGAAAGCAGTATCCGCATGGGGATTTTGTAGACCGGAACGGCAAGAAGCTGGGTGAGCATAAGGGTATGATTGGTTATACCATCGGACAGCGAAAAGGCTTAGGCATTTCTGCACCGCATCCGCTGTATGTCTGCAAAAAGTGTGTGGAAGATAACACGATTGTGCTTTCAGAGCGAGAGGGATTGTATACCACGAAACTGATTGCACGGGATTTCAACTGGATTGCCTATGATGGTGCACCGAAAACGCCGATTTCCGTCACAGCAAGAACCCGTTACCATGCCAAGGAGGCAGCCGCAACGGTTACTCCGCTGGAAGATGGAACGGTACAAGTTGTATTTGCAGAGCCACAGCGTGCCGTGACTGCTGGTCAGGCAGTGGTACTGTATGATGGAGAAATTGTAGTTGGTGGAGGAACGATTACTTCCGCTGAATAAAGAGAAAAAAGTCCGACAGAAATGCCGGACTTTTTTGCTGCATGAAACTTCATCAGACGGAAACTTGAAACAGCCCGTGCCGATTGCAGTAGCTGTAAATCGTACCATGCCCCATCATCGGGAAGCGTACCATTGGATTTTGTTCCGGATAACACTTGACGAACAAAATCCGGTCACTGGTGACATAGGCAAAAAAGGAGAGAAAATGTGTTTTTTCCATCGGGTGTTCCATGGAAACCACATAGTCATATTCCACCTGCTGAATGGTGCGTGTATGTGTGTCTGTCGCTGGCTCTGCCTGTAACTTTGGCAGCGAAATGCCGCAGCAGCTGAAAACGCCTTCGCCCATTGAGTACAGTACATTTCCGCAGATGGGGCAGACATAAAAGCCCATCTTTTTCAGGTTTTCGCTGCGGTTTTGATTCACAATCTGCACGCCGGAAAACAGTTCTGAAACAGAAACCTGCAACGCCTCTGCCAGCGGCTGAAATAATGCCATATCTGGCAGCCCTCGCCCCGTTTCCCATTTGGAAATGGTCTTGTCGCTAACTGCAAGGCGTTCCGCCAGTGTCTTTTGTGTTAAGTTTTGCTGCTCTCGCAGCCGCTGAATCATTGTTCCGATTTCTTGTGCGTCCATAAAAACAACCTTCTTTCTGAGTGGATGCTTTTAGTATAACACAAGCGGTTCGGTTCTGCAACCTACGTTTCGTAGAGTGCTTTTAAAGAAAATGAATCTATAATTTAGAATAATATTATTAGAAAAAGCATTGATTTTTTCCCAGAAATGCGGTAAAATAGAAAACAGATTCGGCATTGTGTCAGTGTACATAAAACCAAAATGCCGGAACGATAGAAAGGAGCTTCGTAATGTATATTACTTGCTTGGATTTGGAAGGCGTATTGGTGCCGGAAATTTGGATCGCATTTGCAGAAGAAAGCGGAATCCCGGAATTAAAGCGTACCACCAGAGATGAACCAGATTATGATAAGCTGATGAAGTGGAGAATCGGCGTTCTGAAAGAACACGGCCTTGGCTTAAAAGAAATTCAGGAAACCATTGCAAAGATTGACCCGCTGCCGGGTGCAAAGGAATTTTTGGACAAACTGCGGAAAGAATGCCAGGTGATTATTATCAGCGACACCTTCACACAGTTTGCAGGCCCGTTGATGGAAAAGCTGGGACAGCCGACGATTTTCTGTAATTCTCTGGAAGTTGCAGCAGACGGCGAAATCACTGGCTTCAAGATGCGTGTTGAAAACTCCAAGCTGACCACCGTAAAGGCATTGCAGTCCATTGGCTATGATACGATTGCCAGCGGTGACAGCTACAACGACCTCGCAATGATTCAGGCAAGTAAAGCAGGCTTCCTCTTCCGGAGCACCGAACAGATTCAGAAAGACCATCCGGAACTTCCGGCATTTGAACGGTATGAAGATTTGCTGGCTGCAATTGAACAGGAATTGCAGAAGTAAGCAAGTTTTTGATTCTGATTGCATACAAAAAACGCTGTTGCACGATTTTTGTGCAGCAGCGTTTTTGCGTTTACTTGTTAGAAATGGTAATGGTATAAGCACCATCTTTTAGGTCGCCAACCGTCACGGTTACGCCGGGGTCAATTGTTTCCTGTTCGTTGGCATCGTACCAATGGAAACCGGAAATCGTTCCATCAATCACATCTCCCGTTTTGAAAACGCTGCCGCCCTCCTGCTCGTTGGCAAGTCGAATCAGGCGGATGCCGTCATTATCATTGTTTGTGTATTCCGAACCATTCTGATATTTGAAGTAGGTGTACCAGTAATCTTCCTGCAAATCTGCTTGAATGTGGTAGACCCGAATGCCACTGTCAATACTCTGCCAGTAGCTCATGTGAGAATTGATGTAACTGTTATTATCATCCTCTGTGACGTATTCAATCATCAGGTATTCAGAGAAATAACGTCCATCCAGCTTTCCATACGGGATAATCACGCAGTTTCCGTTTTTGGTCTGAGCGTTTTGCAGCTGGAACGTCTGTGTGCCCTTGCTACTGTCATAGACAGAAACTTGATTCTTCTGATACCAGCCCAGCATCAGCTTAGAGAAACAGCCAAAATCCGAAGCAGCATCGGCATCCATCAATTCTGTTCCGGCATTGCCTTTCATGCCCTCGAAATCATCGCTGTTATAGAGGTAGTAGTCCGGCAAGCCCATGCAGTGCCCCATTTCGTGGAGGTAACTGCTGTTGAAGTTGTTGTAATTGGTTTCACTTTCAATCTGAGCGTTTCCGGTGATGATATGTCCAATGGTAACGCCATCGACCGTATAAGCGGAATCGCCGATTGGACCAGCACACGGCCACCAGTTGTCATTTCCGGCAGCAGTTGGAACAGAGAACAGCGTTGCATCAATTACACCATCGTTGTTGCTATCGAACTGGCTGAAATCCACGCTGTCGTTAAATGCATCGTAGCATTCCCGTGCAAGCTTGTTTTTGTCCGTATCGTAGGCGGAACGGTTTTCCTTGGTGGTATAGCGGAACACCTGTCCATCAAGGTGCATTGTCCCCTTGGAAGAGCGTTCATAGAATGCACGCATACTGTCGAATGGGTAATTGCTGTCGCTGGTATCTGCTCCCCCGAATGCGATTTCCTGAATCTGTTCCGCAGAAAGGTCTGTGGTATATTTGCAGTCTGGGAAATCCACATAGAAAATCACCAGCTTGGCATCACCCTGCGAGGGCAGGGAAGCCTTGACTGCTTGAATGGATGGCGTTAAGAATGTAGCATCCTCCGCATCTGTCGTAGTCGTTGTGGTTTCTGTGGTGGTGGTAACAGGGGCAGTCGTGTCGCTGGTAACGGTAGTCGTATCGGCGATTTCCTCCCAGATTTCGAGAAAATCTTCATAGAGGACGCAGTGCTTCAGCATCATCAAGTCTGTTACGTTGACAACGTGGTCTTGGTTGAGGTCAGCACGCTGTAAGATGTCCTCACCCTGTAGGGTGTCCAGTCGGAGCAAATACCGCTGCATTTTTACAATGTCGACCATCGAAACAACGCCGTCATGGTTCAGGTCGCCCCG
>ULZO01037677.1_pt1 | contig 12510 bp, 9 predicted proteins | sample 1963181 | NCBI WGS metagenome assembly ULZO01 (sample SAMEA4835891, study PRJEB28245) | human gut metagenome | biome: gut microbiome; material: fecal sample | place: Denmark | collected 2008 | reverse complement strand
TTTTACTTTATGCTTGCAATTTACTTTGGTCTGCTATGCTCATTCCTCATTCCTAATTCCTAATTCCTCACTCCTCACTCCTCACTTAAATCTCCCCTCCGACAATTTTTTTACCCAAAACTGTGTTATGTTTAAACTGAGTTTATAAAACCCTATTATAATATCTTTACAATAACAAAAATAGGAGAAAATATATGCTTAGTTTAAAGGACATAAAAAAAGATTATGTCGTTGGTGATTCCACCGTTTCTGCCCTTAAAGGCGTCAGCATTGATTTTCGTGAGAATGAGTTCGTTTCTATCCTTGGCCCGTCAGGCTGTGGTAAAACCACTCTTTTGAACATTATCGGCGGTCTTGACAGATATACCAGCGGTGACCTTAACATTAACGGCAAATCTACCAAGGATTTCAAGGATTGCGACTGGGATTCCTACAGAAACCATTCTATAGGTTTTGTGTTCCAGAGCTATAACCTTATACCGCACCAGACAGTGCTTTCAAACGTTGAGCTTGCTTTGACCTTATCAGGTGTTTCAAAGTCAGAAAGACGTGAAAGAGCCGTCAAGGCTCTCGAACAGGTGGGTCTTGGCGACCAGCTCCACAAAAAGCCTAATCAGATGTCAGGCGGTCAGATGCAGAGAGTTGCCATTGCAAGAGCGCTTGTGAATGAGCCTGACATTCTGCTTGCAGACGAGCCTACAGGTGCGCTTGATACTGAAACAAGTGTTCAGATAATGGAGCTTTTGAAGAGCATTTCAAAGGACAAGCTTATTATAATGGTAACGCACAATCCTGAGCTTGCAATGAAATATTCTTCAAGAATAATCAAACTTCTTGACGGAAGGGTCATAGATGATTCCGACCCTCTTGACAAGAATGTTGTTGAGCCTATCAAAAAGCCTGAAAAAGAGCCTACAAAGGCTGACAAAAAGGCGGCGAAGAAAGAGCGCAAAAAGCTTAAAACTTCCATGAACTTCCTTACTGCGCTGTCTTTGAGCCGAAACAATCTTATGACAAAAAAGGCAAGAACGCTTCTTACCTCTTTTGCAGGCTCTATTGGTATAATCGGTATCGCACTTATTCTTTCTATCTCAAACGGCGTTCAGCTTTATATAGATCAGGTGCAGTCTGATACACTTTCAAGCTATCCGCTTCAGATAACAAAGACCACCGCAAGTATAGGCGAGATAATGAACACCATGGCGAAAAACCATGAGGATTCAGCAAACCACGATAAAGACAAGGTCTATTCTCAGAATGCCATGGGCGAGATGATAAACACTCTCATGGAAGAAACAAAGGTCAACAATCTGGAGAAGTTCAAGAAATATCTTGACGATAACAGCGACCTGAAGGACCTTACAAGCGACGTTCAGTACACATACGCCACTACACTTAACGTTTTTACGGAGAGCGACAGCGGTGTAATGCAGGTCAATCCGTCAACGCTTCTTGAAGATATGGGATATATGTCCTCAACTCAGATGGAAGCAATGTCCATGAGTGGCTCAATGGGTGGCATGGGTACTGATGTATGGAGCGAAATGATAGATAATGAGGAGCTTATCGACAAGCAGTATGACGTTATCGCAGGACGTTTGCCTGAAAAGTATAACGAAGTTGTGCTTGTAGTTGATAAGAACAACGAGATAAACGACTATGTGCTTTATTCTCTCGGACTTCTCGACCCAAGCTCACTTAACGGCATAGTAAGACGTGCCATGGCAGGAGAGGACATATCCGTTGACAGCGAACAGCACGTTTACACCTATGATGAGCTTCTTGACCTGAAATTCAAGGCCGTTCCTACACCTGATTTCTATAAGAAAAAAGACGGTGTGTGGGAAGATATGACAGGCGATGAGAGCTACATGAAAAAGGCTGTTGCAAACGGCACAGAAATAAGTGTAGTCGGTATCCTGCGACCTGACGAGGACGCTTCCTCTGCTTCCATAAGCGGTGCGATAGGCTATCGTCATGACCTTATGACATATCTTATCGACGAAGTAGATAACAGCGAGATAGTAAAAGAGCAGATAGCAAATCCTGACATAGATGTTTTCACAGGACTGAAGTTCAAAACGGACGAGAATGTGGCAGATACAGACAGCAGTTCAGAAACCGTTTCCGACAGCACAGCCGATACAGAAAGCAAGGCTGACAAAACAGCAGACAGCTCCGACACAGACAAGAAGGCTGGTTTGGTGGCAGGCGACAGCTCTATGGAGATACCTGAGGGAATGACCGAGGAGCAGTATAAGGCTCTTATGGAGCAGAGTGGTGCTTCCGATACAGGCGAGCTTGCAGATATGGGCATGAATGCCATGGGTTCAATGGATATGTCAGCAATTCAGGGCGGTGACATGTCATCGCTTACCGAAACTCAGAAGAAGTATATAGCTTCACTTTCTGACGAGCAAATGGAGCTTATGAAGCAAATGCTCAAAGAACAGTCCGACACAAATGCGGATCAGCTTGCAAACAGCGGAAAATATTCCACTTCAAACTATGACAACAACATGAAAACTCTTGGCTATTCAGTTGTTGAAGACCCTGACAGCATAAATATCTATCCTGTGGACTTTGCTTCAAAGGAAAAGATAATAGATATTATCGACGATTACAACGACAGTGTTGGCGAAGAGGACAAGATAGAATACACTGACTATGTTGGTCTTATGATGAGTTCTATCACGTCTATAATAAACGCTATCAGCTACGTTCTTATTGCGTTCGTTGCAATTTCACTTGTCGTATCATCTATCATGATAGGCATTATAACCTACATCTCAGTTTTGGAAAGAACAAAGGAGATAGGTATTCTGAGAAGTATAGGTGCTTCAAAGAGGGATATATCAAGAGTGTTCAATGCCGAAACAGTTATCGTGGGATTTGTGGCAGGTGCATTGGGAATAATTATCTCATATCTGCTCACAATACCGATAAACATGATAATCGCACATCTTACGGACGTGCCGATAAGAGCTTCAATACCTGTCAGTGCGGCAGTTGTACTCATTGCAATAAGCGTTTGCCTGACGCTTATCGCAGGTCTGTTCCCGTCAAGAGTGGCGGCAAAGAAAGACCCTGTTATCGCACTGAGAACAGAATAGTTTATTTTAGACCCCAAGGAGGTAATCACTATGAAAAAGCTTACAGCAGAAAAAATAGACAACATCATGGGCGCAATGAGTTGTATCGTAACAGGTTTTTGTCTTATGGCTCTCATTATGATGGGACATTGCTGATTTTCTGACATTCCCATAACAAATTCCTATATAAACTCTGCCCGTCATACCATTTTGGTTGGCGGGCAGTAGTTTTCTTGTGAATTGGTGTGGTATGGCTTAGAATATTCTATAAACCGTCACAAATTTTACACAATAATAGGTTATTATATAAGCAAAGAATATGAATTAAGGTATCAACACACAAGGATTGTATGCAAGCAGATTGCGTACAAAGCTGACAGGCGATCCTTGTGAGGTGCTGCCTGAATAGGAGGGAATAACTATGGCAAAAATTCTTGTAGTCGATGACGAAATTAAAATAAGAGAGATAATCAAAGAGTATGCCGAGTTTGAGGGATATGAAGTAGCTCAGGCTGAGGACGGTATGCAGGCTGTGGAAATGGTGAAAAATCAGGATTTCGATATCATCATAATGGACGTTATGATGCCGAAGCTTGACGGCTATTCAGCTTGCAAGGAGATAAGAAAAATAAAGCAGATACCTGTTATAATGCTTTCCGCAAGGGGCGAGGAGTATGACAAGCTTTTCGGCTTTGAGATAGGCGTTGACGATTATGTAGTAAAACCGTTCTCGCCAAAGGAACTTATGGCAAGGATAAGGGCGGTGCTTAACCGTGCGTCAGCTTCTCAGCGCACTGAGGACGTTATAAGATACGAGGGATTAGAGATAAACTTTACAGCCCGTGAGGTAAAGATAGACGGGGAGAAGGTTTCCATGACTCCGAAAGAGTATGACCTGCTTTTCTATCTGGTGAAGAACATGAACATTGCGCTTTCAAGAGAGAAGCTTCTTGAAGAGGTATGGGGCTTTGATTTTTACGGTGACGACAGAACTGTGGACACTCACATAAAAATGCTGAGAAACAGCCTTGGAAAATACCGCAATCTTATTGTTACTCTGAGAGGAATGGGATATAAGTTTGAAAAGATCCAGTAAGCTTGCAGAAGTCAAGGAAAAAGTCAGCAATAAGACGGCGGAGATAAAGGCGAAAAGAAGTCTGCGGTCATATGTGTGGATGTATTTTATCTTCTTCACGGCTTTTATTCTTATTCTTATTTGGCTTTTTCAGTATTTTTTTCTGGAAAGATATTATCAGTCGGCAAAGATAAGAGATATCACAGACGCTGCAAATCAGATAATCCAAGCATATGGCACTGACGAGCAGGAGGTAACGAACCGCTCGCTGGCTTTTGACAACAGCCTTTGCATTGTTATAACGGACGAAATGGGCAATCCTATTGTGATGGAAAACAACATGGGAGCATATTCGCATCTTAACAAGATCATAAACAAGGGCTATGGCATCGGACTTTTCAAGATGATATCTAAGCTAAAGCAGTCTGACGATAACTACATCACGAAAATTGCTCAAAATGAGAATTTCAAGAGCAAGGAGATATTTTACTGCACGTCTATCTACACTGATGATTCGGATAAGCAGGCGTATCTTTTCATTGAAAGCTCAATAGAGCCGATAGATTCCACTGTAAGCATTATAAGAGAACAGCTCATTTATATCACTATCATACTTTTTGAGCTTGCTTTTATTGTAACTATGTATATCTCAAAGCGACTTTCAAAGCCTATCGTTGACATTACGAACACGGCGAAGAAATTCGGTGAAGGGGATTATACGGTGGAGTTCAATGGTCATGGCTATTGTGAGATAGAGGAGCTTTCCACGGTGCTTAACAATGCCAAGGACGAGATACAAAAGGTATCGGAGCTTAGGAAAGACCTTATTGCGAACATATCTCACGACCTGAGAACACCGCTCACTATGGTAAAGGCTTATGCGGAAATGATAAGGGACTTGTCGGGGGATAATCCTGTGAAGAGGCAGGAACATATCCAAGTCATTATCGACGAGGCTGACAGGCTTTCAAGTCTGGTAAATAATCTGCTGGAGCTTTCAAAGCTGGAGTCGGGCAATGCGGAGCTTAAACTCACGGACTTCTCTATTGTTGACAAGCTCAATGACTGCATGACTCGATATCAGATACTCATAGAGCAAAACGGTTATGATATCAAGTATATACCAGACGAGGACAGAGTGATAACGGCGGATATCGCAAAGCTGGATCAGGTCATTTACAACTTTATAAACAATGCTATAAACTACACAGGTGACAACAAGGTCATTCGTATCAAGCAGATAAACAAGGCTGATGTGGTTCGTATTGAAGTAACAGACAACGGAAAGGGCATTTCTAAGGAACTTCTGCCAAAGATATTTGACAGATACTACCGTGACGCAAAGGTAAAGCGTGACGTGGTAGGCACAGGACTTGGACTTTCCATTTGTCAGGAGATACTGAAAGCCCACGGCTTTGCATACGGCGTTCAATCGGAGGAGGGCAAAGGCTCGACCTTCTGGTTTGAAGCGAAGATCGCAAAGCAGGAGAGCAAGACTGTTCAGAAAATGGAGAGCAGGCTTTCGCTCAGCGGACTGGAGGAAAAATAGGGTAAAATATAAGAGTGCATTATCTGAGGTGGTAATGCACTCTTTTTTTATATCAGCGTCTGCCATGGTGAAATAACAAAGTTGGGTTTATAAATAATGATCCATGAGCGGCAATAAAAAACCGCCTTACATAAAGTAAAGCGGATCGGGTGCAGGGGTACGCCCCTGAATTTGTAAAAGTGACACACAAATTATCACAGCGGTGACTTTGTGTGTTTACAAAAAAACTTGACGGGAAATGTCCGCCACGGCGAAACAATGGTTGGGTTTTAGATAAAATTGATGAGCGGCAATAAAAAAACCGCCTTACATAAAGTAAAGCGGAATTGGGTGCAGGGGCACGCCCCTGCTGGTGGAGGTGAGGAGAATCGAACTCCTGTCCGAAAGCCTATCCCCACGAACTTCTACGAGTGTATTCTGTTATTGCGGAAAACTCCCGTTCCCTTGCACAAAGGCAAACAGACACGCCTGTGTGTTTGGTAGGCTGTGATACATCACAAGGCTACAGCCATCGCTTTGTAACGTTCACCACTGATCGACGCCTTTACCAAAGCCGTGGTACTCTAAGGCAAGACGAGCGCTGACTTAAGCAGCAGCTAATTCAAAATTATCGTTGTCGTCTAATTTTAAAACGTACGCCGTTTAAAGAGTGTGCGCTCCTCTACTCGCTTATCGTGCTTCAAAACCCCCGTCGAAACCTTTACACCCCCAGGTTAGTTTCGCTCTTTCATGGCACGCTCTATGTCACGCTGTGCGGCTTTCTTTGCCATGTCGTCACGCTTGTCATAAAGCTTTTTACCTTTGCAAAGCCCAAGTGCAAGCTTGACTCTGCTGCCTTTGAAATATAGCGACATCGGGATAAGCGTAAGACCCTCCTGCTGTACCTTTCCGAACAGCCTCAGTATCTCACGTTTGTGGAGCAGCAGCTTTCTCTCACGGCGTGGATCACGGTTGAAAATATTGCCGTGTTCATAAGGGGATATGTGCATACCCTTGACCCACATCTCTCCGTCCTCGATAGAACACCAACTGTCTTTCAGATTGACGCCGCCGTTCCTTATAGACTTGACCTCTGTTCCCACAAGCTCGATACCGCACTCTATCTGCTCAAGCACGAAATAATCGTGACGTGCCTTTCGGTTGTCGGCAATCTGCTTTGTGCCTTTTTTGTCTATCGCCATACTGCTCACCTCCCGTGGAATATTATTATAACACCATTTCATGCCTTTGTCAACAGGCAAAGAGTTCAAAAAATTGTACAAATGGTCGTAATGTTTAGATTTTTACACATCTCTGTGTGTGCTTATGTGCAAATTCGGGTATTGAAATAGCTTTGATGGTGTGATATAATATTAGGTATGAGAAATAGTTAGTTGAAAGATGAGAGAAGATCTGGTATGAAAAATAAGAAAATAGATATGTTAAACGGTCCGCTTGTGGGCAAGATCGTTATTTTTGCACTGCCCCTTGCATTGTCAAGTATTTTGCAGCAGCTTTTTAACTCCGCTGACCTTGCGGTGGTGGGCAGATTTGACAGCGACAAAGCCATGGCGGCGGTTGGAAGCAATTCTTCATTGGTGAACCTTATTGTAAGCCTTTTTCTGGGGCTTTCTGTCGGTGCAAATGTCGTGGTGGCCAGGCTTATAGGTCAGGGGAGAAAAGATAAGGCAAACGAGGCTGTACATACGGTGGTGCTTTTGGCGGTCATAAGCGGATTTATCATACTGGGTGTAGGCGAGATACTTGCACCGATACTCCTTGGTATGATGAATGTGCCTGACGATGTTTTAAAGCTTGCAACGCTGTATCTCAGGATATTCTTCTTTGCAATGCCTTTTATAGAGATATATGACTTTGGTTCGGCAGTGCTTAGGAGCAAGGGCGACAGCACCCGACCTCTTTACGCTCTTATCACCGCAGGCGTTATAAATGTTATTCTGAACCTTGTGTTTGTGATCGTGTTCAAAATGGGTGTGGCAGGCGTTGCAACGGCAACTGTTATATCAAACTTTTTCAGTGCCTGCATGATACTTTACTTTCTTACCCACGAGGAGGAGATGCTAAGACTTGATTTCAGAAAGCTCAGGATACGCTGGAAATATCTCCTCGGTATCATAAAGATAGGCTTGCCGGCTGGTTTGCAGAGCATGGTTTTCTCACTGTCAAACGTTGTGATACAGGCGGCGATAAACAGCTTCGGTTCAGACGGTATCGCTGGAAGCACAGCGGAACAGAATTTTGAGTTCATGGCATATTTTGTGATAAACGCTTTCGCTCAGACTGCGACCACCTTTACAAGTCAGAATTTTGCGGCTCAGGATAAGGAACGCTGTAAAAAGATATACAGGCTTTGCACCTTTATCGGGCTTGCAAGCTGTCTTGGGCTGAGTCTGATATTCCTTATTGGCAGACACCTTTTTATACAGATCTTCTCAACGGACGAGAACGTTATACACTACGCAATGATAAGAATGTGGAGCGTTTGCCTTCTGGAGCTTCTTACGGGCGTTTACGAAATATCGGGCGGCTGTCTTAGGGGAATGGGTCACTCTATGACACCTGCGGTCATAACTGTGCTTGGCACCTGCGTGTTCAGGCTTGTGTGGGTGAACACGATCTATGCGGCTCACAGAAGCTATCTTATGCTCATGATAGTTTACCCTGTTTCCTGGGTGATAACAGGCACTGCGGTAACAGTGGCTTACTTTATCATACGGCGCAAAGAGTTTGCACAGATAGGTAAACGCAGGGCGGATATTATTTGATAGACAGGCGACAATTCAGATAGACGTGGGAAGGGGCAAACGCTGTTCGCCTCTACAGAAAAAGATAATTCTGCACTCTGAAAGCTTTGGGATTTTCGGAGTGCAGATTTTTTTGAAAAAAGTCGCAACTGTCCAAAAAAAGTTACCACAAATGGTTTTTAGTGTGATATAATACATACATCAGGAACGAACAAAGACTTCTGCACACTCCTTCTAAGTTGATTAAATTGTGTTTTATTTGTTATCTTATGTTTACTATTGACTCCTTTGTTTTATTTGTTTTTTTCATAATACCCCCTTTACTGTGTTCCTGAGAGCAGAAGTCATTTTTTTACCGCAGTTCTTTTTGAACTGCGGTATCTTTTTTTATGTGTTACATAATCTTATAAAAATAGGCGTCATGCTTTTGATACAAAGCCTTTTCGCAGAAGGGGGATAAGTATTCCGCCAATGGAGTTGCCAAGGGACATTATAATAAGGTAGCCAAAGGCTTTAACGTTCCATAAGTCTGCTATGGTAAAGAAATACATATTAGCGACGCAGTGTTCAAAGCCGCTGAGGATAAAGACCACAACGGGGAGAAATATTGCAAGTATCTGTCCCACAGGGTTTTGGATAGTTTTATAGCCGTCTGCGGCAACGAACATAAGTATTCCGCAGAAAAATGATAGGATAAAAACGCTTGTGATATTATCCCCAAGCTTTATATTGCAAAGCTCTGTGGCTTTGTCGCTTATGGTGGATATGCGTGTTTGGGTAATAAGCAGGGCGGAGATGACGGCTCCTGCAAAATTGCCGAGCCATATTATGCCAAGCTCACCGAGATAAGAGGGTTTGTTTTCAACTGCATATCCGACTTTTCCTGTGAAGAGATTAAATCCAAAGGACAATATCACAAATAGTCCAATGCCGAAAAGAAACGCTCCCAGATATTTGTTAGGGCAGGAAAGATAGACTGTTCCGCCTATGGCTATCGCCACGCCTGTGAGCAAAGAACGCAGAAATATGTCGATAATTTTCTTCATGTAAATTCTCCTATAACTTTTTTGTGACAAAGCACTGTGTTATTATACTATATTATAATGGCTGTTTCAACAAAAAAGTGGCATTGTTTACACTTATTTTGATTTTTGTTTCCAAGTAAGCTATGGGTAACATGAGTTTTGTGACATATTTCTTGTGATATGGGAGATATACGATGCAAAGAATAGCTAGAACAGATCCAGCATACTGTCGAGATAAATTTGCTCTCTGACCTTTAGCTGATGTTCGGGTCTTGTCATATAGTAGAGCAGAAATTCAAGTATCAGGGCGCTTCCAAGGCTTCTGCCCTCTATTTTGAAGTTTGAAAAGCCCATGGGGAGATAGGTGTTTTGGATATCCTCTATGCCGATAAAGGCGGGGCTTTCCATGGCTTTTGAAAAGCGGTAGCCCTCTGAGGCATTGGGTGCTTTGCAAACATGGTCGGGACAGTTTGCACCGAGATTTTTGCGGCTGACGTTTTCATAGCAGTTTTTTCGGTCTGTACAGCCTACATAACAGCACTCGTTGCAAAGAAACTCGACTTTGTTTTTCTGCTGAGAGGAGAGAGTGGAGAGTTTGTCAAAGGCTTTGTTTAGGCGAAAGTCGGGGACTACATAGGAAAAATCGTCACGGTCAAGCTCGTTAACAAGCTGAGAAAACTCAGTGAGGACTTTTGTGGTAGAGGACACAAAATAGAGGTGGGGATAATTCTCTTTCAGATATGAAAGAAACAGGTCGGAGCATATTATCACACCATTTTGTGGAGGCAGGCTTTGGGAAAACAGCCTGCAAAGCTCGTTGCACTTTTTGTCTGAAAGGTGTTCTTCTCTTAGCAGGGAATTGCTGAAGGTCAGCCGTGAGGAAATCTTATATTCTTTCATAAGGTCGAGGACTTCTTGTGGAGAATGTTCGCCGAAGCCTGCTCGTCCTCCGCCCCATATACAGTCGGCAGGTGCGCCATAGACAGAGCCTATTTCGCACCAGTCATAGAAATAATCTCTATGCTCACGGAATATGGGCAGGAAAGCGGCGTAAAGGTCATAAAACTCGAAAAGCCCCGGCAGGTGGTAGTATGCTTTATTGGTCATGTGGGGTCACCTCTTTTTTTATCATTATAGCATGGCGGGGGTGGGAAGTCAAAGGGGTGCGCTGTTTACAAGCTCATAGGTCAGGCTATTACGGCAGTGTGACTATTTTATCATAAAGTATCTCAAACTTCGGGTTTAGTTTGCTCACATAGTCGCAGTGATAATGCCCGCAAAACCAGCGTTCATATTGCATTTTCTCTGCAAGGTCACGAAAAAACTCTGTGAGCCTGTTTTCTGAATAGTAGAAATTATAAGCGGACGTGCATTTTCCATGCTCTACCTCATATTCGATATCTGTAGGGGCGCAGTGAGTTATAACATAGTCGGCTTTGTATTCGCACTTTTCAAGGGTGGAAAGTGCTTGGGCGTATTCTTTGTTATTAGGAAGCTCCTGCTCCCATATGCTTATGCCTATGGTACGAAACTCTCTGTCATGGCTTTCTGCACCGCCCATGGTGAAAAAGCTTTTGCCCTCGATATCGAAAAGCTGTCCTCGCATAAGGTGGATAATGCTTGGGGCTATTCGGTGTATCTTTCCTCCATGCCAGTTTTCTACGGGATAAGCGTTCAGGAGGTCGAAATTCTCATGATTGCCGTCAACAAAGAGGGTGGTGAAAGGTCTGTCATTAAGCCAGCTTCTCCACCACATATCTTCCTTATCATTGTTCCATACAAGTCCGAAATCTCCGCAAATTATAACGTAATCATCCTTTGTCATGCTGTTGAAAATATCCTTGAAGTCGGGGTTGCCTTTGTTGCTGAGCTTATGGATATCGTGGCTTCCGTGGATATCGCCTGTTATAAGTATCATTTTGCGCTCCTCCTTATTTCATCAAGTGTTCTGGGGGTGTAGTCCATATAATAGAGCATACAGCCCACGTTATAGCTTTCAAATGGTATGGCAAGGTTTTTGCATATTTGTGCATACTGCAAAAACGCCTGATAGTCCTTGGTGTTATGGACATGACCATAGAGGTGAACAGCGCCACGATATTGATTGTACCAATGGGCGATGGGATAATGAGAAAGCACCACCTGCGTTTCGTCGTCTTGTATCACTGCATAGTCTTTTACCCACTGAAAGCAGGCTTTCATTTCTTCTGTGGGCTTATCGTGGTTGCCGAGGATAAGATACTTTTTGCCATTAAGCTGATAGAGCATTTCAAGCCCCTGAGTGTTTTTCCATGCAAAGTCACCGAGGATATAAACTTCGTCGCTATCGGAAACGGTGCTGTTCCAATTTGCCGTCATGACAGCCTGCATATGGTTGATGTCAGTAAAAGGTCTATTGTCATGGCACAGGACGTTTTGGTGTCCAATGTGCATATCCGATATATAAAATATTGGCATTTTATCCTCTCCTCTGTTAGATTTATGAAATATTATAGCATTTATCTTAGCTAAAATCAATAGTATCTCATTTTCATTTTGGCTCATCTTAAAATTATTTTTCTATCTTGGTTTTGAAAATTCTATCTCGTTTGCAAAAAGTTCATCTGGACATAAAAAACACCGACACAGCTTATAAAAACTGTATCGATGAAAGCTTTTTCAAACTATTTTTCCATTACTACTATTTTGTTTGAGATATTGCTCACAGGCTTTATCTTTTTAAGAAGCTTTGGTTTTTCATTCATATCCATTTTTCTTCCTGTGGTGTTATTAAGATAGTTGCGACTAACTCATTCTTTTTTATGATAGCACATTGAGGGGGAAATGTCAATAGAGGTGGGGCGGATAGGGGAGTTGGGGCAGAAAAATACCGATACAGAGGGGCTGTATCGGTCAGCCTGTCGCAAAAGCCTACCTTTTAATAAAAAAAGGTATGCTTTTTTCGTGAAATGTGATATAATATAGTAGGATGATAAAGGTTTTGTTACATCTTGTCAACATAAAACTCCCTGTCTGTTTCAAAACA
>ULZO01028906.1_pt1 | contig 12889 bp, 6 predicted proteins | sample 1963181 | NCBI WGS metagenome assembly ULZO01 (sample SAMEA4835891, study PRJEB28245) | human gut metagenome | biome: gut microbiome; material: fecal sample | place: Denmark | collected 2008 | reverse complement strand
TTTAATGAGATAACAAAGGATCTGGTGGAGAGAACTGCTATTCCTGTCAATCAGGCACTTTCAGATGCGGGGATTTGTGCAGCAGAGCTTGGAATGGTGCTGTTGGTAGGAGGCTCGACACGTGTGCCGGCTGTTGTTGAGGAGGTCAGAAGAATTACAGGAAAAGAGCCTTCACACAACCTAAATCCTGACGAGTGCGTGGCACTCGGTGCAGCAGTACAGGGCGGCAAGCTCGGTGGAGCAATTGTCGCAGGCAGCAGTGCGGCAGAGATTATACTGATGGATGTCACACCGCTTTCACTCGGAATTGAGACAGTTGGTGGTGTCTCAACTAAAATTATTGACAGAAATACGACTATTCCTACGAGATACAGCCAGATTTTTACAACTGCAGGAAGCTTCCAGACCTCTGTGGATATAAAGGTACTGCAGGGTGAGAGGCAGTTTGCAAGGGACAATAAGCTGATTGGAAACTTCAGGCTAAAGGGCATCAAGCCGGCTCCGGCAGGTGTGCCGCAGATAGAGGTGACATTTGATATAGATGCAAACGGCATTGTGCAGGTTTCTGCAAAGGACCTGGGCACAGGAAAGCATCAGGAGATTACGATTACCGCAAGCTCAAATTTGTCTGATTCTGAGATTGAGCAGGCTATCCGTGAGGCACAGGAGTATGAGGCAACAGACGGACAGAGAAAGGCTTATATTGATGCAAGAAGTGAGGCTGATACGCTTGTGCGCCAGGTGGAAAATGTCATGGCTGACAAGGAAAAAAGAAAGGCTATGGACAGCGCACAGAAAAAAAGTGTGAAATCATCGCTTTCGTATGTGAAGAAGCTTATTTCAAGGACAAAGCCCGGAAATGTGAGCGAAGAGCAGGCTGCCGAGATAAAGCATGCGGCAGATGAACTGAGAAATGCGGCAGCGGGATTGATTTAATTATAAATGAGGGGCAGAATACCTTTTGACCATCATATCATTATTATTCATTTGGCTATTTACGAGAAGCGGATTTTCATATAAAATATGGGTAAGTGGTGAGTATTCATAACCACCCTGAATAGTTATAATGTTAATTTAAATCCGAGGAAATAGAAAATGAATGCGAACGATAAAACAGAAAAGGTACTAAGAGAAATTCATATCATGCTCTCAAAGGCGGAGCCGTATAAGCCGGAGCCGAGCAGGGTGATCATAAACAAGCAGCAAATGATAGATTTACTTGCTGAGCTGAATAAGTGTATATATGCAATACAGGATGAGTATGAGCTTACTGAACAGAGTCGCAATCACGCAGAGAGAGAGTTCAGAAAGAAGGGGGATCAGATAGTCTGGGATGCAAGCAGAAAGGCTGAGGATGTGTATGCAGCATCGGTTATCTATACGGATGAGGCGCTTTCAAGAGTGCGTGATATCATCAATGATACCAACGAGTCACTTGAAAAGCTGTGCAAGAATATGAAGGATAAGATTGCAGAGCAGGAGAAGATAGTTAAAACTAACCAGTATGAGCTCAAGGGACAGCTTCAGGATTTGTCCGATACGGAGAAGTATCTTAAGATTATCGATGACAGAAATAAGGAGATAGAACGTCAGAAAAATGCAGGTAAACCTGTAGAGGAGCGTACTATTGACAATGAAGAGAAGTCCATCTATGCAAACAGACAGACTGAAATCAAGGTAAATATGGATTATATCAGAAAACTGGGACTTGCTGAGGGCGAGGACCTGGGAGATGGTGTAGTGGGTGAAGTGAAGCTTGCAGACGATACACCTGATGCCGGATTAAATCATAGCAATGATAAGGATGAAGCCAAGGCTGCCGGCTCAAAATCGTCTGTTGATGAGGATTATAAGGCAATAAGCAGAAAAGCCGGCAATCCACCTGTTATCAACACAAAGGAAGGGAAGGAGCTCACAGACGGTATCCACAGAATGTGGCAGAGCATCACCGGAAATAAAGGTAAATGAAACACACCTATGTAATATAAAGCAGCAGTTCAAAACAGAACGGCTGCTTTTTGGCTTATATTTAAAGTGGGTAATATTAAGCAGATTTTAAGAAAAACAAAGTAGATAATCTGATAAAATATAGCTGACTAACGGCAGGAGAAGGTTTCTGTTCAAAATTCATAGAAGGAGGATAATATGACAATATTAGTTTGTGATGACGACAAGGAAATAGTTGAGGCAATTGAGATTTACCTGATGCAGGAGGGCTACGACGTGGAGAAGGCTTACGACGGCATACAGGCGGTTGAAATTATGAAGAATAAAAAAATAGACCTCATGATAATAGATGTCATGATGCCAAAGCTCGACGGAATAAGAGCTACTCTGCAGATACGAAAGGAAAGCAGGGTGCCGATAATCATTTTATCGGCAAAGACAGAGGATGCTGACAAGATTTTAGGCCTCAATGTGGGAGCTGATGATTATGTCACAAAGCCTTTTAATCCGCTTGAGCTTGTGGCAAGGGTAAAGTCACAGCTTCGCAGATATACCACTCTGTCAAGCAATGATGCAGCCGGAGACAAGGTTTATGAGGCCGGAGGTCTTTTGGTAAATGATGATTTAAAAAAGGTGACTGTGGATGGTGAGGAGGTAAAGCTCACACCGATTGAGTACAATATCCTGCTTTTACTCCTTAAAAACAAGGGAAAGGTCTACTCAATAAACGAAATATATGAGAGCATATGGAACGAGGAGGCGATAGGCGCCGACAATACAGTTGCTGTGCACATCAGACATATCAGGGAAAAAATAGAGATAAATCCTAAGGAGCCACGCTATCTGAAGGTGGTCTGGGGAGTAGGCTATAAGATAGAGGACAACAAATGAAGCAGTATACAATAGGAAAAAAAGCGGCGGTCATAGTCTTACATCAGCTATGCATGATACTTATGGTAACAGGAGTGTTTGCCACAGGCTATGCATTCAGGCACGATGCGCATGGAAATATTGATATCTATACACTAATATCGCTTGCGGGTCTGGTAGGCAGCTTTGTGAGCCTGGCATATATGGCAAACGTGGCAGGCAGAAAATCAGAGGATGATTATACAATATACTATTTACCGATTGACAAGGTATACTCTGATGTGATGCTAGTGATATTTACACTGCTCATGGTATTTATGGGAAAAGTGATTTCAGGCGTAAAAAACCAGCATTTTGACTATGCATCACTCATTATGACGGCCGGCACATTTACTTTTTTGTTTGATCTGGCTTTTATTATTTTATACCAGAGCATTGTAAGGAAGATAAAAGGCAATATACTTTACACACACAGCCTGATGTACAAGGGCTATGAGCTTTTGAAAAGAGTTATTGAGAAAAAGGATATCCACACACAAAAAACCAAAGAGATAATGCGCATACAGGAGGCTCTTGAAGCTATCTCGGAAGGAGCGCTTGACACTACACTTAATGTCAATGAGTTTCATGGGCAGCAGAAAAAGGTGGCGGAGGCTGTCAACCATATACGCCAGGGTCTTATGAGCTCGGTAAATGAGAGCCTTAAAAATGAAAAACTAAAGGCAGACTTAATAACAAACGTATCACACGATATAAAGACACCTCTGACTTCAATAGTCAACTATGTTGACCTGCTTAAGAGGGAAAATCTGGAAAATGAAAATGCCAAATACTATATACATGTGCTGGAGGAAAAGTCACAGCGCTTAAAGCAGCTTACAGAGGATTTGGTAGAGACATCAAAGATTACCTCGGGAAATGTGAAGCTCAATATGCAAAAGCTTGATCTGGTTGAGCTTTTATACCAGACCGGAGGTGAATTCAATGAGCGCTTTGAGTCGAGAAATCTGACAATAGTTACAAAAATTCCATCAGAACAGATATTTATCTATGCGGATGGGCGTCAGCTTTACCGCTCTATTGAAAATCTGTATACTAATGCCGCAAAATATGCACTGGAAAATACCAGAGTGTATGTAGAACTTGAAAAGGCAGATAAAAAGGCAGTTTTTACAATAAAGAATGTGTCTAAGAACGAGCTTGACATAGTAAGCAACGGAAATGTAGACCTGACAGAGCGTTTTGTGAGGGGAGAGAGGTCGAGAACCACTGAAGGAAGTGGACTTGGACTTTCGATTGCAAAGAATCTGACCCATTTGATGGGAGGAAAATTCGAAATTAAGGTAGATGGTGATTTATTTATTGCCACAATTACCTATAATATTATATAATAGTAAATAAAAGAATTTTGAAATACACATACGGAGGTAGAATAAGTGAAATTATATGAAAATGGTGCTTACCTTTTAAACGGTAAGGAAGTAATAATTGATGGACCGGAGGCTCAGGCAGCTGTCAAAAGCAAGACCGGCATGGACATCGATAAACAGACAGCTAAGCAGGAGACAATTGCTTACGGTATTTTAAAGGAGCACAATACATCCGGCAATATGGACAAGCTTCAGATTAAGTTTGATAAGCTTACATCGCATGATATCACATTTGTAGGTATCATTCAGACAGCACGAGCTTCAGGACTTGAGAAATTCCCTATCCCGTATGTACTTACAAACTGTCACAACAGCCTTTGTGCAGTTGGTGGAACAATCAATGAGGATGATCACATGTTTGGTCTCACATGTGCAAAGAAGTACGGCGGAATCTATGTACCACCTCATCAGGCAGTTATCCATCAGTTTGCACGAGAGATGCTTGCCGGCGGCGGAAAAATGATACTTGGTTCTGATTCACATACACGCTATGGTGCACTTGGTACTATGGCAGTCGGCGAGGGTGGACCTGAGCTGGTTAAGCAGCTTCTTGAACAGACATATGATATTGATATGCCTGAGGTAGTAGGCATTTACCTGACAGGAGAGCCAATCAAGGGCGTTGGACCACAGGATGTCGCACTTGCAATTATCGGAGAGGTATTCGGAAACGGATTTGTAAAGAACAAAGTTATGGAGTTTGTAGGACCGGGTGTGTCTAATCTGAGCGTTGATTTCCGTATAGGTGTCGATGTTATGACAACAGAGACTACATGTCTTTCTTCTATCTGGAGAACAGATGACCAGGTTAAGGAATTCTTTGAGATTCACGGTAGAGCTGAGGACCACAAGGAGCTTAATCCGGGTGAGGTGGCTTACTACGACAGATTTATTGAGATTGATTTAAGCCAGATCCGCCCAATGATAGCTATGCCATTCCACCCAAGCAATACCTATACTATCGATGAGCTCAATGCAAACCTCATGGATATTCTCGATGACTGTGAGAAGAGAGCGGAGGTAAGCTTTGACGGTAAGGTGAAGCTTGATTTAAAGAGTAAGGTAAGAGACGGAAAACTGTATGTAGACCAGGGAATCATCGCAGGCTGTGCAGGCGGTGGATTTGAGAATATCTGCGATGCGGCTGACATATTAAACGGACATTCAATCGGAGCAGACGAGTTTACACTGAGTGTTTACCCGGCATCTACTCCAATATACATGGAGCTTGTGAAAAACGGAGCTGTAGCAAAGCTTCTTGAGACAGGTGCAATCGTAAAGACTGCTTTCTGCGGACCTTGCTTTGGTGCAGGAGATACACCTGCCAACAACGCATTCTCTATCCGTCATTCAACAAGAAACTTCCCTAACAGAGAGGGTTCTAAGGTACAGAACGGACAGATCAGCTCAGTGGCACTCATGGATGCACGTTCAATCGCTGCAACAGCAGCAAACAAGGGCTTCCTTACATCAGCAGTGGATATTGATGTCAACTTTACAAAGCCAAAATATTTCTTTGACAAGACTATATATGAGAACCGTGTATTTGACAGCCATGGAGTGGCAGATCCTTCAGTTGAAATCCAGTTCGGACCAAACATCAAGGACTGGCCGGCAATGAGTGCGCTTCCTGAGAATATGCTCCTTAAGGTGGTTTCAGAGATTCATGATCCTGTTACTACAACAGATGAGCTCATTCCTTCAGGAGAGACATCTTCATATCGTTCAAACCCTCTTGGACTTGCAGAGTTCGCACTTTCAAGAAAGGATCCTGAGTATGTAGGCAGAGCAAAGGAAATCCAGAAGGCCCAGAAGGCTATAGAGAGTGGTGAGTGCGCAGGAAAGGCTGTTCCTGAGGTTGCTGAAATCATGGGAGTAGTAAAGAAAAAATTCCCTGAGGCAAGCCATGAGAATATGGGCTTCGGAAGCACAATTTTTGCTGTTAAGCCGGGTGACGGCTCAGCAAGAGAGCAGGCTGCCAGCTGCCAGAAGGTACTCGGAGGCTGGGCAAATATCGCAAACGAGTATGCCACAAAGAGATACCGTTCAAACCTTATCAACTGGGGAATGCTTCCATTCATCATCGATGAGGGAGAGCTTCCGTTCCACAACCTCGACTATATCTTCCTTCCGGGAATCAAGAAGGAAATCGAGGATGCAAAGACGGAGTTTGAGGCATATGTTGTCAAGGATGGTGAATTAAAGCCATTTACACTGAAGATGGGTGAGCTCACAGATGATGAAAGAGAGATAATATTAAAGGGATGTCTCATCAACTATAATCGTAAATAAGGAGAGTTTAATCCGATGGAAGAAACCGGAAAAGCTGGTAAAAAATCAAACATTGAGATAAATGCAGATAAGGGTGCGAAGCAGAATTCGCACCCGGGGCGTGAGGAATGGCCACATCTGATCAGAATAGGTGTCATGGTATTTGTCACGTTTGCAGTCAGTATACTGTTTTTCTTTGCACTGTACAGATTTGAGGGCTTTGCAGGCATATGGAGCAAGCTGCTTGCGGCAGCAATGCCTATTATAATGGGACTTGTGCTTGCATACCTGATGAATCCTGTCATGCTGTGGCTGGAAAGATGCTTTAAAAAGCTTCTTTCCAAAAAGATGAAAAGCGAAAGCAAGCTGCGAAAGGTTTCAAGAGCTCTTGCAATCACAGGCTCGGTTATTATTCTGGTAGCGATTATTTCGCTCCTCATTGCGGCTATTGTGCCTTCTGTCATAGCAAGTATATCAGGACTTATGAAGACACTGCCAAATGATGTTGCGGCATTCATCAACATGATAAAGAACGGCAATTTCGGGGACAGCAAAATTGCTGAGCTCGCGAGCACAGGTTTACAGAATGCAACCGACTACATTGAGGATTATGCCACAGAAAAGCTGATTCCTGAGGCACAGAAGTATGTTGCACAGATTACAACCGGTGTGATTTCGGTAGTCAGAGGCTTATTTAATTTTATTATCGGAATAATCGTGATGGTCTATGTGATGAGTATTCAGGAGACTCTCGCAGGACAGAGCAAAAAGATAATATATGCTGTCTGCAAGCCAAAGACAGGCAATATCATCATTGAGACGATCAGAAAGACAAATGAGATTTTTGGAGGCTTCATAAGCGGTAAGATTATAGATTCACTGATTATAGGTGTGATTGCATATTTCGGATGTCTGATTTTAAGGATTCCATCATCGGTGCTCGTTGCAGTGATTATCGGCGTCACAAATGTGATTCCGGTATTCGGACCGTTTATCGGTGCAATTCCATCGTTACTCATAGTAGTAATTCAGAGTCCGTGGCATGCGCTTTATCTTCTGATATTTATTGTCGTGCTGCAGCAGGTGGATGGCAATATAATAGGGCCTAAGATACTTGGCTCATCTACCGGTCTTTCGACCTTCTGGGTTATGTTTGCCATACTAATCGGCGGAGGAATGTTTGGTTTTCTTGGAATGTTACTTGGTGTTCCAACCTTTGCTGTGATATACTATATTGTGAAAAGAGTTGTTAATTATGCTCTCAGGAAAAAGAAGCTTCCTGAGGACACAAGGGATTATACAAAGACAACAGGCGTAGATACCAAAAATAATAAGCTTAAATACGAGTAGGTGAAATAAGTGGATAAATACGAATACAATCTCAAGCTGGATCAGATAAAAGCCCTAAGCGCCGAGGAGGGCTATATGAGCGCAGCAGAGATTGCGGATAGCATAAATTGGAACAAAATTAAAAATGTAAATACACTCGTTAAAATCGGCGAAATCTACGAGAAGGCCGAAAGATACCAGGATGCAAGGGACATACTTTTAATGGCCTATGACCGTTCACCAATCGGCAGGATGATTATATACAGACTGGCTGAGGTCGCCATCAAGATGGGGGATTATGATGCTGCTACAGAGTATTATGATGAGTTTGTTGAGATAGCGCCTCATGATGATATGAAGTATGTATTAAGATATGCCATCAAAAAAGGGCAGGGAGCTTCATTTGATGAGCTTATCACTATTCTTGAAGAGTACAAGGATGAAGAATACACTGAGGAGTGGGCATACGAGCTTGCATATCTATACCACAAGGCCGGAAAAGCCGATAAGTGTATAGATGCCTGCGATGAGCTCATTCTGTGGTTCGGAGACGGACCATATGTGGAGCGTGCGCTGGAGCTTAAGATGCTTTATCAGCCACTTACCAAGGCTCAGGAGGAAAAGTACAGACGATTCAAGGCAGAGAAGGAAAAGCCGGCTAAGATAAATGATGAGGCTGAGGTCACTGAGATAGGTGCCATGGAGATGGTAAAGGGCGGAGAGATAGTGCATGATGACGTAACTATTCCGCAGATTACTGTAAATCAGGAGAAGTTCAATACTGTAAATTTACAGCAGGAGATTGCCAAGGGTATGCAGCAGATCATGGAGGCCAAGGGCAAGAATGAAGTTGCTGATACGATGGATACCATCAAAAAGATAGTTGAGGATATTCCTTATCTCAAGCTCGAAAAGGAGCAGGAAGAGTATGTACAGCAGCCGGAAGAGACAGAGCATATCGCTACAGATGAAGAGATAGATGGTTCACTTAAGTTGAATTTCAAGGAGCTTTTGGGTGAAGACGCTGACGGACAGATGTCTATGGTCATGAGTGAAAAGACTCAGCTTGAGCATCAGATTACAGGACAGATGTCTATACAGGATGTGCTTGAAGAATGGGAAAAGACCAGACATGCGGCTGAAATTGCACTTAAAGAGGCTGAGCAGCAGAAACTTGAGTCAGCTAAGGCAAGAGCACTTCAGGAGGCAGGAGACATCATGGAGAGACTAAATGATGTCATTCCAAAGCTGGATGCAGGTGTCACTCCGAAGGAACTTCTTGAGGAGGAGTATTTGAAGGTCCCGGTTGATATTATAGAGCAGAAAGCTGCCGTGAAGGAGCTTTATGCAGAGGAGACTGTGGATGAAGTACAGGAGCCGCAGGAAGCACCTGAAGATACTATAGACGAAGCACAGGAGCCGCAGGAAGCACCGGAAGAGGCTATAGAAGAAGTGCAGGAGTCACGGGAAGTACCTGAAGAGGCTGCAGATGAAGCAAAGGAACCGGTTGGAGAGCCGGAGGATATAATTATGGCAGAGGAGTCTGAGAAAGACGAGATACTCATGCAGCCGACTACCATGATGCCTGAAATAACAGATGATATGTTAAATGTCGATGATGATACATCAGATGATGAGACTTCACAGGAGAAAGAAAACGTTTCTGAGAAGAGAGATTTTGATCATGTGACATCATTTATCGAGCAGGAAATAGCCAAGATGACAGCAAAGAATCCGGGACTGGAGAAGAAGCTGGATATGGCTAAGACAAGAAAAATGCCGGATATTTCATTGCCGGAGGATTTAGAGAGCGAAGAAGATGACTCGAAATTGAAAGAAACAAAACATATAAAAGAGCTTACAAGCGAACAGAAAGCTATATTTTCATATTTCATACCGGTAAAGGGTATGGAGGATCAGATCTGCAAGGCATATAATGCAGTGCTTGATCATTTCAACAGGAAAGAAAACGCATCCACAGGCAACCTGATTATACAGGGAGAGCAGGGTTGCGGAAAGACAATGCTTGCTACAAGCTTTATAAAGGTATTACAAAAAGATGGTGAACAGCTTACAGGAAAGATGGGCAAGATTGATGCTGCCGCACTCAATAAAAAGGATGTGCAGCAGGTAGTCAGAAAGATAACAGGAGGCTGTCTCATCATAGAAAGAGCCGGTGATATCGACCGCAGCATAGCTGCCCAGCTATCATTTTTGATGGAGCATGATATTACAGGAACACTCTATATACTTGAGGATACATCAAAGGGTATAAAGAAGGCTCTCTCAATGGATGAGGGCTTTGCATCCAAGTTCACGGAAAAGATATCGGTTCCTATTTTTACAAATGATGAACTCGTATTGTTTGCCAAATCGTACTCTGCAGAGCTTGGGTACAAGATAGATGAGATGGCTATTCTGGCATTGCATAACAGAATCAGCAATATTGAGAGGATAGACCAGGCTACCACTCTGACAGAGGTCAAGGATATAATTGACGAGGCCATAGACAGGGAGGCTCACAGCGGACTTAAGAAGGCTATAAGTATTCTGACAGCCAGGCGATATACAGATGATGACCGAATTGTACTCAAAGAGGATCATTTCAGGGAAAAATAAATACTTATGGGGGGTATATATATGTGTAATTTTACAGCAATGGATTGTTACCTGTTTGGTCAGGCAACACACTATGATATCTACAAGAAGATGGGTGCTCACTTAGCTGAGCGTAAAGGAAAAAAAGGAGTGTGCTTTGACGTCTGGGCGCCACATGCGAGGGAAGTATACGTGTTTGGTGAGTTTAACGACTGGAATGAGACCAGTCATGAGATGAAGCGTGTAGAGCCGGAAACCATGGGAGTGTATGAGCTTTTTGTACCGGGAGCGCAAAAGGGTCAGATGTATAAGTTTATTATAGTCACTGAACAGGGTGATAAGCTGTACAAGGCGGATCCATACGCAAACTACGCAGAGCTTCGTCCGGGAACAGCGTCAATCATCACAGATATCGAGCACTTCACATGGACTGACAAAGAGTGGATGGATAAGAGAGCAGCAAAGTCAGATGCTGATGTATATTCTTCACCTATGGCTATATATGAGTGTCATCCGGGCTCATGGATGAGACATCCGGGCAGGGATGATGAGGGCTTTTATACATACAGGGAGCTTGCAAAATCACTCATATCCTATGTGAAAACTATGGGATATACACATATTGAGCTTATGGGTATTTCAGAGTATCCGTTTGATGGCTCATGGGGATATCAGGTGACAGGCTACTATGCACCTACATCGAGGTATGGAGAGCCTGAGGATTTTGCATACTTTGTTGATCAGTGCCATAAAAATAATATCGGAGTAATCCTCGACTGGGTACCTGCACATTTCCCAAAGGATGCGCATGGACTTGCCAATTTCGACGGAACAGCCACATATGAGTATGCAGACCCAAGAAAGGGAGAGCATCCCGACTGGGGCACAAAGATATTTGACTACGGCAAGAATGAAGTAAAGAACTTCCTTATCGGAAGTGCACTTATGTGGATAGAAAATTACCACGTAGACGGACTCCGTGTGGATGCAGTTGCGTCAATGCTTTATCTTGACTATGGAAAGAACGACGGACAGTGGGTGCCAAACAAGTTTGGAGGAAATAAGAACCTCGAGGCAGTAGAGTTTTTCAAGCATATCAATACACTCATACTTGGAAGAAATCACGGAACTGTAATGATAGCCGAAGAGTCTACCGCATGGCCAAAGGTAACAGGCAAGGTAGAGGAAGACGGACTGAACTTCAGCTACAAATGGAACATGGGATGGATGCATGACTTCCTTGATTATATGAAGCTGGATCCATATTTCCGTAAAAATAACCACAACAAGATGACATTTGCGATGAGCTATAATGAGAGTGAGAAATATATTCTGGTACTGTCACATGATGAGGTGGTACATCTGAAGTGTTCTATGCTCAACAAAATGCCGGGCTTAGAAGGGGATAAATTCAAGAACCTCATGGCAGGATATGCATTTATGATGGGACACTGTGGAAAGAAGCTTCTTTTCATGGGACAGGAGTTTGCACAGAAGCAGGAGTGGAGTGAGGAAAGAGAACTCGACTGGTATCTGCTTGAGAATCCGGAGCATAAAAAGATCCAGAACTGGGTAAAGGAGCTGCTTCACCTCTATAGGAGAAACCGCTGTCTGTATGAGCTGGATTCAAGCTGGGAAGGCTTTGAATGGATAAATGCAAACGATGCAGACAGAAGCATCTTCAGCTTTATCAGACAGAGCAAGGATGGCAAGAATAATATGCTCTTTGTCATCAATTTCACACCGGTAGAGAGACCTGATTACAGAGTCGGAGTGCCAAAGCGCAAGACATATCAGCTTGTTTTAGATAGTGAGGATCCTAAGTTTACAGGCAAAACGGTACAAGAGCCTGTAAAGAAGGCTGCAAAGGGCAGAGGCAAGGCAGCAAAACAGTCATATAAGAAGCTGGACTATAAGGCAGTCAAATCAGAGTGTGACGGCAGACCATTTTCATTTGCTTATCCACTTGCGCCTTACGGAGTTGCTGTATTTAAATACTAATATACCGGTAAATAGCAGGGTAAAGGACCGCGCCAATTTAGGGCGCGGTCTTTATTTTTGAGTATTATATGTCGATATATAATAAAAAGATAACTATTCAGAACCACCCCCTCACATATGAGAAAAAAATATCCATAAATAAAGGCTGCAGAGATGGTATATATGCAGGGCACGGAGCAGGAAATATGCAGATAGAGAATTTGATTAATAAAAGCACAGATACGAAAAATACGGACACAAAAACCATAAATGACATGACAGCGGGTATGCGTGTGTCAGACTACATAAAGACAGACAGCAGTGACAATATGTCAAAAAAGGCGGCTGTTGTCGGTTCGTCAAATTCTGTTGATATGTCGGATACGATATATGCAAGACCACAGGCGAAAAACGAAGCCGGGAACAACAATGGCACAGATATGGCAGAAAATCTGCTAAATGAT
>ULZO01014815.1_pt1 | contig 12989 bp, 10 predicted proteins | sample 1963181 | NCBI WGS metagenome assembly ULZO01 (sample SAMEA4835891, study PRJEB28245) | human gut metagenome | biome: gut microbiome; material: fecal sample | place: Denmark | collected 2008 | reverse complement strand
CGGCAAGGCTGGGGCACATCCCCAGCTTGCCTTGGAAACTGCAATTGCCCCTGAAACCTTATTTCTCATTACATCCTCCTGATTTTAAAGGCAATTGCAATTTCGTTCGATTTTCTCTTAGATTTTTGTTGTATGCAATCAAAACCTCTGTTAAGGGGGACAGCTTGTCCCCCGTTTTTAGAGGATGCCCTGCCCTTTTGTCCCTTCGGGACATTTCCCCACACTGTGGGGAATCACCCCTCCGCCAAGCTGAGCCAGCTTGACCGCAGTTCGCCTACGGCGTTATGAACTTCCTTGACAGATTTCCCAAACTGGTTTATACTAATCAGTAGGATTCTGATGCTGTTTTCTTCGATTCCATCGCTCCTGCACCCATTGCAACAAGGCTTCCCGTTCGTTTGGCAACTTGCCACGAATGACCTGCTCCAATGCATCTTGCAGCAGCTTTCCAATGAGAACGCCCTTTGGAATCCCCATCGCAAGCAAGTCATTTCCACGAATCGCCAAGTCTTTCAGCTGAAAGCATGCCTGCTCTTGCAATAACTCCTGTAAAAGCTGCTGCATCTGCTCCAGTTTTTGCAAGTCCTGCTCTGCATATGCTGGAACTTGTGCCTGTAAATCCGCTTTTCGCAGAGTAAGCAAGCGTTTTGCCTGTACTGCTCCATATTTTCGCAGCATTCGCAGCAAATAAGAGCGTTGCGGTAATAATTGCACCTCATGTGCGGTAATCAATGCAACAATCGCATCGGTTCGCTTTCGATCCATTTTCAGACGCTTGCAAATTTGCTTTGCCAATGCTGCACTTTCTGCCGGATGTCCGTAGAAATGCCCGATTCCGGCTGCATCCCGATGAAAACAAGCTGGTTTTCCAATGTCATGCAGCAATGCTGCCCAGCAAAGCACTGTGTCCTGCTGGTCGCTGTGGGACAATGCCAGCAGACTGTGTTCCCACACATCGTATGCATGCCGTGGATGATACTGCTGAAAGCCCTGCAACGGCTGCATCTCTGGAAACAGACGAAACCAAATAGAGCAATATGCTGCCAATGTTGCAGCAGCATACTGAGCCGTGACAATGCGGTCACATTCAGAGAGAATCCGCTCCGCAGACACCCATTTTAGAAATGGTGCTGTTCGTTCCATCGCTGCTGCTGTTTCCGGCTGAATGGTTAGCCCATACACCGCAGCAAACCGAACTGCTCGCAAAATCCGCAGGGCATCTTCTGTAAATCGTTCTGTCGGAACGCCTACGCATCGCAGCTGCCGTTTCTGCAAGTCTGCTGCTCCATGAAAAGGGTCTATGATTCCGGTTTCCGGATGATATGCCATCGCATTGATGGTAAAATCTCGCCGCTGTAAATCTGTTTGCAGCGAATCGGCAAATTGTACCGCATCTGGATGACGATGGTCATGGTAGGTGGTTTCCTTGCGAAATGTGGTAATCTCATATACCGTATGATTCCGCAAAACACCAATCGTTCCATGCTGGCTGCCAATGGTCAGACAGGGTACATCTGAAAAACAAGCTTGTATCTGCTCCGGCGTTGCAGAGGTACAGAAATCCCAGTCATGCGGTGTTCGGTGCAGCAGTGCATCCCGCACACATCCGCCGACGGCATACCCTACATAGCCATGTTCCTGCAAACGGTTTAAAATCCATATGCCATCTGCCGGAATGGTGATTTGTTCGTTCATGTTCTTCTCCTCCATTTATATGATAGAAAGGTTGTTGTTTTATGCATCATATCATTACTCCAGAATCCATTGTCTATCAGCGTCCCGTCCAGTACTACGAAACCGACCGGATGCAGATTGTCCACCACTCCAACTATATCCGTTGGATGGAAGAAATCCGTGTGGCATTCATGGCACAAAAAGGCGTTCCCTATGACCAGATGGAACACAATGGCATTTTAATGCCTGTGCTGGGTGTCACCTGCTCTTATCATATTCCATTCCAGTTCGGGGAAACATTTCAGGCAACCTGCAAGATTACAGAGTACAACGGTGTTCGGCTTGCGTTATCCTACGAAATCTATAAGCCTGGGGAATCTCGCTGCTGCGTGACCGGAACTTCTCAGCACTGCTTCACCAACAACGACCGCAAACCGCTGCGGCTGCCCCGTCAGAATCCAGAGTTACACCAATTGTTCTTATCTCTGCTGGAATCCTGATTGGATTATAGCATGAATTGATTTCTCTTGTCAATTTGAAACCATTCTCTCAAAATCAAAATACGCCCCCTCTTTTCATAGAAAGGACTCTTTATGAAATCACTGAAAAAAGCAACCGGTTGGATTATTGCCGGTGTCGCTGCACTCTTAATCATTGTCGCTGCTACTAGTGCAACCACCATTGTTCCGGCTGGTCATGCCGGCGTTGTCGTAACCATGGGCAGCGTCAGCAATCGTGTACTGGATGAAGGCTTACATTTTAAAGTGCCATTCGTCCAGCAGGTTGTAATGATGAACAACAAGATTCAAAAGACAGAAGTCGCCTCCAACAGCGTTTCTAAGGATTTGCAGACCATTTCCAGCTCCGTTGCCATCAACTTCCACATCACAAAAGATGCTTCCGCTACCATCTATCAAACCATCGGCGAACAGTATTCCGATACCGTCTTGCAGCCTGCCATTCAAGAAGCGGTCAAGGCAGTTACTGCACAATACACCGCAGAAGAATTGATTACCAAGCGTTCTGCTGTTGGGGACGAAATCGGGCAGACACTCTCGGAAAAAGTTTCCGACTATGGCATTTTAATCGACAAGTTCAATATTGTTGACTTTGATTTCTCCGAGGAATTTAACGCTGCCATTGAACAAAAACAAGTTGCCGAACAAAACAAACTTCGGGCAGAAACCGAAAAAGAACAGCAGATTATTGAAGCAGAAGCTGCTGCAAAACAGAAAACCATTGCAGCGGATGCCGATGCAGAGGCAACCTTGAAAAAGGCAGAAGCAGAAGCGGCTGCCAACGAAAAAATCAATGCCTCTTTGAATGACAAGGTGCTGCGGTATCAGCAAATTCAGAAATGGGACGGCAAGTACCCGAATGTTGTTTCAGACTCCGCCTCTGTTCTGATGAATCTGCCGTCTGATGATGCGGATTCCAGTTCGACCGAAACCCCAACCAATCCATAACCATTCTCTCTTAGGAGGGCTTTCACGCCATGCAACATTATACTTTTCCCTATACAGAAGTGTTTCACTGCACTGCAGGCGATTGTCCAGACAGCTGCTGTAAAGGCTGGGAAATTGTCATTGACCCCAAAACGCTCCAAACCTATCAGCAAACCTGCTCCCCCATCGGGGAAACCATCCGCTCAACGCTCACAAAAAATGAAGATGATGAGTGGATGTTTCAAAATCGGGAAGATGGAAACTGTCCGTTCTGGAACGCAGAAAAACTTTGTGACTTACAAATACAAGCTGGAGAACACCTGCTCTGTGATACCTGCCGACAGTTCCCACGCATTCCGCAGGACTATACGCTTTTTACAGAGCATGTCCTCTCGCTTGCCTGTCCAGAGGCTGCCCGTCTGGTCTTGACGCAAACAGAACCGTTCCAAGCAATTCCGCTCACACAAGCTGAACCATCCGAACCCGTCAATGAAGCGGAACTCCCCTATTCTTTGAATTGGATGAATTGCCTGCTTGAAACACGTGCTGTTCTGCTGCAATTGTTTCAGGAAACAAGCATTCCGCTTGCAGAGGCTCTCTGTTACGGGTTGCACTATGTACAGCAGTTTCAAGATTGGATTGAAGAAAAGACAGACGATTTTCCAGAATTACAGCCCATCCCCAGCAAGCCTGTATTTCTTCATCACGAATCTGTTCAACATTTATATGATACCCTCGAATGGATGACTCCGGAATGGGCAGACTGGATGCAGCAAATCCAACAACATCCGGTTACCGATGCAGATTTACAGGCATTTGCAAAAGTCGCTGAACCATGGATTCCAGCGTTCCGAAACTTTTGTTCCTATTACCTCTATCTATATTGGCTGCAAGCATTGAACACCGGAAACGCTTTGATACAGTATCAAAAGTTGCTCACTGCTCTTCATGAAATTGCCATTGTTTCCGCTTGGAAGCTGCGGGAAACGCATACGTACACGCTGACAGATTGCATGATAATTGTGCAACGCTACGCAAAGGAAGTCATGCACGATGCTGAAAATATTGAAAAAATAGAAGATGTTCTGTATAATTTAGGAAGTTTATAAAAGAAAAATTAACAATGAAAACGATTCCATACAGAAATTTTTTTGCTCCGATTCTTTACAGATTTATGGGTTTCATGTTATAATAAGGTGAGTGCAAATTACGATTTTGAGACATCATAAAAAAACTGGTGCTACACCAAAAAGAACGGAGGATGAACGTGACCATCAACACCATCGCAAAAATGGCAGGCGTTTCCCCTGCCACTGTTTCACGTTATTTAAATCAGGGGTATGTCAGCGAAGAAAAAAAAGAACGCATTCGGAATGTCATTGAACAGACCGGTTATTCCCCTAGCCCTTCTGCACAGATGCTCCGCACCGGAAAAAATCATCTGGTCGGTGTTATCGTTCCCCGTATCAACTCAGAACCTGTTGCAGAAATGGTGGAAGGCATTACTCGCATCATGGCACAGGCTGGCTATCAAATCCTGCTCGCCAACACCAGCAACCAAGTGGAAAAGGAACTGGAATTTCTAAAGATTTTCCGCACCAACAATGTGGACGGTGTCATCTTTATGGGCACGCTGATGTCCAAACGCCATCTTACGGTGATGCGTTCCTATCAAAAGCCGATTGTTCTGCTGGCACAGCAGGAAGAAATTATTCCAAGCGTTTATTTTGATGACTATCAATCTGCCTATCTGGCAACGGAAATTCTGCTGAAACGAGATTGCCGGGAAATTGCCTATATCGGTGTTACCTTAAAAGCCCGTGCAGTCGGTCGAAATCGCCGCATTGGCTTTACCGATGCCCTCGCTCAGTATCAGATTCAGCCAGATGAACGGAGAATGGTAGAAACACAATTTGACATGGAAGACGGCTATGAAGCAGCTCGGATTCTGATGGAACGAAATGTGCCATTTGACGGCATTTTCTGTGCAACAGCAGAACTGGCATTCGGTGCGATGAGTTACCTGCGACAGCAAAATGTTCTCGTTCCGGAACAAGTCAAGGTGTCTGCGGTCGGCAATAACCGCCTTGCAACCCTATATGACCCGCCGCTGACAACGGTTTCTCTCTCCCACCGCACAGGCGGTTCGGAAGCAGCAGCCATGCTGTTGGATCTGATTCAGGAACAGGAGATTCCCCGCCGCAGTGAAAAAATGATTTGCTGCCTCCATGAACGCAAGAGCACCCTCGGATGAAAGATTTTTCATATTTTTTGTAGAACCGAGATAAAAATCATTTTTCACCTTTGTGAAAAATCCATCTATCTTTTACGGCAGAAATATGCTATAATAACATCATGACGAAAACGATTTCACACTCTTTTTGTGCGAAAATTCACCCATTCTGACTTCATAAAAAGGAGCGTTGATTCAGATGTATGATGTGACTGCAATCGGGGAAGCCCTGATTGACTTTATTCCAGCACAGCGGGACTGTGCCTTAAAAGAAGTAGAATCTTTCACCCGTGTTTGCGGCGGAGCACCAACCAATGTTGCTGCGGTTGTCGCAAAATTACAGGGAAATGCTCGCCTGCTGACGCAGGTCGGCAACGATGCGTTCGGTGATTATATTGTCGATACCATTCAAGCTTGCGGTGTCAAAACAGACGGCGTTTGCCGGACAGATGCTGCCAATACTGCCCTCGCTTTTGTTTCCTTAAAAGCAGATGGCAACCGGGATTTTTCCTTCTATCGGAAACCCAGTGCAGACTTGCTCTTACAGCCGGAACAGATTCAGCCGATTTGGCTGGAAGAAACCGGTATCCTGCACTTCTGCTCGGTTTCTCTGGTCGAATCCCCAATGAAAGAAACCCACAAAGCCGTTTTAAAACTGGCAAAGAAAAACCATGCCATCATCAGTTTTGACCCGAATATCCGCCTGCCACTCTGGTCTTCTGCGGAAGCTTGTCAGGAAACCGTTCGGGAATTTCTCCCCGATGCGGATTTAGTCAAGCTCTCTGATGAAGAATGCTTCTTCGTCACAGGCAAGCACTCTATTTTAGATGCAGCGGACTGGCTATTTGAACAGGGCTGCAAAATGGTGCTCTATTCTATGGGAAAAGAGGGTGCTATGATTTTAACACCGCATTTCTCCAGCCATGTAGAGAATCCGGAAGTTCGGGTAAAAGATACCACTGGGGCTGGCGATGCCATCATTGGTGCATATCTGTACTGTCTGGCAAAAAATCATATCACTGTTTCGCAGCTGGCGGACTGCCTGCCAGAACAGGTGCAGGAATGGCTGACCTTTGCCGTTTATTATGCAAATTACAGCATTACAAAAAGCGGTGCAATTGCATCCTATCCGGACTATACCACATTCGTGAAATGGATGCAGGAAAAGAGAAAGAAAGCTCATTGAATCTCACTTTTTTGAAAAAAATTCCTTGGTTAAAGATTTTAAAAATGACAGTCGGTGCAGTTCTGGCAATGGAGCTCGCCGGACTGCTGCACTTAGAATATGCTGCTTCTGCCGGAGTCATTGCGTTTCTGACCATTCAGGACACCCGACAGGAAACGAGCAGCAGTGCTCTGCGAAGAGGCATTGCCTTTTGTATCATGACACTGCTCTGCTTGCCCATCTTCTCCCTTTTGGGGAATCGACCGTGGGCGTTCGGCATATTCTTTCCCCTATTTCTATTGATTTGTTTTACCTGCCGCATGGAAGATTCCATCGCCGTCAATACCGTCTTGGCAACGCATTACATGGCAGCTGGTGGTGTATCGTTGCCCATGCTGAAAAATGAATGTGGTTTGCTGCTGGTTGGCGTTGGTCTGGGTATTCTGCTCAACAGTTTTATGCCGAACAACTTACGGCGGATTCAAGCCAAACAATCCGAACTGGATACCGAATTGCAGCAGATTTTGCATCGCATGGCAATTCATGTTCTAAAGACGGAACATCCGGATTATGATGGTAGCTGCTTTCATCGCACGGATCAATTATTGACCGAGATGGAACAGGAAACCATCCGGTTTATGCGAAATCATTATCTCGAACAAGATCTCTATTTCATGCAGTATCTGATGATGCGGCGAGAACAATGTGAGATTCTGCGGATGATTTACCGGCAAATCTGCAAACTGACCCTGATTCCCACGCAGGCAAAGCCGCTTTCTGATTATCTACAGACCATCAGCGACCAGTATCATGAAACCAATGATGCTGTGGCTCTGCTGGAAGAATTGGATGCTCTGCATCGGTTCTATCAGGAACAGCCGCTGCCGGAAACAAGAGAACAGTTTGAAAATCGTGCGATTCTATACGCTATTTTATCAGATTTGCGTTCTTTGCTGCAAATCAAGCAGCAGTTCTCTGTGTCATTACCGAAAAAAGGACGAGGTTCTTCGTCTTTTTATAGAAAACAGAATTTCAAAACAAATTAAAACTCATTGGAAAGGATGAATTTTTATGCGTATTTTAGTATTCGGCGGTGCTGGTTACATCGGCTCTCATACCGCACTCGAACTGATTCGTGCTGGTGAAGAAGTTGTTGTTGCTGACAACCTGCAGACCGGTTTCCGGGCTGCCATTCCGGAAGGTGCAACCTTCTATCAGGGCGACATCCGTGACCGTGCATTCCTCGATGACCTGTTCACCAAGGAAAAGATTGACGCTGTGATTCACTTCGCTGCTTGCTCTCTGGTTGGCGAAAGCGTCAACCTGCCGCTGAAGTATTATGACAACAACCTCTGTGGCACAAAGGTACTGCTGGAAGCAATGGTGGCTCACGATGTCAAGAAAATTGTTTTCTCCTCCACCGCTGCTACTTACGGCGAACCGGAAAATATTCCGATTCTGGAAACCGACCGCACCTGTCCGACCAACCCATATGGCGAAACCAAGCTGGCAATGGAAAAGATGTTCTATTGGACTGCAAAGGCACATGGTCTGCGGTATGTTTCCCTCCGGTATTTCAACGCTTGCGGTGCAGATAAGACTGGTACAATCGGTGAAGCACACAATCCGGAAAGCCACCTGATTCCGCTGATTCTGCAAGTTCCGAACGGCAAACGGGAAGCAATCTCCATCTTTGGTACAGACTATGATACACCAGATGGCACTTGCATTCGGGACTACATCCATGTCACCGACTTGGCACAGGCTCATATTCTGGCGGTTCGTTATCTCCAGGATGGCGGCGAAAGCAATATCTTCAATCTGGGCAACGGCATTGGCTATTCTGTTCGGGAAGTTATCGAAACTGCAAGAGCCGTCACCGGTCATCCGATTCCGGCAATTGAATCCCCGAGAAGAGCCGGCGACCCGGCAAGACTGGTCGCATCCAGCCAGAAGGCAAGAGAAGTTCTGGGTTGGGATCCGCAGCACGCAAGTCTGGAAGAAATCATTGGCGACGCTTGGAGATGGCACAAGAATCATCCGAATGGCTATGCTGAAGCATAAGGGGCTACTTTTGGATTCATTTTCCATTCACTTGTATTTTATCTATTTTTTACAAATTTTGTCATCTATTACAAACTGCACGAAGAAATTCGTGCAGTTTTTGTTTAAAAAGCCAAAACTTTGTGGAATATTTGAAAACTTAACACTTATTTTACGTGGATGTTACAAAGCAATCCGCTTTTTCTCCTATAATGAAAGAGATAGCATAAAATCGCTTTTTTTGAAAAAATAAGCGAAATATTGAAAATAGGATGTGCTTGCGGATGGATATTTTTTCTTTTCTCACCCTGTTTGGCGGTCTGGCATTCTTCTTGTATGGCATGAACGTCATGTCCTCCGGTTTGGAAAAGCTGGCGGGCGGTAAACTCGAAGTGATCCTGCAAAAAATCACTTCAAACAAATGGAAAAGTCTGCTGTTCGGGGTCGGCATCACCGCCGCCGTGCAGTCTTCCTCAGCGGTTACGGTCATGTTGGTTGGTTTGGTCAACTCCGGCATTATGCAGCTTGGACAAACCATTGGCATTCTCATGGGCTCTAACATTGGTACAACCTTAACCGTCTGGCTGCTGGCACTGTCCGGCATCAGTGGGGAAAGCGTTTTCCTGAAGCTCATTAAACCGGAATCATTCTCCCCTGTATTGGCACTCATTGGTATCATTATGATCATGACTGCCAAGCACAACAAAACCAAAGATATTGGTCGTATCTTAGTTGGATTCTCTGTTCTGTTCACTGGCATGATGATGATGGGCGAATCGGTTGAACCGCTGAAAGATTCTCCGTCATTCTCCCACATTTTAACTGCATTCAATAATCCATTGGTCGGCGTGTTGGCGGGTGCAATTATTACTGCTGTCATTCAGAGTTCTGCTGCTTCCATCGGGATTTTGCAGTCCCTCTCAATTACAGGTCATATCACCTATGGCATGGCAATCCCGATTATTATGGGACAGAATATCGGCACTTGTGTCACTGCTTTGATTTCCAGCATCGGTGTCAACCGCAGTGCGAGAAGAGTTGCTGTGATTCACATTGCATTCAACTGCATCGGCACAATTATTTTGCTGCCAATTCTGTATTTGGTCAATGCGTTTGTAGACTTCGTCTTTATGGACTGGACGATTAGCTATGCTGGTATTGCTCTGGTGCACACCATCTTCAATGTGGTTGTTACATTCCTGCTGCTGCCGTTCTCGAAGCTGCTGGAAAAGCTGGCATATCTGGTTATCAAGCAACTGCCAGAAGAAACTCAGAAGGAACAGCTGATCTTGCCGGGAGAAATCCTGCTGAACACCCCAGCCGTTGCCATTGAAGCTTGCCGCACTTCTGTCAATGACATGGCACGCCTTGCAGAAGATACCATTCTGAAAGCTCTCAGCCTGCATGACAACTATTCAGAATCTGTTGCACATGCTGTTTCCAAACAAGAAAAACTGTTAGACCAGTATGAGGACAAGCTGAATGCGTATATTGTCCGTATTTCCAAACATAGTATTGCCTCTTCGGATAATCGCACGGTTTCCAAGATGCTGCATGGAATTGGGAACTTCGAGCGAATCGGTGACCATGCTTTGAATGTCGCACAGTCTGCACAGGAAATGCATGACAAGCAAATTTCATTTTCTACCGAAGCAAAGTCGGAATTACAGGCAATGCGAGCAGCTCTAACAGAAACAGTTCATTTGGCGTTTGATGCGTTCTGCAAAGATGATTTGAATCTGGCTCATCAGGTCGAACCAATGGAAGAAGTCATTGATACGTTCAATATGAGAATGAAAAAGAAACACATCGAACGGTTGCAAAAAGCTGCTTGTACTGTGGAACTGGGTTATATTTTCCAAGATCTCCTGACAAACTTTGAACGAATTTCCGACCACTGCTCCAACATTGCAGGATGTCTGATTGAAATTGAAGAAAATCGGGATATGCATGAATATTTGCATGATCTGAAAAAATCAGATGAATCATTCCAGGAACAGTATCATGCAAATCTGGAACGATATATGATGCAATTGCAACAATTTATGGAACAAAATCAGCAAACCACAGAACCTGTAAAAAGCAAATAATTTCCCTTTTTTCAAGAAAATAGCACTTTGGCGGAATCTTTTCAGATTCCGCCATTTTTGTATAAAAAGAACAGTTCTTTATAAATAAAGTGTACGATTCTTTCGTAAAAAGTACAGTGGAATTGTAAAACTTCTCGGAGGGGATTGACTTTTTTGTCGAATGGGCGTATACTAAAAATAGAGGAAAACTCAAAAAACGAGTAAAAAAACCGCCGTATTTTCGGCGGAAATGATAGAAAGGGATGGAACATATGTATACTAAGAAAAAGGGGCTGGCTGTGCTCATCGCAGCTGTAACCGGACTCTCCTCGCTGGCAGTTGGCACAGTTTCTGCTGCACCGGCAGCTGCTGAAAATGCGGAGGCAGTCAAAATTCTGTCGTTGGGCGATTCCATCACAGACGGTTATTGGACTTCTGGTGCTTATCGAAAGTATATGTACCACGATTTGGAACAGATGGGCTACAACATTGATATGGTAGGCCCGAAGGGAAGCAATTCCAACACATTTACTTACAACGGACAAACCGTTTCCTATGACGATAACAACGCTGGATATAGCGGTTATGCTATTCAGGAAATGACAACCAAGGAACACCGTTCCGGCATTCTGGAAACCATTCAGGGGACTTGGTATAACGGTCAAAATATGATCGCTGCTTATCAGCCGGATATTGTCCTGCTGCAAATCGGCACAAATGATATTCTGAGCAACTACAATGACGGTATTACCGACCGTCTGGAAAACTTGGTCAATGTTATCTTACAGGATTTAGATTCTGACAGTACAGTTTTCGTTTCCACCATTCCAGACATTGATGCATACACCCGTGCAGACTGGCTTGGTTCTTATGGCATCAACGCTTGGGGCAGCACGCAGGAAGAAAAAGACCAGCTGATGGAAACCGTTACTGGCTGCATCGATACTTACAATACTTCCATCTATAACCTTGTTCTCAAGATGCAGAGCGAAGGCAAAAATGTTCAGTTTGCTGACATCAATAGCGTTGTAGACTACCAAACCGACTTACATGATGGTGTACATCCGAATGAAGCAGGTTATGAGAACATGGGCAACTACTGGGCTGGGCTGCTGAATGACTTCTTCCAGAACCATGGCACAAATCCGAAGCCGGTTACAACCACTACCACAACGCAGCCAGCAGTTACGACTACCACTACAACAACGACGACTGCAAAGACTACGACCACACAACCAGCAACCACAAAGCCAACTACAACTACTTCTACAACAAAAGCAACCACTACCACAACAGCTGTAACTGTTCCAGATGGTGCAACTGAAATTCACCTGACTGGCGTAAAGAAGGGCGAAAGCTACAGTCTGGCAAATTATCCGGATGCAACTGCAATTTCGTTCACCTTCTCTGGAAATCTTCAGTACATCGGCGGTGCGTTCGTTCTTGGAAACTGGACAAAAAATCAGTCATATAATGCAAACGACTTGAATGGCAATACTTTGACATTCCCGATTGATATGACCGATATTGAGCAAAAGACTTTCACATTCTTTAGATGGAACGGCGGCGATGATATACAGATTGAAGATGTAACCTTGTATTGCGGCACTGCTCCGGCAACCACTACAAAAGTTACCACCACAACCGCAAAACCGACCACGACAACCACCACTACCACAACTGCAAAGCCAACTACAACAACTACCACCACTACCACAACTGCAAAACCGACTACGACAACTACCACTACTACTACAACTGCAAAGCCAACTACAACAACTACCACTACCACCACAACTGCAAAGCCGACTACAACAACTACCACCACTACAACGACTGCAAAGCCAACCACGACTACCACAAAGGCTACTACCACGACTGCAAAGGTTACTACTACAACAGCTTCCCATGCAAAGAAAGTGGTTCTGACCGATGTCCAGTATGACAAAACCTACTCGCTGGAAGATTATCATCCATCTGACATTAAGGAAATCGTTTTACAGCTGGATGGTGAAGTCGGATATGGATTCGGCGGAAAGCTGGTTCTCGGCGGCTGGGCTGTTCAAATGGATTACGGCGTTGCTGACATGAAGGACGACAAGACCATTACCTTCAAGATTACCAATCCGCAGGATGTTATGACGGTTTACGGTTACTGGGGTAACATGAAGCTCAAGAGCGTTACTTTGGTTTACTAATTTTCTATTAAGCTAATTTCATTGTTTGTCAATGTCAAGGGGCTGTTGCAAATTTTGCAGCAGCCCCGCTTTTTTATCAAATAATTTCCTCCGACTCTGCATAGAATAACAGAAAAAAGGAGGAACGATAACCATGAAAAAAGGTGCATGGATTGATTTTTC